>ERZ761602.3993-NODE-3993-length-19769-cov-4.967992_pt1 | contig 19769 bp, 12 predicted proteins | sample MGYA00512165_ERZ761602 | MGnify/ENA primary metagenome ERZ761602 (study PRJEB28899, sample SAMN02445085) | bioreactor sludge metagenome | biome: EBPR sludge; isolation source: Thorneside wastewater treatment plant | place: Australia: Brisbane, Thorneside... | reverse complement strand
CTCCCAGGTGGAACCGCGCCGCAGGCTCTCGAAGGTCTCCGGGGTGGCGCCGTCGATCGAGATCGTGATGTCCTGGAAGCGGGCGTGCAGCGGCTGGAACTCCTCCCAGAGTCGCGGGGTGATGAGCTGCCCGTTGGTGCCGAGCGTGATCGCGACGTGCGCGTACCGCGGATCGCACAGCTCCTTGAGCACCGAGCGAAAGTGCGGGCTGCCGAAGGCGTCGCCCGAACCGGTGATGTACACCGACTCCGCCGTCGGGTCCGCCAGCAGCGGCAGCACGATGCGATCGCGCACGCGCTCGAGCTTTTCGCGCTCCGGCTGCGTGGCCATGATCGGCGCGTTGCGGCAGGAGGGGCACGACAGGTTGCAGGAAAGATCGTACGACAGGTTGAGGTGCTTCGGCGGCTGCTTCCCTTCCACCCCGATGCGCTGCAGTTGGGCCCAGCGTTCGGGCTGCTCCGACTTCTTGGGCAGGTTGAAGCGCTGCCAGCACGTCATGGGGCTGCAGAAGCGGAACGAACCGTCCAGGATCGAAGCGCGGATCGCCCGGGCGGCGGAAGACTGCCAGATCTCCTCCTTGGCCTGGGTGTGCGCGTTGCCGATCGGGAACGGCACCTGCGTGCAGTTGCACGGGAAGACGGAGCCGTCCTTGTAGATCTCGAAGTTCTCGAACGGATGCGGGCAGAACCGGTCCGCGGCATCGGCGTGGAAGTTCACCTCGCCCACGCAGCGGACGAAGAGCGTCTGCGTGTACACGTCGTCGTAATAGAGCGACAGCGCCTGCCGCGCCTTGGCGGCGGCCGCCAGGCGATCGCCGGACTCCTCCAGCAGTTCGGCCCAGGCGACCAGCACGCCGCGATGGTTACGGACCTGCTGCGCGATCCGCTCGATGCCGAGCAGCCGGCGGGCGATGGAACCGAGCGGGTGCAGCTCCTGGTGGAGGAAACGCACGACGCCCCGCACGTCGAGCCGCTGGCGCGGCTCGTCGGGCGGAAGCATGCGGTCGTGGGCCGCATGGTCGTTGAGGCGCACGAGCAGACCCGGCAGGCCGCGGTCGAAGTCGGCGCCGCTCTGGGCATCCGCCGCCGTGCTGGCTTCCGGCGCGATCCCTTGCGGGTAGACGCGGCCGAACGGCGTCGGCAGGGCGTGGCCGGCCGCGAGCGACTGCCAGATCCACTCGCCGCAACCGGGGAAGACGAAGGCCGGCGCGAGCCGCCGTGCGGCGGCGACGAACCCCGCGCGACGCGCCGGCGAGGTGATGGCGGCGATCGTGGCTCCCGCCTCGGCGGCATCGTAGTTCGAGGCGAGGCCGAGGCCGAACTGCGTCACGAACCGCGCCGCGGCGGTGCGTTCGCTGCCCAGCACCAGCATGGGCGTGAACGTCTTCGTGACGATGAACACCATGCGCGACGGCAGGCTGAGTCGCGTGAGCCACTCGTTGTCCTCCGTGCCGTCGAGCATGCCGCTCGGCAGCAGGACGAAGGGATAATTCGCGAGCCGCTGGGCGAGCTGCGTCTCCGGGACGAAGCCCTGACAGAAGATGCCGTCCGCCTCGAGCGCGGTCCGGTCCTGCGGCAGCCACGCCACCTTGTGGTTGCCGAACCAGTCCACGCGCAGGCCCGCCGCGCGGCTGAAGGCGCGAATCTGCTCGAACTGCCGCGCCGACCACACGTTGCCGACCATCACGCAGTGGCGCCCGCTGCCCCGCGCGGGAGTCCAGTCGTTGGCCACCTCGTTGTCCCGGTTGGCCACGATCGGCGGCAGCAGCCCGAAGGATCCGCCGAACCACGCGCCGTACTCGGCGATCATCTCCGGCGAGATCGCCAGTCGCAGTTGCGAGGCGGCGAACACGCGCCCCGCGAGATCCGACGTGACGTCGCGGGCGTGCAGCACCTGGTCGTCCATCACGTAGGTGCAGAGTGGCGCGCCCGTAACCTCGCGCGCCGCGAGCGCGTGCACGAAATCGGAGGCGAAGAATGGCACGCACAGGATCCGTCGGATCGAGTAAGGGGCGAGCAACCGTCGCACGACGCGCGCCCGCGCGCACTCTGTCAGCCCGGGGAGATCGACGGACAGGTGCACCCCGCCGAAGTGCACCACGCCCTGGTAAAGCGTGCGCGAACGAAGCGTGACGAAGCTGCCCGCGTCGGGAAAGAAGCGCTCGATGAGCACGCCCGTGCCCTGGAGCCGGTTCACCTCGACGTGGGAAAGCAGCAGGTCGCGGGCTTCACCGTAGCGGGCGGCGGCGGCGACTTCCTCCGCCCTTCCCTGCCAGCGGCCGACGAGGGGATGGCCCGGTTGCAACTGCCCGGCGCGGGCGAGCGACTCGACCGCGAGCGCGCCATGCCCGGCACGCAGCGCGGCGTCCGCCAGCGCGAGCTGCGCCTCGAGCGCGTCGGGGGAGAGCTCGGCCACGTGCACCGCGGCCGCGAGCGCGTCGGGCGTGCGTCCGAGGTGATTCAGGACGCGCGCGATCTCGCGCCAGTATTCGACCCGCTCGGGCGCGAGCTGGGTCGCGCGGTGCAGGGATGCCAGCGCCGATTCCGGCTGGCTGCCCCTCGCCGCGGCGGCGCCGGCGACGAAGTGCGCCTCGGCCGACTGCGCATCGAAAGTGAGGGCCTGCTGCGCGGTCTGCCCCGCCTCGGTCCACTTCTGCTGTTCGAGCAGCGCGCGCGCGACGCGGGCAAGACGCCCCGCCCGCCGTCCGCGCACCGAACCGCCCGGCAGCGTCGCCAGCTCGCGCAGGCGGGGATGATGGGGCGCGAGTTCGCGCAGCTTCTGCACGGCGGATTGCGCCACGACCTGGTTGCCGCCCTCGAGCGCGAGTTCGAGCAGCACGAGATGCGCGTCGACTGAGCGGGGATTCCGGCCCAGTTCCGCCCGCGCCAGGTTGAGCGCATCCTCGTACCCGCCCTGCTCGAGCCGGACGAGCGCCACCGCGCCCTCGTTCTGATGCGAATTCACGCGCTGCCGGCTGAAGATCAGGAGCGCCGGATTCACCAGCGACATTCCGAGGCTGGCGCAGCGCCGCACGAGCGCGACGCGCCCGGCCTCGTTCCCCGCCTCCTCCCAGGCCCAGAAGTGCATCGCGCCGGCGAGCGCGGGCGACTGGAAGCTGCCGCGGCCGGCCGCGAGCAGATCCACCCGGCCCGTGCGCGCCCCGAGCCCGCGGCGCACCTCGAGGCGAGGCAGCGTGGCGCAGAGGCGCGCGAACTCATCCGGCACCGAGTCGTCGAGCTGCACCACCACCCGGTCGAGGTTGCGGTGCAGTTCCTGCACGTATTCGTAGCCCGCCACCAGCCGTGGCGGGATAACAGGCCGCGGAGCCGAAACGGAGGGCAGCGGAAAGATCCCCGGCGCGACGCCATCGAACATCAGGCGCGCGAACGCCGTCCGGCGGGCCGCGCTGGAGAAGTGCGTGTCGAACCACCGTGCGCCCGCGGCGCCGATCGCCGCCGTCTCGGCGGGATGCGCGAGCGCGTGTTTCGCCCGTGCGACGAGCTCCTCGGTCGATGCGTAGGTCACGAGGTCGCGCCCGGGCTGCCAGACATCGGCCAGGCCGGCGGCCGGTGCCAGGGCGTCCGTCAGCAGCATCGCGCCGCTGGCGAGGATCTCGAAGACCCGCAGGTTCAGGTCGCCGTTCAGCGAGCTGTTGAAGCCGATCGCCGAGCTGCCGTAGAAGCCAAGCCCCTCGCGCTGTGACAACCCCTGCACGCTCAGCGGCAGCTGCCGGGCGTGGAGCTCCGACAGGAGCTGGATGCGGCGCGGGTGGCAAATCCCGGTCTGGCCGACGAACGCGATCCGCGACGTGCGCTGCGCGGCGCGGGCGGACGCCACCGCGGCGTCGTCATGCGGGAACGTGAGTCCGGGAAACCAGTACAACGGCTTGAGCCCGGCGGCCGCGAAGAAGTCCCAGTGATGACGGTCGTAGAGCAGGACGATCCGGTCGAACCGCTCGCTCTGCGCGTAACGGATCATGCCGGCGAGCGGCGCGTTCAGATGGTGCGTGTCGGCAATGAGCAGGACCTTTGGTCCGCGGATCGCCTGGAGGTTGCGTGGCAGCGAACGCCACGAGGCGTCGACCAGGCAGACCACGCCGTCCGGCTGCTGGTCCGCCGGCAGGCGCGCCACCACCGCGGCGAGGTCGTATTCGCCCGCGGGCGTGTGAGCCAGTCGGGCCCGCACACGATCTGTTCGTCCGCCAGTTGCGGCGGGGCCATGTATCCGGCCGGAGAGCACGTCGCGAGGAGAAGGCGCATGGGACGAAGGGGGCGCGGTTCAGCTCATCGCCACGACGCGAGGATCGTCGGGTGCGACCTCGCGCAGGCAGTGCAGGACGTCGCGGGCCATGTCCGTCGCCCCGACCGCCTCGCTCAGCTCCAGCAGCAGGAAGAGCGCCTCGAGGTTGCGGGGGTCGAGCCGCAGGCAGGACTCGAGCGCCTGGATCGCCTCGGACGGCTGCCGGTTTTCCCGCAGGGCGCGCGCCAGCGCGAGCCAGTGATCTCCGTTCGCTCCCGGCCGCTGCACGGCGCCGAGCAGGTAATCGACGGCACGGGCCGCATGACCCTGGGCCTGCAGGACCAGTCCCACGAGATGCCGCACGCGGAGGTCCGCCGGCAGGGACCGCAGGGCGAGACCGGCCTCCAGCGCGGCCGAATCGACGTCGCCGCGGGCCAGGGCGGAGAATCCGGCGTCGAGCGTCTCGGCCGGATCGTCGAGTCCGAAGCAGCGCACGACCTCGGCCTGGCGCCGGAACTCGGCATGGCCGAGCGAGCAAAGCTCGTCGAAGCCCGCCTCGAGCAGCGCGCCGAAGGCGTCGCTGGCTGCGAGGGTGTCCAGGAATTCGGGACCGGCCTCCATCGCCGCTTCCACCCGGGCCCGCAAAGCCCCCCGCGCCCCATCGTCGGCGGCCAGTTCGGCCGCGAGGCGCTCGAGTTCGCGCGGGCCGGCCGCGATGCAGTCGGCGAGCTCCAGCGCGCGCAGGTATGCCGCCGGCGCCTCCGTGGCGCGGCCTGCGACGGTCAGCACGGGCACGCCCGCGCGCAGCGACTCGACGGCGAGCCAGCCGGCGCGGCGCGGTACGCCGGCGTCCAGGCTCAGGTCGCCGAGCGCGAGCAGCCCGCGCACCTCGTCGGGACGGGCTTCCGCCGCCGGGAAGATCGTGACGCGGCGCGACTCCACGCCCGCCTTCGCCAGCACGGCGTCGACGGACGCGCAGAACAGCGCGAGCGAAACATCGGGGCCCTCGTGCAGGACGGCGACGGCGAGATGGGCCGCGGGCACCCGCTCGAGCACCGCGATCCACGCCTTCAGCAGCGACTCGGGGGCTCCGTGGTCGTCGACGACCGCCACCAGCAAGGGTCCCTCGGCCGGCAGTCCGACGTCCGCACGTTGGGCGGTCACCGGGGCGGGCGACGCGGCGAAGGCCAGGCTGTGCGCGGGGCCGCGCAGCACGCCGCAGCGCTCGGTGAACGCGGAGGCGGGACGGTCATCGCCGGGCTCGCCGGCGAGGACGATGAGATCGATTTCCGGCAGGCCGCTGGTTCCGCCCGCCCGGTGGAGCGCGACTTGCAGCGGCGCGATGCGATTCAGCGCCAGTTCCGCGACCCCATCGCCGGCGCGGGCGGGATCGCACGCGAAGACCAGCACGTCGAGCTGCCCGGTCTGCAGAAACGCCAGCCGCTCCGCCGCCGTCCCCGGCAGGACATGGGTTTCGAGCGCGCGCCGCGCGGCGTGCGCGGCCTCCGGCGCGGCCGATGCCTCCAACGGAAAGAGAAAGACCTCGAAACTGCGGGAATCCAGTTCCTCGAAGCAGGGCAGCAGTTCGTAGAGATCAGGTCCCGGCCCGAGCGAGCGGACCACGAAGCCGACGCGCAGCCGGCGCCCATGGCGCGGCAGGGCGGGCAATGCGGCCGTCGGGCTGCGGCCACGCTGGCGCGACATCACCCGACCGCGGAGCTGGGCCAGTTCGAACCAAACCCGCGGCGAAGCCTCGGCCTCGAGATCGCGCGCGCCGGCGAGAAATGATGCCACCGCGGCGCGGAGCGACGCCGAACCGGCGTTGCGCGCGGACCAGCGGTCGACCGCGCGCAGATGCCGGGCCTGGTGCAGCACGAGCGTATCCGCGGGCGGGCTCGCCCGGCGCGTCGGCGTCTGGAACAACCACGCTGCATACGCGCGCCACAGCCAGTCCGGCACGTCGTCCAGCAAGGGCGCGTCCGGCACCTGCCACGCTGGCGCGACGAGCATCGCCGCCATCGCCCCGTTCCATCCCCGGGCGGACCACGTGCGGGCCGCCGTCTGGGCGGCACCGTCCACCGGGACATCGTGTCCGCCGCTGCGCAGGAAAGCCTCGAACAACCGCTGCACCTCCGCCACCCACGGATCGTTGCGGTTGGGTCGCGCCACCGCGGCGATCTCGCCGGCCAGCGTGCGCAGGCGATCGTGAAGCTCCGCGCCGCCGGCGGCTTTTCCGGCTTCGACGCAGCGGTCGAGCGCGGCGCGAGCATCCTGCAAGGCAGCCCCGATGCGGCGGGAAACAGCGGCACGATCCGGCGCGGCGAGCGCGAAGGGATCGGACGAACGTGCGGTCGAAGCGGACGGAGGCTCGGTGCGCATGATGGGTGGAGGCCCGGTTAGCAGGGCACGTACCCTCGCCATCCTCACCCGTTGCTAGAGCCTGAAGATTAAACGCTTAGATCGCATTAAACATTTCCCTCTCCGTGCGCTGCGCTCCGGGAGGGGGTGCCCCCGGCAACATTTGCCGCGCGGCAGAAATCGCCGATGACACCGACCGCACCGCAGGGTGTCGCGGCTTGGGCGCAAGCCGGGGCGGAGGGGGCGGGCGAGCATCGGCCGCCTGGGGACAGGCGGCTCCACCGCTGCTGCCATGGCGCCGGGACCTGTGACCGACGGCGGGCGCACGCGCGCGCGGGCGGCGACGTCGCGCGTCCGCGTGAGGCGGAGGTCAGCCGACTGCTGCACGCACCGGCCCGAAGCGCTCGAGTGCGAGCAGCGAGGCGTCATGCACGTCTTCGGGCGCGATGCCCGCGACCGCCTGGAGCGCCTCGGGGGGCTGCCAGTAGAAGCGTTCCCCGGGCCAGCCATGTCCGCAGCGCTCCGCGGCGCCGGCGGCGAGATTGAGCAGGCTGGCAAACTGGGCCTCTTCCGACGGGCGGTAGTGATCGCGGATCGCGTCGATCGTTTCGACCGGAAAGAGCCAGTCCTTCATGATGATCTCGGCCGCCTCGCAGTTCGTCATGCCGACCGTCGCCGTCTCCCATTCGGCGAGCGGCCCGCTGCCGTTGGCGTCGTAATCGCGGTCGACCGTCGACGGTTCGACCCAGCGGTCGAGGGCGATCTTTCCGATCGAGCGCAGCAGCCCGACGGTGTAGGCCGTGGCCTGGTCGAGCCCGGCTCGCGCGGCGAGCTGCTCCATGATCAGCGCCGTGAGGAGCGCGTTCTCGCGGAACTGCGCGGCCGTCACCCCGTAGAGGCTCAGGCGGCGGTCCACGATCTGCGCGGCCGCGGCGAAACCGGCGAGCCGGTAAATCTCGGTGAAACCCACGCGCACGACGGCCTCGTCGAGCGATCCGCACGGTTCGCCCACGCGGTAGATCACGCTGTTGGCGACGCGCAGGATCCGGGCGGTGAGCGCGGCATCCTGCTTCAGCAGCGAGGCGATGTCCTCGAGGGGCGTCTCCAGGTCGGTGACCATCTGCCCCAGCCGCGACAGGATCATCGGCGCGGCGGGGAAGTTACGGATCGCACGGAGGAGCGATTCGCGACGTGGAGGCGCAACGGTCATTCCCCAAGCCATCGGCACGGCCGGCGGAGACTGAAGCCGCAGCGGCGCGGGGCGATCTCGAACCCGGGGCCGAACGAGCCGGGCCGGACATGAAAAAGGCTCCCGGTCGCGCCGATCCCCTGGGACCGAGGCGCCGGGAGCCGAAAGGATAAGCCGCCCGGTCAGGCGGCGCGACTCGCGCTCGAAGCGAAGAAGCCCTTGATGCCGGCCGCCACCGCTTCCTGGTGGGCATCCGTCATTTCGGGGTAGATCGGCAGGCTGAGGCATTCGCGCGCCGCCTGCTCGGCGATCGGGAGATCGCCCTGTTTATAGCCGAGGTGCGCGAAGCACTTCTGCAGGTGGCACGGCAGCGGATAGTGCAACGCGCAGCCGATGCCGTTCTTCGTGAGGTGCTCGCGGAGGGCGTCGCGGCGCGGGTGGCGCACGACATAGAGGTGGTACACGCTTTCGCCGTACGCCGCCTCGACCGGCAGCGTGAGCGGCGTGCCGGCGAGCAACTCGTGATAGCGGTGCGCGATCTGGCGGCGGCGCGCGGTCCAGTCGGGCAGCCGCTTCAGCTTCACGCCGAGCGCCGCGCCCTGGATTCCTTCCATGCGATAATTGTACCCGATCTCCTCGTGGTAATAGCGTTCGTACGAACCGTGCTCGCGCAGCGCCTTGGCGCGGCGGAAGTCGGCGTCGTCGTTCATCACCAGCGCGCCACCCTCGCCGCAGGCGCCGAGGTTCTTGCCGGGGTAGAAACTGAAACCCGCCATCCGGCCGAACGTGCCCACCGCGCGGCCCTTGTACTTCGCGCCGTGCGCCTGCGCGGTGTCCTCGATCAGCGCGAGGTTGTGCTTGCGGCAGATTGCCAGGATCGGCTCGACGTCGAACGGATGCCCGTAGAGATGCACCGGCATGATCGCCTTGGTGCGCGGCGTGATCGCCGCCTCGATCTTCGCGGGGTCGAGGTTCATGGTCGCCGGGTCGATGTCGACGTAAACGGGCCTGGCGTTCGTGTACACGATGGCCCAGCTCGTGGCGACGAAGGTGAACGGCGTCGTGATGACCTCGTCGCCCTCGCCCAGGTTGAGGATGCGGGTCGCGACGTGCAGTGCGGACGTGCCGCTGTTGAAGCCAAGACAGTGCTTCGTGCCCACGTAGGCCGCGAACGCCTTTTCGAAGGCATCCACCGCGGGCCCGAGGCAGAAGGAGCCGTTGTCCAGCTGTTCGGCGATCGCGCGATCGAGCTCGGCGCGGATCGATTGAGTCTGACCCTTGAGGTCGAAGTATGGGACGTTCATGACAGAGTGCGAAGAATTCGGGCGGGGTTGCCGGCGACGACGGCGCGGGGCGGGACGTCCTTGGTGACGACGGAACCGGCGCCGATCACGGCACCCTCCCCGATCTTCACCCCGCACAGGATGGTGGCGTTGCTGCCGATCGCCGCGCGGCGGCCGATCAGCGTCGGCTCGCACTTCCAGTCCTTCGCGCCCTTCACCGAGCCGTCCTCGTTGGTCGAGGCCGGAAACCGGTCGTTGATGAACATCACCCCGTGTCCGACAAAAGCCTCGTCCTCGATCGTCACCCCGGAGCAGATGAAGGTGTGGCTCTGGATCTTCACCCGGCGCCCCACCTTCACATCGGACTGGATCTCGACGAAGGGACCGATGAACGACTCGTCGCCGATCTCGCACCCATAGAGGTTGACGAAGCAGATGATCCGGACGTTCTGCCCGAGCTTCACGCTCGGGGCGATGCGCAGGGTCGATTCACTCATGGAAGGAGAGGTCGGCAGCCCGGCCGGCAACCGCCACGGCGGCGCCGTCCGCGCCGGCGGCAAACCGGGCGGACAGGAAAAGGGACGCGGGTTGCGAAGACACCGGTGCCACTGAAAACAAGTTGCATCCAGCGGTAAAGCCAGCATTTGCCGCTCGCGCGACGGTCACCACGCCGCGGATACAGGGGCGCGGGCGGGAGCCCGGGAAGTGTTGGGTCGCGAGCGACATCGGTCAGGCGGCCTGGCCGGAGGCGCGGGCGCACCAGGCGCCCCAGCAATCGCGCAAGGCCGCGGCAAACCGGGCGGCCTGGCCCGCGTGGTCGAGCAGCGGCGAAGCCGCCATCTGCCCGCGCAGGGCGGCGCGCAGCGTCGCGAGCCGGCCGGGGTCGGCGGCCAGGGCGGCGGCCTGCCGCATGTAATCCTCCCCATCCCGGGCGCACCATTCGGGATGGCCGACGGCCGCGAGCAGGCTGGCGCCCACGCGGGAACGGTGCTCGGTGCCGGCGAGCGTCACGACCGGCACGCCCATCCAGAGCGCCTCGCACGTCGTGGTCGTGCCATGGTATGGAAAGGTGTCGAGCGCGACGTCGATGCCTCCATAGGCGGCCAGGTGAGACCGGACGTCGGGCGTGCGTTCCTGGAACTCGACCCGCGCGAGCTCGATGCCGGCGCGACCAAGCCGCGTCTCGTAACGGGCACGCGTGGCCGGCTGGCCGAACCCGGCCCCCTTGAGCAGCAGCCGGGATCCCGGCACGGCGGCCAGCACCCGGCCCCACAGGCCGAGGACCGTGTCGGTGATCTTCGCGGGGTTGTTGCAGGAGCCGAAGGTGATCGAGCCCCGTGCCTGCGCCGGCGACGGCGCGACCTCCGGCGCGTCACCAGGCGGCTGATACGTCCAGGCCGTCGGCGCCAGCCGCACCAGCCGCTCGGTCGCGAACGCGTCCGCGTCCCCGGCCGGATCGGCGATGGCGTCGGTGAAGCGGTAGTCCATCGCCGGCACGCCAGTGGTGTTGGGATAACCCAGGTAGGAAATCTGCACGGGGGCGACCCTCCGGGCGAGGACCGGCAGGCGGTTGAGCCCGGTGTGGCCGGCGAGGTCGACGACGACATCGGGCGCGTCGGCGCGGATGGCCGCCGCGACGGCCGGCGCGGGCTGGCCGATGAAATTGCGCCAGCCCTGCGCGAGTCCGCGGAGGCGGCGGCTGACGTCGTCCTCGCAGAAATGGTCGTGGTAGAGCCAGACTTCGAACCGGCGGCGGTCGAGCTCCCGCAGCAGCGGTTCGATGAAGTAGGCGACGGAGTGGCAGCGGAAGTCGGGCGAGAGCAGCGCCACCCGCAGCCGGCGTTCCGGGTCGACCGCGCGTGACGGCAGCGGCTGCGTCGCGGGCCCGACGGCGCGGCCGTACTCCCGGTGCTCCTCGAGCTGGCGTTCGCGGCTGATCCCGTCGAGGTACTGCAGCGCGAACAGCCGGTAGCTGCGGGCCTCGTGGTGCAGCGGCTCGAGGATGAGGAACCGGTTGTACTCCTCGACCGCCTCGGCGATGCGGTGGGTCTGCTGCAGGGCCTGCGCCCGGCCGAACCGGGCCTTGGCATAGCGGGGATCGGCCGCGAGCGCCCGCTCGTGACATCCCAGCGCCTCGTGCACGCGGCCGCAGAGGCTGAGCGTCAGCCCGTAGTTGTACCAGCTGCCGGCGCTCGCGGGCGCCAGCGCAAGCGCGCGTTCGTGGCAGGCGAGCGCCTCCTCGAGGCGGTTCTGCGTCTTGAGAAAATAGGCGAGGTTGTCCCAGCCCTCGGCGGCGCGCGGCTGCAGGTCCACGGCGAGCCGGAGCTGACGCTCCGCGTCCGCCGGCCGGTTGGCCGCCAGCAGCGCGAGGCCGAAGTGCATCACGGCGGAGGCGTGGCGCGGCGACTGCCGCACGGCCCGCCCCAAGTGCTCGACCGCCTCGGCGGCGCGGCCCGACTGGTAAGCCGCCAGGCCGGAGAGCAGCGTGACGTCGAAATGCGCCGGCGCCAGCGCCCGCGCCTGCCGGTAGAGCCCCTCAGCCTCCGCCAGCCGGCCCGCACGATGGTGCGCAAGCGCGGTTTGCAGCAGCGACTGGAGCTTGGCCGGTGACACGGGTGTATTTCCCTACGGATACGGCCCGCGGCGGCGGAAGCTTGAGCGCAACCTCTCACAGCTTTTTCAAAATCCCGGGCGGATTGCGCCGGGGAACGGCTTCCGCCGGCGCCCCCCCGCGCCCGGTCGTGACTGGTGGTTTTACACTAAAGGAGGGGCCCCGGCGGCCGATGCATTCGCCGGGCCGTCTGCTGTCCGCATCACGGCCCCGCCGTTCCACGCCGATGCCCGCCCAACATTCCTCGTCTCCCCTGCTGCCTCTGGCGCCCTATCCCGAGGACGAGATCCGCCGTCGCATCCAGGCGTGCCCGAAGCTCGCGTCGCTGCAGAGCGTCAACCGCGCCCTCGGCGAACTGGTCCGCGCCGAGCACACGCTCAACTCGCAGATCGCCGAGGTGATCCGGCGCGACCCCTCCCTCGCCGCCCGCCTGCTGCGCATGGTGAATTCGGTCTATTTCGGCCTTTCCACGCGGGTGAACAGCATCGAGGAGGCCGTGTTCTTCCTCGGCCAGCGGCAGATCCGCGAACTCTCCCTGGCGACGCCCGTCATCGACGAACTCGAGAAACTGCAGACGCGCTCGACCGCCAGCCTGCCCTGGAAGGAGCTTTGGACCCATAGCATCGCGTCGGCAATGCTCGCGCGGGAGATCTTCGCCTCGACGCCGGTGGGCGTCGACGACGACACCGACTACCTCACCGGCCTGCTGCACAACGTCGGCAAGATCGTGATGGCGTGCGCGTTCCCGGAGGAGACCCGGCAGCTCCTGCAGGTCGCGGCCGCGGATCCCGCCCGCTTCTGCCAGTTCGAGCGCGACCTGATCGGGTGGGACCACGGCCGGATCGGCGCGCACTACCTTGCCCGGCACCAGCTCTCCGAGGAGATCGTCGGCGCGGTCGAGTTTCACAATGACCCGGGCGCCGCGCCCCACCACCAGAACTTCGCCGCCGCCGTCCAGGTGGCGGACCTCGTGGCCCGGCACGCGGGACTGTCGGGCGGTTTCGAGACGATCGAGCCGGTGCCGGCGGATGCGTGGCTGGCGCTGCCGGGATGGACGCTGCTCTTCGGCTCCGACCCCGCCGGGGCGGAACGAGCCCGGGCGGCGATCGCCCAGGCGCTCCCGCGCCTCCCGCTGATGCTCCAAGGCCTCCTTTGATCCCTGCTTCCCCGGTGTCCGCTTCACCCTCAACCGCCATGTCCGCCGTCCGTTCCGAGCCGCTCGCCGGCCTCGATCACAAGTCACTCTGCCAGGCCTGGCTCGGAGCCTGGGAGGCCAGCGCCGATGTCGCCTACTGCCGCGATCCCCAGGGCCACCTGCTCGCGGCCAACGTGGCCTTCGCGCGCAAGTTCGGCCGCTCCGCGGACGAGCTGGCGACCGCCCGCGTCACCGACTTCGTGCACTCCGAGGACGCCGCCGCCCTGGGCGCGAGCGCCGCCGAGCTGGCGCGTCCGCCCCATCGGGCGGTGTCGGAACACCGGTGGCTGACGCCGCAGGGCGTGCGTTGGTTCGGCTGGGAGGAGACCGCCCTGCTGGACGACGCCGGCGCGATCGTCGCGATCCGCGCGGTGGGCCGCGACATCACGCGCCAGCGCCTCGCCGAGGAGCAGTTCTACCGCCTTTCGCGCGCGGTGGAACAGTCGCCCGTCTCGATCGTCATCACCGATCCCGACGGACGCGCGCAGTATGTGAATTCGAAATACACGGAGGTCTGCGGCCACTCGCTCGAGGACCTCCTGGACGGCGAGATCGAGGTGCTGCGCGCGGGCCACCCGGATGCGGCGTCGTTCGACCTGATGTGGCAGGCGGTGCGCGGGGGCGGCGAGTGGCGCGGCGAGCTGGCGACCACCCGGCCGGACGGCTCCACGGTGTGGGAGTCGGTCAAGGTCTCCTGCCTGCGCAGCCCGGCCGGCGAAGTCACCAACATCCTCTGCCTCCGGGAGGACGTCTCGGAGCGCAAGAAGCTCGAGCACGAACTCCGCCAGGCCCAGAAGATGGAAAGTCTCGGCACCCTGGCCGGCGGCATCGCGCACGACTTCAACAACCTGCTCGCCATCATCAACGGCTACGCGGAGTTCTGCCAGCAGGGCCAGCCGACGCCCGCCCTCCTGCAGAAGAGCCTGCGCGAGATCCACCGCGCCGCCCAGCGGGCGAGCGGCCTGGTGCGGCAGATCCTGACGTTCAGCCGGAAGAACGAGGTGCACTTCGCGCCGATGGACCTGAACCAGCTCGCGCGGGACCTCGTGCACCTGATGAAGGAGACGTTTCCCCGCACGGTCTCGCTCGAACTCGCGCTGCAGGACCGGCTGCCGCCGCTGCTGGCGGACCAGAACCAGATCCAGCAGATCGTGCTGAACCTCTGCGTGAACGCCCGCGACGCGATGCCGTCGGGCGGGCTCATCACGCTCTCCACCCGCACCCTCTCCGGCGCAGCGCTCCGCCAGCAGGGCGGAGAGGCGGCCCGCAACTACGCCTGTCTCACAGTCTCGGATACCGGGTCCGGCATGACGCCTGAGGTCCGCCAGCGGATCTTCGAACCGTTCTTCACCACCAAGCCGGTCAACCAGGGCACGGGGCTGGGGCTGGCGGTGGTGTACGGCATCGTGAAGGCGCACCACGGCATCATCGACGTGGAAAGCACCGTCGGGGTCGGCAGCGCCTTTCACATCTACCTGCCTCTCGCCACCAGCGCCGCTGCCGCCCCGGAAGTCGCACCCGCGACGGAGTTTCCCGGAGGGACGGAGTCGCTGCTCATCGTCGACGACGAGGAATCGCTGCGCTCCCTCCTCTCGGCCTCGCTCGGCCAGAAGGGCTACCATCCCCTCACGGCGTCCTCGGGGTTGGAGGCGATCGAGATCATCAGCGACCCGGCCCGGCAGTTCGACGCGATGCTGCTCGATCTCAACATGCCCGGCGCCAGCGGCATCGACGTCCTGAAGATCGCGCGCCTGTGCCGCCCCCACCTTCGCATCATCATCATCAGTGGACACCTCACGTCGGTCGCCCGCGCCGACCTGGAGCGGCTGGGCCATTATGTGATGATCGAGAAGCCCTTCTCCCTCGAGGACCTGGGCCGGAACCTGCGCGCCCTGCTCGACAGCCGTTGAAGGCCGGGAGGCCGCGCGGTGGCCGCGAGGTTCAACCTGCGTCCGAGCAATGAGGTGCGCACCGGAGGTTTACCCGGATGTTTCCTTCAGGCGACCGGTCGCGTGCCGATAGAAGGAACGGGCACTTTCAGACTATCCACCACCATGGACCGTCTTTTTAGCAATGAATCACGCAACACCGCTGTCGCCAGCGGCCAACGCCGCGGGGAAGCTGGGGCTTCTCCTCGGTCTCCTGCTGGCATCGGTGCCGACGGCGAGCCACGGTCAGACGCGATCGCTCGCGATCACGTTCGTCACCGCGCAGCCGGAAACCGTCCCGTACCTCCAGGTCACGGGCGCGCCACCTCTTCGGTTCCAGTCCGCGCCGATCCCGCTGCATCCCGCGCCGATGCCGCCCGCGCCGCCGACACCGCCGGCCGAGACGGCGAAGGACGAACCCGCGGCGTCGCAGCCGGCCGATCCGTCGGCCGAACCTGCGCCCGTCCTCGAACCCGCCGCTTCCGCGGTGGGCACGCCCGCGGCGCCCGCGGGTTCCAAGCCGGACGCCGAGTCCTCGGCCACCCGAACGCCACCGGCCATCCTGCCGGATGAAGCACGGCCGACCATTCGCCCGGAGGACTTCCTGCCCTACTTCCAGGTGCCCGGTTCGCCCCGGACGCCTGCCGAGGTGAACGTCATCGTTCCCGCGCCCAAGGCTCCGCCCGCACCCGGCCAGCTCCCGCCCAGTTCCGCGACTTACCAGCAGACTCCCCGATGATCCGCCTCGCCCGCGCGCTGCCCCCGCTCACCGCCCGCCTGCCTTGCTTGCTGCTCGCTGGCCTGGCGCTGGCCGCGCGCGCCGCGGCGGAGTCGAAATCCGCACCGCCGGCCGCGCACGCGACGCCGGCACATCCGACCACGCACGCGGCCCCGGCACATCCCGGGGCGACCGCCGCTCCGGCGGATGCCGCGGCTCCGTCCGCCCAGGCCACCGAGGTCGAGAGCCTGCTCAAGCTGGGGACGAATCTCAGCGAACGCGCCGATTATCCCTCGGCGGAGATCGCCTTCCGCCAGGTGCTCAATACGCCGGGGGCCAGTGACGCCGAACACAAGGCCGCCCTGCTCGGCCTGGCGCTGATGCACCGCAAGCAGGGCGCGCTGACGAAGGCGGCGGCGATCTACGAACGCTTCCTGAAGGACTATCCCGGCGACGAACGCATTCCGGAGGCGCTGCTCCAGCTCGGGCGCACCCTGCGCGACCTCGGGGCCGCCAAGCTCGCGATCGGACGGTTCTACAGCGTGATCAACTCCACGCTCAAGCTGCCGGCGGACGGTTTCGACCGGTACCAGTTGCTCGCGCGGACCGCCCAGTTCGAGATCGCGGAAACGCACTTCCTCTCCGGCAATTTCGCCGAGGCGGGCAAGTTCTTTTCCCGCCTGAGCCTGCTCGACCTCGCTCCGGTCGATCGTGCCCGCGCGCAGTTCAAGGCCGGATACGCGCTTCGCCTGCAGGGCGACCTGGAAGGCGCCGTGCGCACCCTGCGCACGTTCGTCGAGCACTACCCGCAGGACGAGAACGTCCCCGAGGCGCGGTACCTGCTCGCCATCTCGCTGCGGGAACTGAACCGCACGCAGGAGGCGTTCGCCGCGACCCTCGACCTGCTGCGCACCGAGAAGGCCAAGGTCCAGCAGGACCCGAAGCGGTGGGTCTACTGGCAGCGGCGGACCGGCAACCAGCTTGCCAACGACTTCTTCGAGACGGGCGACACGCTCAACGCCCGCGCCATCTACGCCGGTCTGCTGGAACTTTCCGGCGAGCCGGCCTGGCGCATCCCGCTCACGTACCAGCTCGGCCTCTGCTACGACCGTCTTGGCCTCGCCGACCAGGCGCGCGGCTCGTACCAGGCCGTGATCGAGGCCGCCGGGGCGAGCCCGCCGGAGGAATTCCGCGAGCTGGTCACGATGGCGAAGTGGCGCCTCGAGCACATCCAGTGGCGCGGCGACGTGAACCGACAGGTCACGAATTTCTTCGACCCGCCCGGCGGCAAGTCCGCCGCGGCCGAGGCCACCGCCACCACGCGCACCGCCGCCGCGAATCCATGACCCAGTCCGAAGCCATCCGCGAACACCAGCAGCTCTGCGACGAGATCCACCAGTGCGTGCTGGACGAGAATCGCTTCCTGCGCCAGCAGCAGCGCGCCCCCGATGCCGCGCTGCTCGACCGCAAGCGCGAGCTGCTCGCGCGGCTGGACACCACGCTCTCCGCCCTGCGCGCGATCCCGGCCGCCTCCGCACGCGAACCTGAGCTTCGCGTTCAGTTGGAAAAGACGCGCGCGCGCATCCTCCAGGTGCTCCAGCTCGACAAGGAAAACGAACAGCTCCTGCTGCGTTGCAGCCTCGCGCCCGCGCGGCCCGCCGCCACGGCGGCCGCCCCCGCCTCGGTGACGATGCTGCAGAAGATCTACGCCCGCTGCTCGTAAGGGCGCACGCCGCGGGCAGGCGCCTGCGCACCACCAAGGGAAGGAAGCGCGGGTTCGCGCAGCCGTTCGGGTTTGCCACCCGCGGTCCGAAGTCTTCAGGAGAAGGCGCCCGTGCAGCCTTACCCCGCCTTCACCCGCCGCGAATTCCTCCAGCAAACCGGAGTCGGCCTTGCCGCACTGGCCGTCGCGCCGCCGCTCGCCGCCGCGGCGGAGTCGACCCTCCCGCCTCACCTGCCGCTCACGCCGGCCGGGGTGCATGCGTATCCGCTCGAGCATTCCGTCGCGCCCGGCCAGACCCTGGAGCTCTGCGTCAGCGCCACGGAACCGTACCAGCTTTCCTTCTGCCGACTCGGCCCGCAGGTCGACGACCCCGCCGGCGACACCGTGCTCCTGCGCCTGGACCCCTCGCCCGCACGACCCCAGCCGATTCATCCCGGCTCCTACGTGCACGTGGCCGCGGGGCTCCGCGGCCGTCTCCAGGCCCTGACCCTGGAATGCTGGGTCCGGCCCTGGCGGCTCGGGCGGTTGCAGGGCGTGATCAGCCAGGAGGACAAGGATGCGGACGATGGCTTTGCGCTGGGACTGGGAGCCGACGGCTACGTCGGGTTCTTCCTGGGTGACGGCGTCTCGCCGGAGGAGCAGGTCGTGCATCGCACGCGGCCCGGGCTGGTGCGGACGCAGAGCTGGCACCACCTCGTCGCGACCTGGGACGGATGGAAGAAACGGGTTTACGTCGACGGGATCGAGGCGGGCGCCTGGGATTTCACCGGCCCGCTGCTGGCCGGGACGCATCCGCTGCGGCTGGGCGCCATGGGCCAGGCGGGACTGGCGCGGCATTTCCTCGACGGCGATCTCGCCCAGCCGGCCGTGTATACGCGCGCCCTGTCGGCGACCGAGGTGCGCGAGCGCCACGCCGCGCGCGCCCTGCAGCCGCCGGCGCCGGCGGACCTTGCCGCCTGCTGGCTGCTGGCGGAGGAACGGGGCGAGCAGGTTGCCGATTGCTCGCCCGCCAGGCGCCACGGCCGGATCGTCAATCTCGGCACCTGGATGATTGGCGGCCCCTCCTTCGCGGCCGACGTGCCGCGGTTCGGCGGCTACGATCCGGCGCGCGACCCGCGCCGCGGCCACGGCCTGCGCCTCGCCGCGGACGATCTCCACGACTGCCGCTGGGAGGTGACGCACCGCTGGCGCGTGCCGGAGGACGCGCGCTCCGGCCTCTACGTGGCGCGGTTTGACTACGTCGCCGAGGGTGTGCCGCGGCAGTACCACTGCACCTTCGTCGTGCGCCGCGCGGCTCATCGACCGAAGGCGCCCCTGCTCGTGCTCGCCGCCACCAACACGTGGCGCGCCTACAGCGGGACGCCATTCGCGCTCAACCCCGCGGAACGCCATGTCGTCTGGGGCACCGGCGGCATCGAGCGCGACCCGCGCGGACTGCCGGCCTTCAATTTCTACCGCGACCATGCCGCCGGCCAGGGCACGTACCAGATGGGCCTGCGCCTGCCGTGGCCGGCGGCGGCGCCCTATGTGCTCTACGGCGGGCCGACCCGCTACAGCCACCTCGCCCGCGCGGAAAGGTTCACCCACATCTGGCTCGAGGAGCAGGGCTACGCGTATGACCTGGCGAGCGACCTCGATCTGCACCGCGATCCCGGTCTGCTGCGGGGGTACCAGGCGGTGATCGTCGCGGGCCACAACGAATACTGGTCCGTGCCGATGTACCAGGGGACGGACGACTACCTGAGGGCCGGGGGAAACCTGGTCGTGCTCAGCGGCAATTCCGTCTTCTGGCGCGTCTCCTTCGACGCGGCGGGCACGGTGATGGAATGCCGCAAGGCGGATGCACCCGGCGCGCGGGTGCCATCCGACCGGCGCGGCGAGGCCTGGCACAGCCACGACGGGCGCCGCGGCGGCATGCTCCGCGACTGCGGGTGGCCGGGCGTCGAGCTGATCGGCGTCGACCTGCTCGGATTCAACAGTCCCGCCGTCGCCGCCCAGTTCGGCCCCTACGTGGTCGAGGATCCGGACCACCCGCTCTTCCGGGAGCCGGAGGATCTCGGGTTGAAGCGCGGCGACCGGTTCGGTGCCGGGCCCGACGGTATCCGGATTGCGAATGCACACGAGTTCGACATCCGTCCGTCGACCTTCGTGCGCCTGCAGGAGCAGCCGGCGCCGGCGGGAGGAATCGTGCCGCCCGATCCCGCCGGCATCACCCTGCTCGCCCGCGGCGAAGTCTATTGGAAGAAGGGCGGCTCCGCGTTCGACTACTTCGGACGGAAGATTTCCCCCCGGACGGACCAGGGAGGCGAGATGATCTACTGGGAGCGACCGGGCGGCGGGCGGGTGTTCAACGCGGCCACGATCGCGTCGGGCTGGGTGCTGGAGGTCGATCCCAGGATGGCGGGCCTCCTGCGCAACGTGCTCGCACGATTCGGCGTGAAGCGCTGACGCCGGCCGCGCCACGGCAGCCGAATCCGGCGAAGGGCCGCATGGAAAGGTGGAGCGGCTTGTCCTCAAGCCGCTGC
>ERZ761602.3992-NODE-3992-length-19769-cov-5.961094_pt1 | contig 19769 bp, 18 predicted proteins | sample MGYA00512165_ERZ761602 | MGnify/ENA primary metagenome ERZ761602 (study PRJEB28899, sample SAMN02445085) | bioreactor sludge metagenome | biome: EBPR sludge; isolation source: Thorneside wastewater treatment plant | place: Australia: Brisbane, Thorneside... | reverse complement strand
TCGGCGGCGGCACCATCGGCCACCCGGCCGGCATCCAGGCCGGCGGCGTGGCCAACCGCGTCGCGCTGGAGGCCATGGTCAAGGCGCGCAACGAGGGCAAGGACATCGTCAACGAAGGCCCGGACATCCTGCGCAAGGCGGCGCAGTTCTGCACGCCGCTGAAGCAGGCGCTCGATACCTGGGGCGACATCAGCTTCAACTACACCTCGACCGACACCAGCGATTACGCGGTGACCGCCGCGGTGGCCTGAACGCGCAAGGAGAGCACGACCATGATGACCAACCCCACCGGCCGCCTGACGCAGGGCCAGTTCAGCTTCCTGCCCGACCTCACGGACGCCGAGATCACCGCGCAGATCCAGTACGGCCTGGACAAGGGCTATGCCTGGAGCGTGGAGTACACCGACGACCCGCACCCGCGCAACACCTACTGGGAGATGTTCGGCATGCCGATGTTCGACCTGCAGGACGCGGCCGGCGTGATGATGGAACTCGACAACTGCCGCAGGACCTTCCCCGGCCACTACATCCGGCTGATGGCCTTCGACAGCACGCGCGGCGTCGAGAGCATCGCGATGAGCTTCATCGTCAACCGGCCGCAGGACGAGCCGGGCTTCGGCCTCGTGCGACAGGAAGCGGACGGGCGCCAGATCCGCTACACGGTGCACAGCTACGCGACCGACAAGCCGGAAGCCCGGCGCTACTGATGCACCCGGGAGCCGGCGCCATGAGCAGCAGCACCTTCAGCATCGCCCCGTCCATCCTCTCGGCCGACTTCGCGCGCCTGGGTGAAGAGGTGCGCGCCGTCATCGCCGCCGGCGCCGACTGGATCCACTTCGACGTGATGGACAACCATTACGTGCCCAACCTGACGATCGGCCCCGCGGTGGCGCAGGCGCTGAAGCCGCACACGCGCCGCGCCGACGGCAGCCACGCGCCGCTGGACGTGCACCTGATGGTGCGCCCGGTGGATGCGCTGGCCCTGGCCTTCGCCGAGGCCGGTGCCGACCTCATCAGCTTCCACCCGGACGCCAGCACGCACGTGGACCGCACGCTGCAGCTCATCCGCTCGGCCGGCTGCCGGGCCGGGCTGGTCTTCAACCCGGCCGCGCCGCTGGACGTGCTGGAGTGGACGCTGGACAAGGTCGACCTGGTGCTGATCATGAGCGTCAACCCCGGCTTCGGCGGGCAGAGCTTCATCGACGGCGCGCTGCGCAAGGTCGAGCGCGCGCGCCGGCTCATCGAGCTGAGCGGGCGCGACATCCGGCTGCAGGTCGACGGCGGCATCAAGGTCGACAACATCCGCCGCGTGGCCGATGCCGGCGCCGACACCTTCGTGGCCGGCAGCGCGATCTTCGGCCAGCGCGACTACAAGGCGGTCATCGACGCGATGCGCGCCGAGCTCGCCGGCCAGCCGCTGGCCGAGGCGGCATGAACGCGCCGCTGTACCGCATCCCCGGCGCGACGGCGGTGACGTCCGCCGCCGTGGCCGCCGCCGAGCAGCCCGCTGCGGCGGCGGCCCCACGCACCGTCGGCGACGTGCTGCGCGTGCGCCTGGTCGAGGCGGTGCTCGACGAGCTCGCCCGCGACCTCGTCGGGCTGGCGCCGGTCAAGCAGCGCATCCGCGACATCGCCGCGCTGCTGGTGGTGGACCGGCTGCGCCTGGCGCATGGCCTGCAGGCCCAGGCGCCCAGCCTGCACATGTGCTTCACCGGCAACCCCGGCACCGGCAAGACCACGGTCGCGATGCGCATGGCCGAGATCCTGCACCGCCTGGGTTACGTGCGCAAAGGCCACCTGGTGGCGGTGACGCGCGACGACCTCGTCGGCCAGTACATCGGCCACACGGCGCCCAAGACCCGCGAGGTGCTGAAGAAGGCCATGGGCGGCGTGCTCTTCATCGACGAGGCCTACTACCTCTACAAGCCGGAGAACGAGCGCGACTACGGCGGCGAGGCCATCGAGATCCTGCTGCAGGTGATGGAGAACCAGCGCGACGACCTGGTCGTGATCCTGGCCGGCTACAAGGACCGCATGGACACCTTCTTCCAGTCCAACCCCGGCATGAGCAGCCGCATCGCGCACCACATCGACTTCCCCGACTATTCGGTCGACGAGTTGCTGCAGATCGCGGGGAAGATGCTGCAGCAGCAGCACTACCGCTTCGACGCCGGCACCGACGCGGTGATGCGCGACTACCTCGAGCGCCGCATCGTGCAGCCGCACTTCGCCAATGCACGCAGCGTGCGCAACGCGCTGGACCGCGCGCGGCTGCGCCAGGCCAGCCGGCTGTTCGCCGAGCGCGACCGCGTGCTGTCGGCCGAGGACCTGAGCACCATCACCGCGGCCGACCTGCGCGCCAGCCGCGTCTTCCAGAACAGCCACTGACACCCGGGGGGAACGGCATGCCGCTGTCCAAGAAGCGCACGCTGACGCAATACCTGATCGAGCAGCGCCGGCGTTTTCCGCAGGCCAGCGGCGAGCTCAATGCGCTGGTCCTGGACGTCTCGATCGCCTGCAAGGCGATCGCGCGCCAGGTCGCGCTGGGCTCGCTGGCCGAGGTGCCGGAGTCCTGGGCCGCCGGCGAGGTCAACGTGCAGGGCGAGGTCGCCAAGCCGCTGGACATCATCAGCAACCTGATGCTGATCAAGCAGAGCGAATGGTCCGGCCACCTGGCCGGCATGGCCTCCGAGGAGATGGCCGCGCCCTACCAGATCCCGGCCGAGCACCAGCGCGGCAAATACCTGCTGGTCTTCGACCCGCTGGACGGCAGCAGCAACCTGGACGTCAACGTCTCGGTGGGCAGCATCTTCTCGATCCTGCGCGCGCCGCAGGACGTGATCGACAGCGGGCGCGACGTGACGGAGGCCGACTTCCTGCAGCCCGGTGCGGCGCAGGTGGCCGCCGGCTACGCGCTCTACGGCCCGACCACGATGCTGGTGCTGACGGTGGGCAACGGCGTCGTCGGCTTCACGCTGGACCAGTCGCTGGGCGAGTTCAAGCTCACGCACCCGGACATCCGCGTGCCCGAGGACACGCAGGAATTCGCGATCAACACCAGCAACAGCCGCTTCTGGGAGCCGCCGGTCAAGCGTTATGTCGACGAGTGCCTGGCCGGCCGCAGCGGGCCGCGCGGCAAGGACTTCAACATGCGCTGGATCGCCAGCATGGTGGCCGAGGCGCACCGCATCCTGATGCGCGGCGGCGTCTTCCTCTATCCCCGGGACACCAGGGATCCGGCCAAGCCAGGCCGCCTGCGCCTGCTGTACGAGGCCAACCCGATCGGCTATGTCATCGAGCAGGCGGGCGGGCGCTGCAGCACCGGCCGCCAGCCGATGCTGGGCGTCAAGCCGAGCGCGCTGCACCAGCGCATCGGCGTCGTCTTCGGCTCGAAGAACGAGGTCGAGCGCATCGAGCGCTACCACGACGACCCGGTCACGCGCGAGGCGCCGGCGCCGCTGTTCGCCGAGCGCAGCCTTTTCCGAGACTGACCATGTACCCCCAGGCTTTTGCCTTCGGCCCTTCGCCACCCCCCGAGGGGGCCCGGTCGGGCTTGGGGCGGCCCGGCGCCCGACCATCCATGCGCCCCCAGGCTCGTGCCTTCGGCCCTTCGCCACCCCCCGAGGGGGCTCAGTCGGGCTTGGGGCGGCCCGGCGCCCGACCGTAGGAACCACCATGTCCGAACGCCACCCCATCATCGCGATCACCGGCTCCAGCGGCGCCGGCACGAGCAGCGTCACGCGCACCTTCGAGAACATCTTCCGGCGCGAGAAGGTCAGCGCCGCGGTCATCGAGGGCGACAGCTTCCACCGCTACGACCGCAAGGAGATGCGCGAGCGCCAGGCCGCGGCCGAGAAGGAAGGCAACAAGCACTTCAGCCACTTCGGGCCCGACAACAACCTGTTCCCGGAACTCGAGAACCTGTTCCGCAGCTACGCCGAGACCGGCACCGGGCGCCGCCGCAGATACCTGCACGACCCGGTGGAAGCGGCCCCCTACAAGCAGGAGCCAGGGACCTTCACGCCCTGGGAGGACCTGCCCGAGGGCACCGACATGCTGTTCTACGAGGGCCTCCACGGCGCGGTCGTCACCGAGCAGGTCAACATCGCCCGGTACCCGGACCTGCTGATCGGCGTGGTGCCGGTGATCAACCTGGAGTGGATCCAGAAGCTGTGGCGCGACAAGCATGTGCGCGGCTACAGCACCGAGGCGGTGACCGACACCATCCTGCGCCGCATGCCCGACTACGTGCACTACATCGTGCCGCAGTTCCAGCACACGCATGTCAACTTCCAGCGCGTGCCGGTGGTCGACACCAGCGACCCCTTCATCGCGCGCGACATCCCGACGGCCGACGAGAGCCTCTGCGTGATCCGCTTCGCCAACCCCAAGGGCATCGACTTCCCGTACCTGCTGAACATGATCAACGATTCGTGGATGAGCCGCGCCAACACCATCGTCGTGCCCGGCGGCAAGATGGAACTGGCGATGCAGCTGATCTTCACGCCGTTCATCTGGCGCATGATCGAACGGCGCAAGCGCGCGGCGGGAGCGCTCTGACATGCTGACCCGCACGCTCGAGACGCGCATGGCGAATGCCCTGCGCATGCTGGCGGTCGACGCCGTCGAGAAGGCGAAGTCCGGCCATCCCGGTGCACCGATGGGCATGGCCGAGATCGCGGTCGCGCTCTGGCACCGGCACCTGAAGCACCACCCGGCCAACCCGCGCTGGCCCGACCGCGACCGCTTCGTGCTGTCCAACGGCCACGCCTCGATGCTGCTGTATGCGCTGTTGCACCTGAGCGGCTACGAGCTGCCGATGTCCGAGCTGCAGGCCTTCCGCCAGCTGCACAGCCGCACCCCCGGCCACCCCGAGGTCGGCGTCACGCCCGGCGTGGAGACGACGACCGGCCCGCTGGGCCAGGGCTTCGCCAATGCCGTGGGCATGGCGCTGGCCGAGACCCAGCTCGCCGCCGCCTTCAACCGCGACGGCCACGTCGTCGTCGACCACTTCACCTATGTCTTCCTGGGCGACGGCTGCCTGATGGAAGGCATCAGCCAGGAAGCGGCGTCGCTGGCGGGCACACTGCGCCTGGCCAGGCTAGTCGCGCTGTACGACGACAACGGCATCAGCATCGACGGCCCGGTCGAGGGCTGGTTCGCCGACGACACGCCGGCGCGCTTCGAGGCGCTGGGCTGGCACGTCATCCGTGCCGTCGACGGCCACGACATCGCCGCCGTCGACGCCGCGATCGCCGCGGCGAAGGCGCAGGCGCTGGGCCACCACGGCAGGCCGACGCTGATCTGCTGCAAGACCGTCATCGGCCAGGGCTCGCCACACAAGGCCGGCACGCACGACGTGCACGGCGCCGCGCTCGGCGCTGCCGAGGTGGCCGCCACGCGCGAGGCGCTGGGCTGGAGCGCCGCGCCGTTCGAGGTGCCCGAGGACGTGGCCGCGGCCTGGGACGCCCGCGAGGCCGGCGCCGCGCGGGAGCGCGAGTGGCGGCTGCGCTTCGAGGCCTACCGCAGCGCGCACCCGGCGCTGGCGGCCGAGTTCGAACGCCGCATCGCCGGGGAACTGCCCGAGGACTGGGGGCAGCGCGTCGCGGCCGCCTGCGCCGCGATGGCCGCCAGGCCCGACGCGGTGGCCACGCGCAAGGCCAGCCAGCAGGCGCTGGACGCGCTGGCGCCGTCGCTGCCCGAGCTGTTCGGCGGCAGCGCCGACCTCACCGGCAGCAACCTGACCAACTTCAAGGGCTGCGTCATCGCGGGCCGCGACCACCCGGGCAACCACCTGAGCTACGGCGTGCGCGAATTCGGCATGGCCGCGATGATGAACGGCATCGCGCTGCACGGCGGCCTGCTGCCCTACGGCGGCACCTTCCTGACCTTCAGCGACTACAGCCGCAACGCCATCCGCATGGCCGCGCTGATGAAGCAGCGCGTGATCCACGTCTTCACGCACGACAGCATCGGGCTGGGCGAGGACGGGCCGACGCACCAGAGCGTGGAGCACATCCCGTCGCTGCGCCTGATCCCCGACCTGGACGTCTGGCGCCCGGCCGACGGCCTGGAGACCGCGGTCGCCTGGGCGTGCGCGATCGAGCGCCGCGACGGCCCGAGCGCCCTGTGCCTGTCGCGCCAGAACCTGCCGCGCGTGCTGGACGACCCGGCGCGCGCTGCCGAGGTGCGGCGCGGCGGCTACGTGCTGCGCGACGCGCCCGGCGCGCGCGTGGTGCTGATCGGCACCGGCTCCGAGCTGCAGCTGGCGCTGCAGGCGCAGGCGCTGCTGGCGGCCGCGGGCATCGCGGCGCGCGTGGTCTCGATGCCCGGCACGACGGTCTTCGACCGCCAGGACGCCGCCTGGCAGGACGCGGTGCTGCCGCCGGCACTGCCCGCGGTCGCCGTGGAAGCCGCACACCCGGACTTCTGGCGCAAGTATGTCGGCCGCCGCGGCGCGGTGGTCGGCATCGCGCGCTACGGCGAGTCGGCCCCGGCGCCGGCGCTGTATGCGCACTTCGGCATCACCGCCGACGCGGTGGCCGCCGCGGCGCGCCGCATGATCGGCTGATCACCTGACCGACACTCGGCGCATGGCCTGGGACCTGATGCTCTTCGACCTCGACGGCACGCTGGTCGAGACCGCGCCGGAGATCGCCGACGCCGTCAACGACACGCTGCACGACTTCGGCTGGCCGGCGGTCGACGAGGCGCAGGTCGCGCGCTGGATCGGTCACGGCACCGGCGCGCTGCTGGTGCAGGCGCTGGCGCGGGCCAGTGGCCGCACGCCCGAGGCGGTGCGTGCCGACGCGCGGCACCCGGCCATCGTCGCGCGCTACGACCGCCACTATGCCGAACGCTGCGGCACGCGCAGCCGCCTGTACCCGGGCGTGCGCGAGACGCTGGCGGCGCTGCGCCAGCGCGGCAGCCGGCTCGCGATCGTGACCAACAAGGAGACACGCTACACCGCCCGCGTGCTCGACGCCCACCGGCTGGGCGCCGCCTTCGACCGCGTCGTCTGCGGCGATACGCTGGCCACGCGCAAGCCCGATCCGGCCGGCGTGCACGACTGCCTGCAGGCCTTCGGCACGCCGCCGTCGCGTGCGCTGTTCGTCGGCGACTCGTCGATCGACGCCGAGACCGCGCGCCGCGCCGGCATCGCCGTCTGGCTGCTGCCTTATGGCTACAACCTGGGCGAGCCGGTCGCGGCCTGCGCGCCCGACCGGCTGATCGCCGACTTCGGCGCACTGCTGCACGACGACCCGGAGGAAACGACATGAGCCGACTGCAAGCCCTGCTGTGGGACGTCGACGGCACGCTGGCCGAGACCGAACGCGACGGTCACCGCGTGGCCTTCAACCACGCCTTCGAAACCATGGGCCTGCCCTGGCGCTGGGACGCCGCGCGCTACGGCGAGCTGCTGGCGGTGACCGGCGGCCGCGAGCGGCTGATGGCCGACATGGCCACGCGTCCCGACGCCCCGGCCGCGCCCGGCGAGCGCGAGGCGCTGGCGCGCGAGCTGCACCGGCGCAAGACCGTCTGCTACACCGCGCTGGTGCGCGAGGCGAAGCTGCCGCTGCGCCCGGGTGTCGCGGCGCTGATTGCCGAGGCGCATGCGCAAGGGGTGCGCCAGGCGATCACGACGACGACCAGCCGCGCGAATGTCGACGCGCTGCTCGGCGTGCACTTCGGCCCGCGCTGGCGCGAGCGCTTCGACAGTGTCGTCTGCGGCGAGGACGTGCAGCGCAAGAAGCCCGACCCCGAGGTCTTCCGTCTCGCGCTGCGCACGCTGGGCCTGGGCCCGCTGGACGCGGTGGCGCTGGAGGACTCGCCCGGCGGCGTGGCCGCGGCGCGCGCCGCCGAGGTGCCGGTGGTCGTCACGCTCAGCGCCTACTTCGCCGACGCCACCCTGGAAGGCGCGATCGCGATCGGCCCCGGCCTGCACACGCGCGCCGGCTGGCGGCCGGCGCTGCCCGGTGCACACGCGCAGGCCAACGCCGACGACGAGCGCGTCACGCTGGACGACCTGCGCGCCTGGCACAGCCAGATGGACCTCGTGTCGCAGTTCGGCTGAGCGCCCCCCGATAGCCCCCCAGGAGAACCCCATGGCTTTCATCGCCCTGCGCCAGCTGCTCGACCATGCCGCCGAGAACGGCTATGGCGTGCCTGCCTTCAACGTCAACAACCTGGAGCAGATCCAGGCCATCATGCAGGCCGCTCAGGAGACCCGTTCGCCGGTCATCCTGCAGGCCTCGGCCGGGGCGCGCAAATATGCCGGCGAGGCCTACCTGCGCCACATGGTGCTGGCCGCGGTGGAGACGCACCCCGACATCCCGGTCGTGCTGCACCAGGACCACGGCGTGTCGCCGGCGGTCTGCGTGCAGGCCATCCGCTCGGGCTTCACCAGCGTGATGATGGACGGCTCGCTGCGCGAGGACGGCAAGACGCCGGCGAGCTACGACCACAACGTCGAGGTCACGCGCCGCGTGTGCGAGATCGCGCATGCGGTCGGCGTCTCGGTCGAGGGGGAACTCGGCTGCCTGGGCTCGCTGGAAACCGGCCAGGCCGGCGAGGAGGACGGCATCGGCGCCGAGGGCGCGCTCGGCCACGACCAGCTGCTGACCGACCCCGACGAGGCGCGCGCCTTCGTCGCCGCCACCGGCGTCGACGCACTGGCCATCGCGATCGGCACCAGCCACGGCGCCTACAAGTTCTCGCGCCCGCCCACCGGCGACATCCTGGCCATGGACCGCATCGCGCGCATCCATGCCGCGGTGCCGGACACGCACCTGGTGATGCACGGCTCGTCCAGCGTGCCGCAGGAGTGGCTGGAGCTCATCCGCCGCCACGGCGGCGACATCAAGCCGACCTGGGGCGTGCCGGTGGAGGAGATCGTGCGCGGCATCGCCAGCGGTGTGCGCAAGGTCAACATCGACACCGACATCCGGCTCGCGATGACCGGCGCGATGCGCCAGGTCTTCGCCGAGCAGCCCGCGGAGTTCGACCCGCGCAAGGCGCTGGCCGCCGCCACGCGCGCCGCGCGCGGCATCTGCAAGGCGCGTTTCGAGGCCTTCGGCTGCGCCGGCCAGGCCGACCGCCTGCGGCCGCTGCCGCTGGAGGCGATGCTGCCACGCTATCGCTGAAGGGCGGCGTCCGGGCTGCCGGGCCACCGGACGCGCAGTTCGGGGGGAAGTCCCGATACGGCAAAGGGTGTCGCACTCTATATTTGCGCCCGCTGATATATTCGCGATCCCTTCCACCCCGTCCCCCTGCCCTGGAGCCCTGCCCGTGAAGCCAACCCGCCTGCTGATCCTGTCCGCCTCGCTCGCCCTGCTGGGCGCCCCCGCGTGGGCCAGCATGGCGATCGCGCAGAAGAATGCCTGCGTGGCCTGCCACGCGGTGGACAAGAAGCTGCTCGGCCCGGCCTACCAGGAAGTGGCCAAGAAGTACGCCGGCCAGAAGGACGCCGAGGCGATGCTGGTCGCGAGCATCAAGAAGGGCGGCAGCGGCAAGTGGGGCCAGATCCCGATGCCGGCGCAACCCAACCTGAAGGAAGAGGACGCCCAGGCGCTGGCGCGCTGGATCCTCGGCGGCGCGAAGTAAGCCGGCTTGGCGCGACGGCCGCGCGTTCAGTCGCGCGGCAGCCGCAGCAGCATCAGGATCGCGAACGCGGCCAGCCCCAGCGCCGCCGACAGCCCCAGCGCTCCGGCGCCCCAGCGTTCGAGCGCGAGCCCGAACAGCCAGGGCGCCAGCCCCTGCAGCGCCCGCCCCGGCAGCGCGATCCAGCCCTGGCGCGCGCCATAACCGGCGGGACCGAACAGCGCCAGCGGCAGCGTGCCCTTGGCGATGGTCATGATGCCGTTGCCCAGGCCGTGCAGGATCGCGAAGGCCACCGCGGCCGTCGGCGCGCCCAACGCCCACAGCGCCAGCGCGCCCAGCGGGTGCGTCAGCGTCGCGCCGCGCGTCACCGCCAGTGGCGAGTAGCGGCGCAGCACGCCGAACTCCGCCAGCCGGCCGGCCACCTGCGCCGGGCCGATCAGCGCGCCGGCCAGCACCGCCAGCGCCAGCGTGCCGCCGGCGGCCTGCATCAGCGTCGGCAGGTGCGCCGCCATCGCGGTGCTGACGAACCAGGTACACATGAAGACCACCGACAGCAGCGCGGCCGTGACGTCGGGCGAGAAGCGCAGGCGATGCGCCGTCACGGCGGCGGGCCTGGCCGCCGCCGGCGCTGCCGCGGTCGGCGACGGGGGCGACGCGGTCCCCTCGTCCGCCTCGGGCGCCTGCGGCGCCGCGGCGCGCGGCAGCCAGGCATTCAGCGGCAGCCCCAGCAGCAGGTGCAGCGCGGCCCAGGTGTAGCAGGCGCCGCGCCAGCCGACCTGCGTCTCCAGCCAGGCCGACAGCGGCCAGCCCACCGTGCTGGCGAAGCCGGCCAGCAGCGTGATGCCGGTGATCGCATTGCGCGACTGGTGGCCGTACAGCCGCACCAGCGCTGCGAAGGCCGCCTCGTAGAGCCCGGCGCCCATCGCCAGGCCCAGCAGCCCCCAGGCCGCGATCAGCGTCGCGAGGCCCTGCGCGCTGCCCAGCAGCGCCAGCCCGGCCGCGAACAGCAGGTTGGTCGCGATCAGCAGCGGCCGCCCGCCATGGCGGTCGATCAGGCGGCCGGCGGCCGGCCCGACCAGCGCCGACAGGATCAGCGCCATCGAGAAGACCGCGAACACGGTCGGCGTCCTGACGCCGAGGTCGCGCGCCATCGGCGCCGCCAGCATCGCCGGCAGGTAGTACGACGAGGCCCAGGCCAGCGTCTGCGCCGTGCCCAGCGCGAGCACGACGCCCGTCGGCGAACGCCCCGCGAGGCTCACGCCTTCTTGGCGACCAGCGTCAGGATGTCGTAGCTGGCGACGACCTCGCCATGCTGGTTGGTCACCTGCACGTCCCAGGCGACGACCCCCTGGCCGACGCCGTCGGGGCCGACCTTGCGGCGGTCGGTCTTGCGCTTGCAGGTCAGCCGCGCCTGGATCGTGTCGCCGATGCCGACCGGCTTGACGAAGCGCAGCGTGTCCAGCCCATAGTTGGCCAGCACCGGTCCCGGTGCCGGGCTGACGAACAGCCCGGCCGCCGCCGAGAGCACGAAATAGCCATGCGCGATGCGCTTGCCGAAGGGCGACGCCGCGGCGGCGATCTCGTCGAAGTGCATGTAGAAATAGTCGCCGCTGATGCCGCCGAAGGCCACGATGTCGGCCTCGGTCACCGTGCGCCGGTGCGTCAGCAGGCTGTCGCCGACCTGCAGGTCCTCGAAGTGGCGGCGGAACGGGTGCACGTCGCTGTCGCGCACGCGCGCGCCGCGCACGTGCTCGCCGGTGATGGCGGCCAGCATGCTCGGCGAGCCCTGCACCGCCGTGCGCTGCAGGTAGTGCGTCACCGCGCGCAGACCGCCGAGTTCCTCGCCGCCGCCGGCGCGGCCGGGGCCACCATGCTTGAGGCCGGGCAGCGGCGAGCCGTGGCCGGTGGACTCCGGCGCCGCCTCGCGGTCCAGCACCAGCAGCCGGCCATGCAGCGCCGCGACCTCGGGCACCACGCGCGCGGCCACGGCGGGGTCGCGCGTGACCAGCGTGCCGACCAGGCTGCCGCGGCCGCGCGCGGCCAGCGCCAGCGCCTCGTCGAGGTCGTCGTAGGGCAGCAGCGTGCTGACCGGGCCGAAGGCCTCGACCTCGTGCACCGCGGCATGGCCCTGCGGGTCGCGCGCCAGCAGCAGCGTCGGCGCGAAGAAGGCGCCTTCGGCCACGCCCTCGCCCTGCGGCGCGAAGCCGTCGCGCTCGCCGAAGACGCATTCGCTGCCGGCGCTCAGCGCGGCCACCTTCTCCGCCACGTCGCGCTGCTGCGCGCGCGAGGCCAGCGCGCCCATGCGCACGGCCTCCAGCGCCGGGTCGCCGACGACGGTCTTGGCGAGCCGCGCGCGCAGCTTGGCGGCCACCGCGTCGAGATGGCGGCGCGGCACGATGGCGCGCCGGATCGCGGTGCACTTCTGCCCCGCCTTGACCGTCATCTCGCGCGCCACCTCCTTGACGAAGAGCTCGAACTCCTCGTCGTCGGGTGTCACGTCGGGCGCCAGGATCGCGCAGTTGAGCGAATCGGCCTCGGCATTGAACGGCACCGAGCGCGCGACCAGGTTCGGGTGCGTGCGCAGCCTGGCCGCCGTGTCGGCGCTGCCGGTGAAGGTCACGACATCGGTCTCCTGCAGGCGGTCCAGCAGGTCGCCGGTGCCGCCGATCACCAGCTGCAGGCTGCCCTCGGGCAGCAGGCCGGATTCGAGCATCAGCCGCACGCAGGCCTCGGTGAGGTAGCTGGTCGCGGTGGCCGGCTTGGCGATGGTCGGCATGCCGGCCAGGAAGCCGGGCGCGAATTTCTCGAGCAGCCCCCAGACCGGGAAGTTGAAGGCATTGATGTGCACCGCGACGCCGCGGCGCGGCACCAGCAGGTGGGTGCCGGCAAAGCGGCCCTGCTTGCCCAGCGGCAGCACCGGGCCTTCGTGCACCACGTTGCCCGAGGGCAGCTCGGCCGCGAAGCCGGCATAGGCGAACAGCGTGCCGCTGCCGCCCTCGATGTCGATCCAGCCGTCGCTGCGCGTGGCGCCGGTGTGCGCCGAGACGGCGTACAGCCGCTCCTTGTGCTCGACCAGGTACTTCGCCAGCGCCTTCAGCCGCTCGGCACGCTGCTGGAAGTCCAGCGCCAGCAGCGCCGGCAGGCCGACGCGGCGTGCGTGGTCCAGCGCCTCGCCGAAGTCGATGGCCTCGGCATGCGTGGCGGCGACCGGGCGGCCGTTGACGGCGCTGGCCAGCGTCTGCGCCGGCTGCGTGCCCAGCCAGCGGCCGGCGATCAGGCTCTGAAGGACGGGGGCATTCACGGGCGGGCTCTCCTCGGCGACGGGGTCGGTTCTTGTCGGCGCTCTGCCCCCCGAGTTTCGCACCGCCGCCGGTGCGTCCCGCGCGTCGCGTCGTGCGGCTACAGCGCCTGCGGCCCCTGGTCGTCCAGCCGGTAGGGCCGCGCGCCGCCGTTCTCGCCCAGGCACAGGCCGTAGCGGAAGGGCCCGCTGGCGCGGCCCGGCCACTCGAAGCGCAGGTCGCGCCAGAAGGCGCAGCGCTCGCGTTCGCCGTTGCCGTTGGTGCGCTCCTCGGCGCGGATCAGCGCCGGCGCCTCGGCAAACCAGCGATAGAAGCCGAAGGCCTCGTGCTGCCAGGCCTGCAGCACCCAGGGCGGCGAGTCGGCCGCGGTGTGCCGCGGCAGCACCTGCCACTGGGCCATCGCGACCGGCAGGTAGGGCGCGGAGAAGCGGCGCACGAAGTGGTCGTCCGCGCGCGCCACGAGCGGCTCGCTGCGCCGCGTATTGACATGCGCCAGGTGCCAGCGGCTGCCGTCGGAGACCGCGACCGTCCAGTTGAACGGCGAGGCCGGCCGTGGCATGACCTGCACCTCGGGGTCGGCGATGCCCAGCGTGCGCGCCTGCGCGCGGCCGACCTCCAGCGCCTCCTGCTGGCCGACCCAGGTCACGCCGACCCAGGCGCAGGCCGCGGCCAGCCCGGCCAGCGCCGGCCAGCGCCGGTGCGGCCATGTCGCGGCCAGCAGCAGGCCGGCGAGCAGCGTGCCGCTGAGCACGAGATCGATGATGAAGACCGACCCGAGCCCGAAGCGCGCGTTGGACAGCGGCTCCAGCAGCATGGTCCCGAAGGCGGTGATCCAGTCGCCGGCGATGTGGATGGCGATGGCCGCCGCGCTGACCAGCCACAGGCTCTTCCAGCCGGCGCGCTGGCCGCGCGTCACCGCGAAGGCCCGGGACATCAGCCACGCGACGAGCAGCGCCCACAGCGGCAGCAGCAGCAGCGAATGCGTGACGCCGCGGTGGTGGCGCAGGTAGGCGAGGTCGCCGAATTGCTGCATCACCGCGTCGATGTCCGGAAAGGCGCCAGCCAGGAAGCCGGTCAGCACCAGCTGCCAGACGGCCGGCGCGCCGGGCTGGCCGTCCCAGGGCGCCGCGAACCGGCCCAGCCCGGGGACGGCCAGCACCTGCGCCGCCAGGGGCACGTGGCGGGCGGCGATCACGCGCGCGAGCAGCGCGCCGGACAGGGCATGCGTCAGGGTATCCACGGGCGCGAAGCATGCCGTGGCGCGCCGGCCCGCGTGCACCGCGGGGCATCGCGGTCGGCTTCGCCTTGGTGGCAAATCCACACTATCGAAAGTGAATTGTCGATAGGAGACCCGAAGTTCCAACCGAAGTGGCGACGATCGCGACCTTTTAGTTCAAACCACAACCGGAGAGTCTTCATGTTGATACGACGTCAATTCCTCGGCGCCGGGCTCGCCGCCGGCGCGGCCTGGGCCGCGGCCGGCTTCGTCCCCGCCTGGGCCAATACCGCCCCGAACCTGGGCACGCCGACGCTGCCGAGCCCCGGCTTCCGCCGCGCGAAGATCGGCGAGGTCGAGGTCATCGCGCTGATCGACGGCATCGCGCGCCGCCCGCTGGGCGAGGAATTCGTGCGCAACGCGCCGCTGGCCGAGGTGAAGTCGCTGCTCGCCTCGCAGGGCCTGTCGACCGAGTACGTGGACATCCCGTTCACGCCCTTCCTGGTCGTCGCCGGCAACCGCCGCATCCTGATGGACACCGGCCTCGGCGACTGGGGCGGACCGACCACCGGCAAGCTGCTGGAGAACCTGCGCGCCGCCGGCTACGGGCCCGCCGACATCGACACCGTGCTGATCACGCACTACCACGGCGACCACATCAACGGCCTGCGCAACCGCGCCGGCGACTTCGTCTTCCCGCGCGCCAAGGTATGGGTGCCGGCGCCCGAGCACGCCTTCTGGATGGACGACGCGCGCCTGGCGGCCGCGCCCGAGGCGCAGAAGGGCGCCTTCAACAACGCGCGCCGCACCTTCGGCCAGATGCCGGCGGACATGCTGCAGGTCTTCCAGCCGGGGGCGGAAGTCGCGCCCGGCATCCGCTCGGTCGCGGCCTTCGGCCACACGCCGGGGCACACGCTGTTCGAGGTCGCGTCCGCGGGCCAGACCTTCGTCTACGTCGCCGACCTGACCAACGTGCCGGCGCTGTTCGCACGCAACCCCGACTGGGCGGTGGCCTTCGACATGGACGCCGAGATGGCGCGCCGGACCCGGCGCGAGGTCTTCCAGCGCATCGTCGCCAGCAACGCGATGGTCGGCGGCTTCCATTTCCCGTTCCCGGCCTTCGGCCGCGTCGAGGCGATGGCCGACGGCTACGCGTTCCAGCCGATGGCCTGAGCCTGAGGTCCGGCCCCGCCGGCGACGTGAGGCGCGCCGGCGCGCGGCCGGGCCGCTCACGGCCGCGGCCGCGGCCGTTCAGGCCTGCGGTCGCTGCGGCGGCGCCGACGCCGTCTCGCGGATCTCGCGCACCTCGACGTCGATGACCTCGCCGGGCGCCGGCGGGGGCGCCGGCGGCCGCCCGGCGCGGCCGAAGCGCGGCAGCCGACGGCCGCGCAGCAACGCCCACACCAGCACCGCGACGGCCACGAACGCGCCGAAGAGCAGCGCGCCGACCATCAGCACGGCCGCCAGCAGCGCGGCAAGGACGCGCACGACGGCGCCGGCCAGCCCCGCCAGCCAGGACAGCGGGCCGGTCGCGGAGCGGCGGGGGGTGGTGGTCTCGGGCATCGGCGTCTGACGGCGGGCGGGAAGCGGAGTTCCCGCCGACCGAAGCCCGACGATAGCGCGCGGCGTCAACCCGTCACGCCATCCGGTCACCCCGAACTACATTCAAACAAATATACTGGCGGCGACCGACTGTTGCCTGGCAGCGAGGGTCGGTCAGGAGTAGCGACTTTTCGGGGCCCGTTCGCGGGCCCCGCTTTTATGGGGTCCGCCTTGGCGAAGCCACCCGATCCGACGGCCCGGCCGGCCCGCGCGCCCGGCCCCGCGCCGCGACGTGCCGGCGCGCAACGCGCCGCCCCGCGCGCAACGACCCAGGCCCCGCCGCCGGCCGCCGTGGACCCGGCGACCCGCGTGCTGCGCCGCTTCCGGCTCGTCTTCAACGCCGTCAAGTCGCACTTCCAGCAGGTCGAGAAGCAGGCCGGCGTCGGCGGCGCGCAGCTGTGGGCGCTGAGCGTGGTCGCGCAGCAGCCGGGCATCGGCGTCGGCGACCTCGCGCGCGCGATGGACATCCACCAGACCACCGCCAGCAACCTGGTCAAGGCCCTGCTGGCGCAGCAGATGATCACGCTGGCGCGCTCCGCCGCCGACCGCCGCGTCGCCGAGCTGCGCGTGCTGCCGGCCGGCCAGCGCGTGCTGAAGAAGGCGCCGGGGCCGTTCGCCGGCGTGCTGCCGCAGGCCCTGGCGCGGCTGGACGAGGCGACGCTGCAGCGCCTGGACGCCGACCTCGGCACCCTGATCAGCGCGCTGGACGCCGACGAGCGCGCCGCCGGCATCCCGCTGGCCCAGATGTAGCGCCGCGCGGGCGGGCGGCACCCGGCCAAATTACAATTGTCCAAATGTATTTGACACGGCGGCGGTGCCTGGCACCGCCCGTCGCAGGGAGCCGAGCACGAGCATGAGCGAGCGCCAGGACGATCGCGAGCCCGCGGCGGCGGGCGCGGACGCCGCCACCGGCCGCGACGGCGCCGGCGGCGATGCGCGCGCACGCCGCGACGCGCTGCTGGCGCGCCTGCGCGAACTGCTGCACGCACCCTGGCGCACGCTGCGCGACGTCGAGCCCGAGTTCTGGCGCAACCTGCGCGACGAGCTCACGACCGGCCGGCAGTGGATCGACCGCACGGTGGTGATGGTGTTCGCCGCGCTGACCGGCCTGCTGGTCGTCGGCTTCACGCTGCTGGCCGAGGGCGGCACCGAGCTGTTCACGAAGCTGACGCACCTCGGGCCGTGGGCGATGTGGCTGCCGCTGGTGTGGACGCCGGCGCTGACGGTGGCCGTGCTGTGGTGGACGCGCCGCTTCGCCGAAGGCGCGATGGGCTCGGGCATCCCGCAGGTCGTGCGCGCGCTGGACGACGACGTCGACGCGCGCCAGCAGACCTGGCTGGTGTCGCTGAAGCTGTCGCTGCACAAGGTCGGCCTGGTCAGCGGCGGCATGCTGGCCGGGCTGTCGATCGGCCGCGAGGGGCCGACGGTGCAGGTCGGCGCCGGCGCGATGCTCGCGGCGCGGCCCTTCCTGTCGCGCCACTCGGGCATCGACGCGCACGACCTGATGGTCGCCGGCGCGGCCGCAGGCATCGCCGCGGCCTTCAACACGCCGCTGGGCGGCATCGTCTTCGCGCTCGAGCAGCTCTCGCGACGGCGCAGCATGTCGCACAGCGCGCTCGTCATCTCGGCCATCGTGCTGGCCGGCCTGGTGGCGGTGGCGATCTTCGGCAACGAGACCTATTTCGGCGTGCTCAGCGTGCAGCAGCTGGACTGGGGGCTGCTGCTGCCCGGGCTGACGGTGGCGCTGGTGGCCGGGCTGGCCGGCGGGCTGTTCTCGCGCCTGGTCATCGTCTCGGTGCGCGGCCTGCCCGACCGCTTCAGCCGCTGGCGCGCGCGCTACCCGCTGCGCTTCGCGGCCGGCTGCGCGCTGGCCGTGGCCGTCATCGGCATCGTCACCGGCGGCGCCACCGCCGGCGCCGGTTATGCGCCGACGCGTGCGCTGCTCGAGGGCCAGGCCGAACTGCCCGGCGTCTACACGCTGCTGAAATTCTGCGCCACCTGGCTGTCGGCCTGGACCGGCGTGCCGGCGGGCGTGTTCGCCCCCTCGCTGGCCATCGGCGCGGGCATCGGCAACGACGTCGCGCTGCTGTGGGACCTCGCCGGCCAGGCCGCGATCCCGCTGATCGCGCTGGGCATGGTCGGCTTCCTGGCCGCCACCACGCAGGGCCCGATCACCGCCTTCATCATCGTGATGGAGATGGTCTCCGGCCAGGCCATGGTGCTGAGCCTGATGGCCTGCGCGCTGCTGGCCAGCGGCGTCGCGCGCCTGGTCACCAAGCCGATGTACGGAGAACTGGCCGGCCTGCTGCCGCTGCCCGGCCCGGCGCCGGCACCGGTCTACCCCAACGACGAGACGAGAAAGGACGCCCGATGAGCAGCCTGCTGCAGCGCATGCGCGCGCGTTTCGAGGCTTGGCTGGGCAGCCCGCCGCGTCGCGGCGCCCCGGGCCCGGCGCCGGGACAGGCCGCGGCCGCCGCCCTGCCCGCGCAGCCGCTGGCCTGCGCCAGCGTCGTCATTCCGGCGCTCAACGAGGCCGCGCGCATCGCCTCCGTGGTGCGCTATGCGCTGGCCGACCCGGCGACCGCCGAGGTGGTGGTCGTCGACGACAGCTCGATCGACGACACCGCCGAGCTGGCCCGCGCGGCCGGCGCGCGCGTCATCACCAGCACGATGCTGGGCAAGGGCACCTCGATGCAGGACGGCGTGGCCGCCGCGGCGAGCGAGCTGCTGGTCTTCCTGGATGGCGACCTGGCCGGGCTGCGCGAGGGCATCGTCTCCGACCTCTGCCGGCCGCTGCTGTCCGGCGAGGCCGACTTCGTCAAGGCCCGCTTCGGCCGCGGCGGCGGCCGCGTCACCGAGCTGACGGCCAAGCCCATGCTCAAGGTCTTCTTCCCCGAGCTGGCGCACTTCTCGCAGCCGCTGGGCGGCATCATCGCCGGCCGGCGCAGCCTGCTGCAGTCGCTGCCGTTCGAGGAAGGCTACGGCGTCGACATCGGGCTGCTGATCGACGCCCACCGCGCCGGCGCGAAGCTGGCCGAGGTCGACATCGGCTCGCTGGAGCACGACAGCCAGCCGCTGCTGGACCTGACGGTGATGGCCAACGAGGTCTCGCGCGTGATCTATGCGCGCGCGAAGGCCGCCGGGCGCCTGCACGTGGAGCAGATCACCGCGATGTACGAGACGCAGCGCCACGCCACCGCGTCGTTCGAATACATCCTGTCGCGCCGGCGCGGCCGCACCAAGCTGGCGCTGCTGGACATGGACGGCACGATCACGACCGGCCGCTTCGCGCTGGAACTGGCGCGCGCCACCGGGCGCGAGGACGCGCTGCTGGCGCTGCTGGACGGCGGCAAGGCGGCCGCCGCCGGGCTGTCGATCGACGCCGCGACACGCAGCCAGGGCATCGCGGCCGTCTTCCGCTTCGTGCACCGGCGCGAGTTCGAGCGCGTCGCGCATGCCAGCGAGATCCGGCCCGGCGCGATCGAGTTCGTCAACCGGCTCAAGCGCGCCGGCTTCATGGTCGGCGTCGTCAGCGACAGCTATTTCGTCGCCGCGGAGATCGTGCGCCGGCGCGTCTTCGCCGACTTCGCGCTCGCCCACCCGCTGCAGTTCGACAGCGACGTCTGCAGCGGCGAGCTGCGGCTGAATCCGGCCTTCATGCCCATGGACGGCACGCAGGGCGAGGATGCCGCCGCGCTGTGCAAGAGCCATGTCATCCGCCGCTTCCGCGCCGACGACCAGCCGCCGCCGGTGCAGGAGGTCTGGGCGCTGGGCGACAACCTGAACGATCTGGCGATGCTGAAGCTGGCCGACCGCGGCTTCGCGATCGACCCGAAGTCACCGGAACTCGCGAAGCTGCCCGGGGTGCAGGTCGTCGCGTCGTTCGACGAACTCTCCGCCCTGCTGCCCCAGCCGCTGGCTGCTGCGGCCTGAAGCCGGACACGGGTCACCTCAGACCGCTTGCGGCGCGTTGCGGACGTTTGTCGCGGTGCGCTGCATGTGCATGCCGGCATTGGCGCAGCGAAGCCGCGTGGGGGCAGCCCGCAGCGCCC
>ERZ761602.3991-NODE-3991-length-19772-cov-4.371000_pt1 | contig 19772 bp, 16 predicted proteins | sample MGYA00512165_ERZ761602 | MGnify/ENA primary metagenome ERZ761602 (study PRJEB28899, sample SAMN02445085) | bioreactor sludge metagenome | biome: EBPR sludge; isolation source: Thorneside wastewater treatment plant | place: Australia: Brisbane, Thorneside... | reverse complement strand
CCCCGGCACCGCCGGCGAGCAGCGGCACGCGGCTCTTGCGCCGCGACGAGGCCGAGACTGGCGCGATCGTCGCGGGGCTGTCGGTCGGCTGGGTCGGCGGCACGCTCCGGCTCGGAAGCGCATGGCTGGCGACGCGCGAGGTGCCGTCGCTTTTCAAGAGAGCGCGAAGCTCGGCGATGTTCTGCGGCCGGTCCGCCGGCATGGCGGAAAGCGCGCGGTCGGCGGCATCGAGCACGCGCGCGCTGTAGCGCCCCGCCCCGGCGTCGCGCGCGGGCGCCATCGGATCGGCGGTGCCGCGCAGGCGCGCCGAGATGCGCTCGGGCGCGGCCGGCGGCCGGTCGCCGGTCATGCAGCGATAGAGCACCGCGCCGATCGCGTAGATGTCGGTCCACGGCCCCTGATCGCCCTTCGCCTCGTATTGCTCGAACGGCGCATAGCCCTCCGAGACGATCGCGGTGATGCTCTTCGATTCGGTGCCGAAGGCCTGGCGCGCCGCGCCGAAGTCGAGCAGCACCGGCCGGCCGTCCTTGCGGACGTAGATGTTGGCCGGCTTGATGTCGCGGTGGAGGAAATGCGCGGCGTGCACCTGCTCGAGCCCGTCGAGGATCGGCAGAATCACCTCCTCGATCTCGGACTCGGCCAGAGTCGCGCCGCCGGCGAGCAGCGCGTCGAGCGGCTTGCCCTCGACGTATTGCATCACGAGGTAGGCGGTGCCGTTCGCCTCGAAATAGCGGTACACCGACACGATGTTCGGATGCTCGAACGCGACCAGCGTCGCGGCTTCCTTGCGGAAGCGGTCGAGGCCCCAGGCGAACTGCGACTGCGCGGTGGTGCTGACCGCGCGCACCGAGAACGAATCCGCGGCCCGCGCCGCGAAGCCCTGCGGCAGATATTCCTTGATCGCGACCTTGCGGCCGATCGCGGTTTCTTCGGCGAGATAGGTGATGCCGAAGCCGCCCGCGCCCAGCACGCGCAGGATGCGATAGCCGTCGAACGTGTGCCCGATCGGAAGCGCGTGGATGTTGGTGTCCGACAACGGTCTCTCGCGCCCGGCCCGCGGCAAATCCCTGCCGGCGAAGATAGAGCGCGGCGGCCGCGCGCTCAACGCGCATTTGCCGGGCGGATCGCCATAACCGCGGCGCTGCGCGGGGTGCGCGGCCGGTTCGCTTGACCCTCCCCGAGGCGCCACCTATGTTCCGCGCGCGTTCGAGGCCGCCCGCCGCCGCGGCCCCTCCGCGCCAGCCCTTCGGGCACGATCGCGTAGCTCAGCGGTAGAGCATCTGACTTTTAATCAGAGGGTCCCGGGTTCGATCCCCGGCGCGATCACCACATCGAGGCGCTTGCCGCAATCCGAAGGTCCGCCTCGGCGCGCGCCATTCCGGCGCATGTCCGCGCGCGCCGCCGCGGAATCAGCCGGTCACGCCCAATTCGCGCGGCGTTCCCACCAGGCATTCGGCGCCGCTTTTCCGCACGACCATGAAGTCGGAATACATGCAGCCGACGTCCGGCTTCCATTTCGGATCGAAGATGTCGAGGTTGTTGCCGAACGCCATGCCTTCCTCGAGCACGAAATCGCCGATGCGGTGCCCGTTCAGCGCGTTGCCGCCGTAGCCCGGCATGTAGATGACGGTCGGGAACTCCGGCGAGCCGAGGCCCATCGCGTGGAAGCCGAGCTCGACGAAATCGTAGCCCGCCTTGTGGCAGGGCTTGCGGATCGCCTCCCAGGCCTCGCGCAGCGTCACGCCGGCGCGCAGCACCTCCTTGCTCACGTCGAGGCACTCCACGCACACCTTGAAGATGTCGAGCAACTGCCGCGGCGGCTTCCTGCCGACGTAAACGGTGTATTCGGTGTGGCAGAGATAGCCGCCGTATTTCGTGTGCCATTCGGCCACGATGATGTCGTTCTCGGCGAGCGGGCGCAGCGACGGCACCTGCGGCTGGTCGAGCCCGTGCAGCAGATGCCAGAGCTCGGTCGGCGGATGGTCGATCGGCCCCGAGGCGAACAGGTTGAAGATGTTGGGCTCGCCGCCGTTCGCGATCTGGGTCCGGATCATCTCGGCGAAAACTTCCGCCTCGGTGACGCCCGGCCGCGCCGTGTTCACGACCGCGTCGACGACCTTTCGCGCGATCTTGCCGGCCTGGCGCAGCATGCCGATCTCTTCCTCGCTCTTGACGAGGCGCATCTGCTCGATCAGCCAGCTCGCGTCGACGAGTTCGGCATTGGGCAGCTCCTTCTCGAGCTGTTCCACCTCGCCGTGGAGCAGGGTCGGCACGGTCTGGATCGTCGAGCTGTAGCCGACGAGGCCGATCCGCGAGCGCTCCAGGCCGCGGCTCCGCAACTCGGCGCAGATCTCGGGCAGCCCGCGGAACGGACGGATGTCGCTCACCCACTCCTGCGTCGAGTGCAGGAAATTGTACGGGCGGTTCATGTGCGCGACCGAGTTCCACACCACCGGCGGCCGGTCGACGAAGAACGCGCCGTAGAGCGAGATCTTCGAGGCGACCTGGAACACGTAGCGGATGTTCGCGATCCCCATGTCCCAGTAGATGTCGTTGCCGAGGAACAGCAGCGCGTCGAACCGGCCGAGCAGCATGCGCTTGCGGAGCTGGTCCCAGCGGCGGTCGCGCTCGGCGAGCGAAAGCTGCGGCAGATACCGCATCGGCACCTTGGTGGGCTTGGCGCCCTCGGGCAGCGGATGCGGCGGATGCAGCGGGTTCATCCCGGGCGGCGTCGCGGGCTCGAGCTGTGCGTCGGGGTTCACGGCGGTTGCTCCCTCAGGCCTTGGCCAGTTCCTGCGCCGCGCGCGGCATGACGTGCTGCGCGAAGACGCGCATCGATCGTTCCGCGGCCGCGAGCGGCATGACCGACGGATTGACGTGCAGCGACGCGATCTCGAATCCGCCGACCTTGCGGTAGTAGTCGATCAACATCTCGAGAATGTCGGCCGGCGTGCCGACCCAGGCCAGGCCCTTCTCGCGCTGCTGATCGAAGGTCTCCTGCTTCAATTGCGCGATCATCTTGTCGTAGCCGGGATAGTCCTTCGTGCTCGTGCCGGCGAGCCAGCCGGCCGCCGACGCGACGAGGCCCTCGAGATGCCCGCTGATCGGGCCGCGCGCGGCCTCGATCGCCTCGTTCCGGTCCGGCGCGCAGCACATCAGGAACGAGTTCATGACGGTGCCGTTGCCCGGATGGCCGGCCGAGCGCCACGCCTCGCGATAGAGGCCCAGCAGCTCGCGCATGCGCTTGGCCTCGAGCGGGATGGCCATGAGGCCGTAGCCATTGCGCCCCGCCTCTTCGAACGACTGCGGCGTGCCGATCGCGGCGACGTAGAACGGCGGGCGCGGCGTCTGCGTCGGCCGCGGCAGCGAGGTGACGTTGCGGAAGCGGTGGAATTTTCCCTCGTGCGAGACGTCCTCGCGCTCGAGCAGCAGCCGCACCTGCTCCATGCCCTCGGTGAACCGCTCGCGGCTCTCGTCGATGCTCACGCCGAAGCGCTCGAATTCGTGGGGCAGGAACGCGCGCGCGAAGCCGACGTCGAGGCGCCCGCCGCTGATCGCGTCGAGCATGCCGATCTCGCCGGCCAGCTTGAGCGGGTTGTTGAACGCCGGCAGCACGGCGCCGGTCACGAGGCGGGCCTTCCGCGTCACGGAGGCCGCCGCCGCGAGCAGCACGATCGGGTTGGGGCTGTAGCCGCCATAGGGCTCGAAGTAATGCTCGACTTCGCGCACATGCGTGTAGCCGAGCCCGTCGCAGAGCGACGCCAGGTGGAGCACCTCGGAGAAGTGCTGCCGTGCGCTGCGCTGTTCGGGCGACAGGCACGGAAAGAAGTTCAGGCCGAATTGCATGCCGCGCTATTCCTCCGCCATGGGCGCCGTTTCGGCGCATGTCGATTCCGCGCGCGAGACCGGCGCGCTCCGGTTCGGCGCCGCGGCGCCCGCAACTGTATCATCCGTCCGGCGCCCGGCCCTCTCCAATCCGCGCCATCGCCGGCTACGGATGGATGAGGCCGCTGGCGTTCGCGATGATGAAGCGCTCGCGGCGCGCGAGGAAGTCGCCCGCCACCGACGCGGTCGCCTCCGGCCGGTCGGCGTCGATCGCGTCGCCGGCGTCGTAGACGAGCACGTAGTGGCTGCCGCGCACGCGCGCGCGGTACGGGCTGCCGGCTTCGGGCGGACTGGCGGTGCCGCGCGTTCCGGACAGCACCAGCAGCGGCAGCGCGGCGGCCGACAACGCGTCGAGCGCGGCTTCGTCGGCCGGCGGAGGCGCGAGCACGACGAGCGCCTCGACCAGGCCGGGCCGCTCGCGCAGCGCCTGCACCGCGAGCGGCAGCGCCGCCCCGCGCACGACGAGGCTGCAGCGCGGTTGTCCCGCCGCCGCGGCGACGTCGCCGAGCGCCGCGGCGAGGCCCGCCGGCGCCGCGTCGCCCGTGGCCGGCACGTCGAGCGTGGCGACGCGAAACCGCTCCGCCAGAAGCGCGTGAAAGCGCGTCGGCGCCGCGCCGGGAACGAGATCGATCACGAGCTCGCCCTGCCCCGCCGCCAGCCATTGCAGGCGGGCGGCGCCGCAGGCGACCTGACCGCCGCGAAAACCGCCGTCGACGAACTGCTGCATTCCATCCTTGCCGTGCGGCCATGCCGCGCCGAATTGACCGCGGCCATCGCCATCATCTACTACGCCGGGCGCGCCGCGGTCATGGCCTGCCGGCGCATTGCGGCCGTGCGCCGCCATCGGGACCGGGCGGCGAGAGGAGCGACAGCAGAGTGAAGGCCGCTTTCTTTTCCGCGGTGTTCTACACCGGCCCGGCGCCGGGCGGCTGGCCGACGCCGGCGGACCGCTATTCCAAGGCCGACGCCGGCGCGACGCTGGACACCGCGCTGGCCCAGTTCCGCCTCGCCGACGAGATCGGCTTCGACTGGGTCTCGCTCGCCGAACACCATTACGGCCCGTTCGGCCTCACGCCCAACCCGATGGTGTTCGCCGGCGCGCTGACCCAGGTGGTGAAGCGCGCGAAGATCGCGCTGCTCGGCCCGACCATCCCGATCCTCAACCCGGTGCGCGTGGCCGAGGAATTGGCCATGCTCGACGCCATGAGCGGCGGGCGCGTGATCGCCGGCCTGATGCGCGGGACGCCGAACGAATACGTCACCTACAACACCAACCCGGACGAATCGCGGGCGCGCTTCGAGGAGGCGCTGCAGATCATCCGCCGCGCCTGGATCGAGCCGCAGCCCTTCGGCTGGGAGGGCCGCTACTTCCAATATCGCGCGATCTCGATCTGGCCGCGCCCGGTGCAGGCGCCGCATCCGCCGATCTACATGTCGGGGTCGAGCCCCGAATCGGCCGAGTTCGCGGCCCGCCACCGCGTCTCGCTCGGCCTTGCCGTGACCACGCTCGACCGCGCCGCCGAGGCCGCGCAGCCCTATCGCGAGCAGGCGGCGCTGGCCGGCTGGCAGCCGCGGCCCGAAGACGTGCTCTACCGGCTGAGCTTTCACGCCGCCGACAGCGACGCGCAGGCGCGCGCCGACCTCGCCGAAAGCATGCTGCGCCCGCAGCGCGGCAGCCCGGTGAAAGCCAATCGCCTGCTCGAAGCGGCGGTGGCGACGACCGGCTACTACGGCGCCTCCGCGCTCGACCAGCGCAGCCGCGTGCTCGAGGATTACGACCTCGACCAGCGCATCGCGGCCGGCCAGATCCTGATCGGCAGCCCGGATTCGATCGTGCGGCAGATCGAGCGCATCGCGGCGCGGCTCGAGCCCGGCGTCCTCGACGCGGTCTCGGCGTTTCAGCTCGGCGACCGGACGCTGAAGTCGATCCGCCTGTTCGGCGAGAGCGTGCTGCCGCGCATCCGGCATCTCTGACGCCGGCCCCACACGCGATACTTGCGCCCGGCGCGGATTGGCGCTGTGATGCGCGGCGCGCGCCGGTTGCGCAAGGGTTGACCGCCATGCGGCTGTTTCTCGCTCTGATCGGACTCCTCGCAACGGCAGCAGCCGCCGCCGCGCAGGGACGGGTTCAGCCGCCGCCCGGCTGGAGCAGCCAGGCCGAGCGCAACGGCATCGTCATGCGATCGCCGGCCGACTTCGCCGGGCAGCAGGTGGTCTATGCGATCCGCGCCGCCGAGCCGGTTTCGGGCAGCGTCGAAGCGTGGTTCGCGCAGATCGTCGCCCGCACGATCGGCACCGGCACGGTCGTCCAGCGCAGCGGGCCGCAGCGCGAGCAGAACCTGCTCAAGGAAGCCGTCGTCGTGCGCCGCGCCGACGGCGCCGAGATCCGCATCGACGCGATGACCTACCCCACCCCGCAGGGACAGCAGGTGATGCTGATCCTGTTTCCCTCGGCACTCGGCACCGGAGACCCGCGGGTCAACCAGGCCTACGATCACTTCGCGTCGCTGTGGCGGAGCGGCTATCGCCTCGCCGCGACCGGCGCGCCGCCGCAGGGCGCCCCGCCGCCCCAGGGAGCAACCCCGCCGCGCACCGCGCCGCCCGCCCCGGCGCAGCCCGGCGTCGCCCCGCCGCGCACCGCGCAGCCGCCTTCGCCGGCGCCCGGCCGCAATTGCCGGCGCGAGCCGGTCTGGGGCCAGCGCATCTCGCCGTTCTGCCAGCCTTCGGGGATCTGCCCCGACCGGGTGATCAAGGAATACCGCACGGTGTGCAGCTGACCGCGCGTGTAGCGGCCCGGCGCGGGCGCCGAAACGCGAAGGGGCGGCTCTGCGCCGCCCCTCCGTCTGTCGCGTCCGGCGACCGTGCCTACCAGGGCAGCGCCCCGCCGATCTTGCGCACCGAACTCGCCAGCTTCTTGCCCAGCCGCTTGCATTCGCGCTCGACGACGTCGGTTCCGTCGCGCTGCATTTCGTCGACGCTCACCTGATTCTCGAGAAACATGATCCGGCGCCACGGCTGGCTGAACGGCGAGGCGGCGGATGGCTGGTCGTCATCGATCGGGATGACTGCGGCAACGATGCGATAACCCTTCGTCATGACCAACTCGCTTTCCTGTCTCATCCTTATACGCAGGCCGCATTCCCCTCGTTACGGCTTTCGTAACGCTGTGGAATCTTACGGGATTTGGATTCTCCAGCAAGGCCCGATCATTCTTAATCGCAAAATTTACGATAAATCGCGCTGATTCAGATCAAGTGCCGGCGGCCGGCGCCACAGCCCGTCACGCCGCGGCGGGCTGCATCAGGCCCAGCAGCGCAAGATCGGCGATCCACCGCGCCGCCGAGGGCGGCAGCGGGGCGCCGCGGCGGTGCGCACGCAGCCCGATCGCGTTCGCCACCGCCAGCGCCGCGAACGCCGCCTGGCCGGGCTGGCAATCCTGCCGGAAGCGCCGCCGCGCGACTCCGGTGCGGATGATCTGCTCGAACAGGCGCTCGTAGCGACGCGCCGTGTCCGCCAGCAGCCGCCCGGCCGGACCCGCCACGTGCCGCCGCTCGCGCAGGAAGGCGAGGCAGTAGTCGCGCCGGCCGCCGAGCCACTCCATGTGGAACGCGAGCGCGCGGCGCAGCTGTTCGACCGGATCGTCGTCGCGGCTGACGATCTCCATGAGCCCGCCGAGCATTTCCTCGGTGCTGAGCTGGCAGACCAGCTCCAGCGCCCGCTGCTTCGAGGGAATGTAGTAGTAGAGGCTGCCCTGCTTGAGGCCGAGGCGCCGCGCGATCGCGCCGGTGGAGGTGCCGAGAAAGCCGCGCGACGCGAATTCCGCCGCGGCCGCGTCGAGCACCGCGCGCCAGCGCAGGTCGCGCTTCGCGCCGCGCTTGCCGGGGCGGCGCCCGGGCGGCTTGCCGCTTCCGCCGTTCGTTCGCTTGCGCGCGTTCGCCCCGCTCATGGCGCGGAGACTAGGGCGCCCCGGGCCGCCGCGGAAGCGCGCAGGCCGCCGCTAGCGCCGGGCCGGGAAACGCGACTTCAGCCGGTCGGCGACGTGCTTCGGCACGAAGCTCGTGACGTCGCCGCCCAACCGGGCGATCTCCTTGACCAGCCGCGACGCGATGAAATGCTGCTGCTCCGAGGCCATCAGGAACACGGTCTCGACGCGCGAATTGAGCCGGGCGTTCATGCCGGCCATCTGGAACTCGTACTCGAAATCCGACACCGCGCGCAGGCCGCGCACGATCATGCTCGCGCCGCACTCCTCGACGAAATGCATCAGCAGATTCTGGAACGGCCGCGATTCGGCCACCGGCCCGTTCGGCGAGGCGCCGTTGATCTGGCGCAGCGTCTCGTCGACGAGCTCGACGCGCTCCTTGAGGTCGAACAGCGGGTCCTTGCCGATATTGATCGCGACGCCGATGATCAGCCTGTCGCAGACGCGCAGCGCGCGCCGGATGATGTCGACATGCCCGTTCGTGATCGGGTCGAAAGTACCCGGATAGACGCCGACCCGCACCATGTTCCGCCCTATTGGTCGCCCCGGCCGGGTTGGTAGCGCGGGTTACGCTGCATTGCAACAATCGCGGGCCGTGGGTGGCGACAGGGCGCCCCGAGCCTTGCCGCCCGGGGCGCCCCGTTTCCGCGGCGCGCGATCAGCTCCGCTTGTCGGCCGGGCACTTGTCCCAATACGAATCCTTCGCATTGGCGGTGACGACCCCGCGATTGACGATCGCGGGCTTGCCGTCGGCGCCCTTGATCACCTCGGCCTTGTAGAAGTTCTGAATCGGGAAGCCGTTGACGTTGTACTGATAGGGTCCGCGCGCGGCCGGGAACGCGACCTTGCGCATCGCCTTCATCAGGGCCTCGACGTCGTCGGTCTTGCCGTTCACCGACTTGAGCGCGGCGGCGATGAGGCGCGGCGCGTTGTAGGCCTGCTCCGCGAAGTTCGACGGCAAATGACCGTATTTCGCGACGTAGTCCTTGACGAAGCGCTTGTTCACCTCGTTGTCGAGATCGTGCGTCCACTGGATCGTCTCGACCGCGCCGAGGCCGGCGTCGCCGATCGCCGGCAGCGTCACGCCGTCGATCGTGTGGATCGTGTAGAGCTTCACCTCCTTGCCGAGGCCCGAGGCCGCCCATTGCTTGACGAAGGCCGGACCCATGGCGCCGGGCGCGAACACGAACACGGCCGCCGGCTTGACGGCGCGGATCTTCGAGATCTCGGCCTGGAAGTCGCTCTCGCCGAGCTTGAACATGTTGGTCTCGACGATCTTCACGCCCTCGAGCGTGCGCGTGACGCCCGAGATGAGATCCTTGCCGCCCTGGTAGTTGGGCGCCATCAGATAGATCGACGCCACCTTGTCTTTCGAGATCAGCGTGCCGAGCGCCTCGGCCGGCTGGTCGCCTTGCCACGAGGTGGAGATGAACAGCGGATTGCACAGCGGGCCCGCGATCAGCGAGGTGCCGGCGTTGGTTCCGATCAGGCCGACCTTGGCCTCCATCGCGATCTTGTGCACCGGCACGAGGATGTTCGACCAGATGACGCCGGCGATGACCTGGACCTTCTCCTGCTGGATCAGCTTCTGCGCCGCGGCCAGGCCGGCGTCGGGCTTCTGCTGATCATCGGCCTCGAACACGCGGGTCGCGACGCCGCCGAACTTGTCGCCGTCCTTGGTCCAGCCCTCGTGCTCGAGTCCGAGGCGCCAGCCGTTCACCTGATGCCGGCCGATCACGGCGCCGCCGCCGGTCATCGTGTTGATGAAGCCGATGCGCAGCTCCTGCGCGGATGCGCTGGCCGCGATCCCGGCGCCGGACAGTGCGGCAAGCGCCGACACCCACATGGTTCTCAGTTTCATGATGCCTCTCCCTCGTTTGTGGCGGCGGCTCGCGCCGCCGCCACCGCAGCCTACCCTATTTGCGCTTGGTTTTGATGCTTATCTTTTGGCTGCGCTTCACGAGGTCCTCGCGGGTGTCGAGATTGTTGAAGCTCGGCACGACGCCCTTGACCATGTGGCGCAGGTTCTCGTGCCCGTCGGGATCCTCGGACATCATCGCGCGCCGGTAGCAGAGCTCCGGGAAGTCGTGGATCGCCATCTGCAGCGCGGCCTTCTTCGACGTGCAGACATGGGCGTGGTTGACCCAGGCCGGCGAGATCGTGACGTCGCCGGGCTTCCAGTAGACGCGCGTCTCTTCGCGGTCGATGCCCTCGTCGTCGTTCGCCGTGTAGCCCTCGCCCTCGATCCAGTAATAGATCGCAACGTAGTTGTGGCGGTGAAAGGCTAGCTTCTCGCCCGGCAGGATCGGCTGGAACGAGATGCTGATCGCCGGCGACATGCCCGACGATCCGACCAGGTCGTTGTGCACCAGGGTCACGCCGCGGCGCTGGTCGTCGTGCCGGCGGTTCTCCTTGGTGAAATAGCCCATCGCCTTGCGGATGTCCTCGCCGGCCCATTTGCCGGGCCTGAGATCGGGCTGGAGCAGCCGCCCCACCATCGAATCGATGTCGAGAATCTCGCACCACTCGTAGCCTTTCTTGTTGCTCCACTGGACCATGTGACACTCCTCAATCGCGGCGCCGCCCGATGCCGCGCCCGCGGCGGAAACTTGGAGCGCTTGACGGATATAAGTCCAATTGATTGGCTCTATCCTCGCGATCAATCGGCTTTATCCGGAGGCGTGCGGCCATGGATCTGAGACAGCTCGCGGTACTGCGCGCGATCGCCGATACCGGCAGCTTCGGCGCCGCCGCCGAGCGGCTCGGGCTCACGCAGCCGGCGGTGAGCCATCAGCTGCGCCGCCTCGAGGAGGAGCTCGGCGAGACGCTGATCCTGCGCAAGCGGCCGCGCGCGTCCGTATCGCCGGCCGGCGCAACCGTGCTCGCGACCGCGCTGCGCGTGCTCGGCGAGATCGAGGACCTCAAGGAAACCTTCGCGCCCCGGGGCGGCGGCGAGGCGAGCGGCGCGCTCCGCGTCACGGCCAGCGCCCTCGGGATCGTCTATCTCTACGGCGACCTGCTCGCCCGGTTCATCGGCGCGCACAAGCGCATCGAAGTGGCGCTGACCACGGTCGAGACGCCGTTCGACGGCATCCGCAAGGTGGCCGCGCGCGAATCCGACGCCGCGTTCGTCGCGTTCCCCACCCCCGAGCTCAACATGGCCGAGCTCGTGCTCGGCGAGACCGAGCACTGCGTGCTCGTCGCCCGCGACCATCCGCTGGGCGGGCGCTCCGCGGTCACGCTCGGGGAGCTGCGGCGCCATCCGCTGATCCGCTACAAGACCGGCGCGGGCAGCCGCTGGATGACCGACGGGCTCTTCCTGCCGCGCGGCGGCTATCCCGAGATCTTCCTCGAATCGAACGACACGGAGTTCGTCAAGCGCATCGTCGCGCTCGGCTTCGCCACCGCCGTCGTGCCGCGCGTGAGCCTCCGGCACGATCCGCACGACCGGCGCCTCCGGCGGCTCTCGATCCGGGGGCATCCGATGCGGCAGAAATACGGACTCTCCTACCGACCCGATTCGCGCAGCCGCGCGCTCGCGGCGTTCATCGCGTTCTGCCGGCAGAACCGGTCGCTCGTCCCCGCCTGAGCGCCGCGGCGGTCAGTCGAGGCTCTCGAGGCCCTCCACCTCGCGTCCCCGCCCGTGCAGCACGATCGAGTCGCGGAGATGGGGGCGCCGGCGCAGCACCCGCGCATGGTGGCGGCGCACGGCGCGGACCAGCGACCGCTCGAGGCCGAGCTGCTCGTCGGCCAGCTCGATCATGCGCAGATTGGGCCACGCGACCGGCCGCAGCGCCGTGACTTGCGCCACCGCCGCTTCGGCGTCGCGGCTCTCGCTCGCCAGCAGCATGACCGCCGCCGCCGTCGAGCGCGATATTCCCATGTGGCAATGGATCAGCAGGCGGTGATGCGCCCGCGCCGCCGCGGCGCCGAACCTGAAGATCGCATCGACGTGCGCGTGGCGCGGCGATTCGCTCAGCGGCTGGTATTCGTCGACGATATCGTGGAAGCGCAGGCGCAACAGCCGGTCGTCCGCCAGCGCCGCGAATTTCGCCGGCTCCGGCGTGCCCGGATCGAGGATCGAGAGCACGTGCGTCACGCGCTCGTCGAGCATGCCGTCGATCTCGTGCAGGCCGCAGATGGCGAGGTCGGTCTTGATCCGGATCATGCGCGGGTGCTTTCCGCCGTTCGCCGTTTCGCCGTATCGCGTCGTGTCGCTGCCGCCCGCGGGCGCGGCGGTGAAGCGCCGGCCTCAGCCGCCGTCCTCGTCCTCGCGCAGGCGGCTCACGCTCACCACCCGGTCGCCATCGTCGATGCGGAAGATGACGACGCCGCGGGTGGAGCGGCGCGCGATCCGGATGCCCTTGACCGGCGTGCGGATGATCTGGCCCTGCTTGGTGACGAGCAGGAGCTGATCGTCGGTCGTCGCCGGGAACGCGGCGACGACGTGGACGCCGCCGCCCTTGGCAAGGCGAATGTTCTCGATGCCCTTGCCGCCGCGGTTCGTGATCCGATACTCGTAGGCCGACGACAGCTTGCCGTAGCCGTCTTCGGCGACGGCGAGGATGAACTCCTCGCCCTTCTTCATCTCGGCATAGCGTTCGTCGGAGATCTGGACCTCCGCCACCGCCTCGCCGGCTTCGTCTTCCGCCGCCGGCTCGGCCGCCGCCTCCTGCGCGGCCTCCTCGCCGCCGCGTTCGGCACGCGAGCGCTTCAGATAGGCCTGGCGCTCCTCGGGCGTCGCGTCGGTGTGGCGCAGCATCGACATCGAGATCACCTCGTCGCCCTCGGCGAGGTTCATGCCGCGCACGCCGGTGGAGGCGCGGCTCGCGAACACGCGCACGTCGCCCACCTCGAAGCGGATGCACTTGCCGTTGCGCGCGGCGAGCAGCACGTCGTTGTTCTCGTCGCAGACCTGCGCGCCGACGAGGCGGTCGCCCGCGTCGAGCTTCATCGCGATCTTGCCCGAAGGTTTCACGTTGACGAATTCGGCCAGCGAGTTGCGCCGCACGTAGCCGCTCTGCGTCGCCAGCATGAGCTGGAGCTTGCCCCACGTCGCCTCGTCGGGCAGCGGCAGGACGACCGAGATCGTCTCGCCCTCGGAGAGGTTCAGGATGTTCACGAACGCTCGGCCCCGGCTCTGCGGCGTCCCGAGCGGCAGCTTGTAGACCTTGAGCTTGTAGACCATGCCCAAGGACGAGAAGAACAGCACCGGCGTGTGCGTGTCGCAGGCATAGACCTGCGAGACGACGTCTTCTTCCTTGCGCGTCATGCCGGTGCGGCCCTTGCCGCCGCGGCGCTGCGCGCGGTAGGTCGAGAGCGGCACGCGCTTCACGTAGCCCTGGTTCGTGATCGTCAGCACCATGTCTTCGTGCTGGATCAGCGATTCCTCGTCCTCGATCGTGGCGTCGGCTTCCTCGAGCGTCGTCTTGCGCGGCGTGTTGAACGCCTCCTTCATCCGCGCGAACTCGTCGCGGACGATCTGGAGCACGCGATCGCGCGAGGCGAGGATGCCGAGCAGGTCCTTGATCTGCTCGACGACCTGCTGGAGCTCCTCGACGATCTTGTCGCGCTCGAGGCCGGTCAGGCGCTGCAAGCGCAGCTCGAGGATCGCCTTGGCCTGCTCTTCCGAGAGCCGGTAGGCGCCGTCGACGACGCCGCGGCCGGGCTCGCCGATCAGCTCGATGTAGGGGCCGACGTCCTTCACCGGCCAGGCCCGCTCCATCAACTGCTCTTTGGCCGTCTGCGGGTCCCTGGCACGGCGGATCAGCGCCACGATCTCGTCGACGTTGACGACCGCGATCGCGAGGCCGGCCAAGATGTGCGCCCGGTCGCGCGCCTTCTTGAGCTCGAAGATCGTGCGCCGGGTGATGACCTGCTCGCGGAACGCGACGAAGGCGGCCACGATGTCCTTGAGCGGCATCACCTCGGGCCGGCCGCCGTTCAGCGCCAGCATGATGATGCCGAAGCTCGTCTGCAGCGCCGTGAACTTGTAGAGCTGGTTCAGCACCACGTCGGTGTCGGAATCGCGCTTGATCTCGACGACGATGCGCACCCCGTCGCGGTCGGATTCGTCGCGCAGCTCGGCGATGCCGTCGATCGTCTTCTCGGCCATGAGGCGGCCGATGTGCTCGACGAGCTTCTGCTTGTTGACCTGATACGGAACCTCGGTGACGACGATCGCCTCGCGCTCCTTCCTGATCGTCTCGATCTTGGTGCGCGCGCGCACGACGATGCTGCCGCGGCCGGTGCGGTAGGCCTCGCGGATGCCGCCCTTGCCCAGCAGCAGCGCGCCGGTCGGGAAATCGGGCCCCGGCAGGTGCTGCATCAGCTCGTCGAGCTCGATCTCCGGGTTCTCGATGTAGGCGAGGCAGGCGTCGATGACCTCGCCGAGATTGTGCGGCGGGATGTTCGTCGCCATGCCGACCGCGATGCCGCTCGTGCCGTTGATCAGCAGGTTCGGGAACATCGCCGGCAGCACGACCGGCTCTTGCGACGACTCGTCGTAGTTCGGCTGGAAATCCACCGTCTCGCGGTCGATGTCCTCCAGCATCGTCTCGGCGGCGCGGTCGAGGCGCGCCTCGGTGTAGCGCATCGCCGCGGGCGGATCGCCGTCCATCGAGCCGAAATTGCCCTGCCCGTCGATCAGCGGCAGGCGCATGGAGAAATCCTGCGCCATGCGCACCAGCGCGTCGTAGATCGCCGTGTCGCCGTGCGGGTGGTATTTGCCCATCACGTCGCCGACGATGCGGGCCGATTTCTTGTAGGGCTTGCCCGAATCGTAGCCGCCCTCCTTCATCGCGAAGAGGATGCGGCGATGCACCGGCTTCAGCCCGTCGCGGACGTCGGGAATCGCCCGGCTCACGATCACGCTCATCGCGTAATCGAGGTAGGAGCGCTTCATCTCCTCCTCGATCGCGACGGGCGCGATGTCGGGCGCTTTCGGGGGCTGCGGCGGGGTCGTTTCGTCCACGGAAAATCTGCGCTAAATCAGATACTTGCTGGATATGTCGGGAGGCGGTGCGGAGGCGGCGGCGGGCGCGCCGGAAAGCGGCCGAAAACTAGCAGAGCGGCCCCTGCGAAACAACGAAATGCTGTCGTCAATCGGGCAATCGCTTGGGCTCGCGGCCCGCTTCCGCTATGCCTAGTCGCCGGCGCGGAGGACGGGGCGCGCCGGCTGCATGGGCACGATCGTCGTCACCGCGCTGCTCGCGATCTGGCTGGCGTTCGCCGCGACGGGGCTCGCCGGCGCGCTGGTCTTCGCGCATCAGCGGCGGACCTTCGGGCGGATGCGCTTCGCGCCGCCCTCGCCGCCGCCGCGCGTGGCCGTGATCGTGCCGATGAAGGGCGCGGGCCCGGACGCCGCGCGCTGCCTGGCGGCGATCCTCGATCAGGACTACCCGGCCTATCGCGTCGTCGTCGCCGTCGAGGCCGCGAGCGACCCCGCGCACCGCCTCGCGCGCGACGCCGCCGCAAGCGCCAAGGCGCCGCTCGGCGTCGTCGCCGCCGGCCTGGCCGAGACCCGCGGGCAGAAGGTCCACAATCTGCTCGCCGGCTTCGCCGCGCTGGCGCCGGACGACGCCATCGTGTGCTTCGCCGACGCCGACGCGCTGTGGCCGCGGGAGACGCTCTCGACGATCGTCGGCGAGCTGTCGGCCTGGGACACGCCGGTGCTGCTCAGCGGCTATCGCTGGATGTTTCCCAGCACGGCCACTTCCGGCGCCGTATTGGCGGCAGCGGCGAGCCTGCCGGTGGCCGCGATCGCCAAGTCGCCGCGATGGGACATCGCCTGGGGCGGCACGATGGCGGCCAAGCGCGACACGCTCGATCGGCTCGGCCTCGGGACGCTCTGGGACCGCAGCCTGTCGGACGACGTGCCGCTGTCGCGCGCAATGCGGGCCGCCGGCCTCGACGTGAAGCTGATGCCCGATCTCGTCGTGCCGAGCTCGTGCGATTTCGCGCTTGGCGGCGCGTTCGGCTTCGCGCGGCGGCAATACGCGATGCTGCGGCTCTACGCGCCGCGCCACTGGCTGTTCGCGCTCGCGGTCTGGGGAGCTTTCTTCGCGGGCCTCGGCGCGGCGATCGCGGCCGCGGCGGCGCCGATGCCTGCTTTCGTGCACTGGATGACCGGCAGCGCGCTCGCTCTCGGCGTCCTGCGCGGCCTCGTCCATGCCGCGGTCGCATTGCGCGCGCTGCCGCGCGAGCTTGGCGCGCGCCTGCGCGGCGCCATTGTGCTCGACACGCTGTTCCCGCTTCTTCCCGCGCTGCTGCACGCCTATGGGCTGGCCACGACCGCCTGCGTGCGCCGCGTGCGTTGGGCCGGCATCGGCTACAGGCTCGATGGCCAAGAGGTGAAGTCGGCAGAACGATCGCTGGGTTCGTAAAGACGGGTCCCCGAACCGCCCGCCTTCGGCGCGCGCGTAAACCGCCGGCCGGTCGAACGGTGCCACCACGGGCGGGTCGGAGACCCGCCCCTACGAGAGTCTCGCGGCGCGGCAGATCGTCTGGAAATAGCTGTAGTCGGTCCGGGCGGCGCCGGCGGACAGATAGAGGAAATGCTGCTTCACGAGATTGAACGGCACGCGTTTCGGGTTGAGGCCCGGATACATCGCGCCGAGATCGACCTTGCGCATGGCCGGCCCGCGCTGCGGCCGTCCGCCGAGGTCGATCCGCGCGAACGCCACCGGATCGATCCAGCCGCGGCAGATCGCGTCGGTCGGCGCCCAGTACTCGACCCAGACGAGATCGGGCGCGGTCGCCACCGCCGCCGTGGCGGCGTGGAAGCGCGCGGCATTGCGCTGGCACGACAGCAGGGCGTCGGCCGAGCCGATCGTCAGCAGCGAAAGCCGTCCGGCGCAGGCCGGATCGCCCATCAGCCGCTCCGCCATCTCGATGCCCTGGATCGAGCCGATGCTGTGCCCGACGACGAGCACCTCGTCGTAGCGCCGCGCATCCTGGCGCGCTGCGACGATCCTGACCCAATCGGCGACCATGCGGTCGAGCGCGTGCGCGCGCCCCGCGGCCTGCAAGGTCAGCATGCGCAGCGCCGAGACGAAGAAATAGAGCCAGATCGCGCGTTCGGCGAGATAGACGGCCTGGAGGAAGATCAGGCCGCCGGCGAGCCGCCCGATCAGCCGCCACGTCTCGCCGACGCTCTCCGGCAGCAGCAGCATCGGCCAATGCGCCAACGTGGTGCCGATCCAGAAGAAGCCCGGCACGGCGAGGGCCACGTAGATCAGCGCCAGCATTGCCGGCAACGGCGCCTTCGGCAGATACAGGACCGCGCCCGAGCGGACGAACGCGATGAAGCCGAGAACATAGGCGGCGATCAGGCGGAAGACGTCGCGAACATAGTAATTGCCGACGACGACCTGCCGCGGGCTCAGCACCGTGTAGTCCACCGTCACCGGACGGCCGGCATCCGCGGTTTCGACGTTCCAGCCGGGCAGCCCGTCGCGGTCCGTCGCGAGGCGGCCGATCTTGGTGGTGCGGCCGTAGAGCGCGTTGTCTTTGCCGATTTCCTGCCGGAACAGCCAGTAGAGATACTGCGCGCCGTTCGGATCGAACCCGGCGATGAAAAAGACGGCGCGCCGGAACGGTGCGGTCACGGCCTAAGCCGGCAAACAGCCGACTTAGAACGGGATATCGTCGTCGAAATCCTTGCCGCCGGCCGGCTGCTTCTGCTGCGTCCGGCCCGAGGGACGCGCGCTGTCGCTCATGCCGCCATTGCCCGCATCGGCGCCGGCGCCGCCGCGGCTGTCGAGCATCTGGAAGTCGCCCTTGAAGCGCGAAATGACGACCTCCGTCGTGTACTTCTCCTGCCCGCTCTCCTTGTCGGTCCACTTGCGGGTCTGCAGCTGGCCTTCGACGAAGACCTTCATCCCCTTCTTCAGATACTGGGTCGCGACATCGGCGAGCCGTTCGTTGAAGATGACGACGCGGTGCCACTCGGTGCGGTCCTTGCGCTCGCCGGTCGCCTTGTCGCGCCACGTTTCGGACGTGGCCAGGGTGAAATTCACGATCTTGCTGCCGTCCTGCGCGTTGCGCACTTCGGGGTCGCGGCCGAGATTGCCGACGAGAATGACCTTGTTGACGCTGCCCGCCATGGTGCTGCCGGCCTCCGGAAAGTGTTCTAATTCGGTTCTACTCTAGCCCCGCCCCGCCGCAGGGGCGAGTCGAAAAAATCCGGCGCTGTGGAAGACGGGGCACGACGCGGCAAGTTATCCCGACGCGGCCAAGACGCGCATGCGGACACGGAGTCGACTCCGGCGGAGGGCCGCCCCATATTCCGCTCCGTTCCGCATTGGCTTCCCTGATATGACAGCGAAGGGCTTTGACATCGACGCCCCGGCGATCCGCGTGCGCGGGGCGCGCGAGCACAATCTCAAGAACGTCGACGTCGACCTTCCACGCAACCGGCTGGTCGTCATTACCGGGCTGTCGGGCTCGGGCAAGTCCTCGCTGGCGTTCGACACGATCTATGCCGAGGGCCAGCGCCGCTACGTCGAATCGCTCTCCGCCTATGCGCGTCAGTTCCTCGAGCTGATGGGCAAGCCCGACGTCGATTCGATCGAGGGCCTGTCGCCGGCGATCTCGATCGAGCAGAAGACCACGTCGCGCAATCCGCGCTCGACGGTCGGCACCGTCACCGAGATCTACGACTACATGCGCCTGCTCTGGGCGCGCGTCGGCATCCCCTACTCGCCGGCCACGGGCCTGCCGATCGAGAGCCAGACCGTCTCGCAGATGGTCGATACGATTCTCGCGATGCAAGCGGGCACGCGGCTCTACATCCTCGCGCCGGTCGTGCGCGGCCGGAAGGGCGAGTACCGCAAGGAGTTCCAGGAGCTGCAGAAGCGCGGCTTCCAGCGCGTGAAGGTGGACGGCAAGATCTACGAGATCGACGAGGTGCCGGCGCTGGACAAGAAGCGCAAGCACGACATCGAGGTTGTCGTCGACCGTCTCGTCACCTCGCCCGAGCTCGGCAACCGCCTCGCCGACAGCCTCGAGACCGCGCTCGAGATCGGCGAGGGCCTCGTTTTCGCCGAGCAGGCCGACGGCGGCAAGCGCACGACGTTCTCGTCCAAGTTCGCCTGCCCGGTTTCGGGCTTCACGATCGCCGAGATCGAGCCGCGGCTGTTTTCGTTCAACAACCCCTACGGCGCCTGCCCGGCCTGCGACGGGCTCGGCACCAAGCTCTACATGGATCCCGAGCTGATCGTGCCCGACCCGCGCGCGACCCTGCGCGACGGCGCGCTGGCGCCGTGGTCGGACACGACCTCGCAATACTACGCGCAGACCATCGACAGCCTCGCGCGGCACTACAAGTTCAGCGTGACGACGCCGTGGCGTGAGCTGCCCGAGAAGATCCGCAAGATCGTCCTGCACGGCAGCGGCGACGAGGCGGTGACGGTCCGCTACGACGACGGCGTGCGCAAATACGAGACGACCAAGCCGTTCGAGGGCGTGATTCCGAACCTCGAGCGGCGCTGGCGCGAGACCGAGTCGGACTGGGTGCGCGAGGAACTCGCGAAGTATCAGAGCTCGACCGAATGCGAGGCCTGCGGCGGCCACCGCCTCAAGCCCGAGGCGCTCGCGGTGAAGATCGACAGGAAGACGATCTCGGAGATCGCGATGCTCTCGATCGCGGCGGCGCGCGACTGGTTCGCGGGGCTGCCGAAGAAGCTCACCGCCAAGCAGAGCGAGATCGCCGCGCGCATCCTGAAGGAGATCAACGAGCGGCTCGGCTTCCTCGTCAACGTCGGCCTCGAATATCTCACCCTGTCGCGCAATTCGGGCACGCTTTCGGGCGGCGAATCGCAGCGCATCCGCCTCGCCTCGCAGATCGGCTCGGGGCTCACCGGCGTGCTCTACGTGCTCGACGAGCCCTCGATCGGCCTGCACC
>ERZ761602.3989-NODE-3989-length-19779-cov-7.507301_pt1 | contig 19779 bp, 17 predicted proteins | sample MGYA00512165_ERZ761602 | MGnify/ENA primary metagenome ERZ761602 (study PRJEB28899, sample SAMN02445085) | bioreactor sludge metagenome | biome: EBPR sludge; isolation source: Thorneside wastewater treatment plant | place: Australia: Brisbane, Thorneside... | reverse complement strand
GATCCGAGAAGAGGAGAACAACCATGAACGCGATCTCTCGTCGCCATTTGTTGAAGTTGATGGGCGCGTCCACTTTATTGGCGGCCAGCCCCGGTCTGTTGCGAGCGCAAACCGGCACGGGCGCCCGGGTGGTCGTGGTGGGGGGCGGTTTCGCCGGCGCCACGGCGGCCAAATACTTGCGCCTCTGGAGCGGTGGCAGTGTCGCGGTGACCCTGGTGGACGCGAATCCCGCTCACGCATCCTGCATCCTGAGCAATCTGGTTCTGAACGGCTCGCTCGATCTGCGGAAAATCACCTTCAACTACGCGGCGCTCGGCAGTCGGTATGGTGTCGGTTTCGTGCAAGGCCAAGCGAACAGCATCGGCAGCAATAGCACCGGCCCCTACGTGCGGCTGGCCAGCGGTCAAACCCTGAGCTGCGACCGCCTGATTCTGGCGCCCGGCATCGATTTCGACGCCGTTCCCGGGCTCGACCCCAACCTGGTTCCCCACGCCTGGAAAGCCGGGCCGCAAACCACGCTGCTCAAGACGCAGCTCGCGGCCATGCCGGCGGGCGGCACCTTCGTGATGACCATTCCGCCGGCGCCCTACCGCTGCCCGCCGGGGCCTTACGAGCGCGCCTGCCTGGTCGCCGACTACCTGAAACGCACCAAGCCCGGCTCCAAGGTGATCGTGCTGGACGCTAATCCGGGCATCGTCGCCGAGGCCGCCACCTTCACCAAGGCGTTCACCCAAACCTACGCCGGCATCGTCACCTACCGTCCTGGCGTGACGGTGCTGTCGGTCGATTCCGCTCGTCGCGGCGTCGAGACCAACCAAGGGCGGTTCACCGCCAGCGTGCTCAACGTGATCCCGCCACACCAGGCGGGCGGCATCGTCACCCGCGCCGGACTGGTCCCGGCGGGCGGTCGCTGGGCGCCGGTGAATCCGCTGAACTACCAATCCACCCTGGTTCCCGGCGTACACGTCATCGGCGACGCGCAGGGCACCGGCCAACCCAAATCGGGGCATATCGCCAACGCCGAGGCCAAGGTTTGCGCCGACGCGCTGCTGCGGGCGTTCGCCGGCGAGCAACCTGACCCCGCTCCGATGACCAACTCGGCCTGTTATAGTCCGATCACGGCCAACACCGCATCCTGGCTCACGGCGGTGTTCGCCTACGATCCTGCCAGCCGTTCCATGAAAGCGGTGCCGGCTTCGTCCGGCGAAGCGCCGAGCCCGACCAAAGATCATTTCGAGAAAATGTTCGACTGGGCCGATAACCTGTTCGCCGACACCTTCGCCTGACCGAGCGGTTGCCATCGCATCGCCCTGCCGCCAGGGTATGCCCGATCTCGTTCTCGGGGTTGGGACCGCCCGAGCGGTGGCGGCGATTTCGGCTACTGGATCGGAAATGGCCCACAAACCGCCCGACACACCCTCGTGCCGCTGACCGCCCACCAACGATCCCAATTATTCTCGCAACTGGCGACGATGGAGCGCGCCGGTATTTTGCCTGCGCGGGCGTTCGCCATGATCGGGCGCGATTGGCCGGCCGACGCGCGGCAAGCCTTGGCGCAAACCGCCACAGCGCTCGCGAAGGGCGCGGATTTGGCGAAAGCGGGGCAGAACAACGGCGTCTTGCTACCGTGGGAAACGCGACTGGTGCGCGCGGCGGCCATGGGCGGACGGCTGGAATCCCTGTACAAACGCCTGAGCGAACATTATGCCAGCCGCGCCCAGTTGTTTGACCGGTTGAAATCGCGGCTGATGTTTCCGTTCCTGATCCTGGCGCTGGCGTGCTTCGTCGCGCCCTTCCCCGCCCTGTTCCAAGGCACCATCGGCTTGAGCGGCTATCTGCTGCGAGCGATCGGACCGCCGCTGTTGCTGTACGGCGGCCTGCGCCTGCTCGCGTTCGCCTATCGCCAGCAGCTCGCCCGCGAAACCGGCGCGACCTGGGCCAAGCTGCTGCTGGCGATCCCGGTGCTCGGTGGACTGCTGGCCCGACAGCAGCGGCGCGACGGGCTGTTCAGCCTGCTGCTGTTGCTGGAATCCGGCGTACCGATTCTGCAAGCGTTGCCATTAGCCGGAAAAAGTGTCGCCGACCCGCTGCTGCGCGCCCGGTTCGCCGGCGCGGCGGCGGCGCTGGCCGATGGCCGCTCGGCGGTGGCCGAAACCCTGAACCGCTATGGCGTGGTGGACGATCCCGGTGCGGTGGCGCTGTTTGCCAGCGGCGAAACGGCGGGCCGGCTGGACGATGTCATCCGCCACCAAATCCGCCAGTGGGACGCGCAATTGGAGCTGCGATGGGATACGCTGGCCGAATGGCTGCCCCGCCTGTTTTATGCGGCTGTGGCGATCTTCATGGCCTGGGGGATCGTGGGCGGTTATCGGGGCATGATCGTCCCGGATTGAGGAGTCCACCGAGGAGAAAACCATGCCGACCTTCCACGACTTGCGTGTTCGCCGCCGCGAACTGCTGGACGAACTGGAGCAAATGGAAGCGACGGTCGTCGAGTTGACCGCGATGCTGGACGGCACCGCCGAACCGATACCGGAGGAATTCGCCGAACAGCACGAACACCGCGCCTGGCTGCGACGCCAACAGGCCGGCGTTCTGGTGATCTTGAGCGAAACGGAGCGGGCGCTGCTGGAGTTCGGTCCCGATGGCTGGGACGAGGACTGAACTCACGCCAGGCCCAGCAACCGTTCCTCTTCCTGCGTCGCCTGCTCGCGCTGCTGCAAAGCCCACATCTGGGCGTACAACCCATCCTGTTGCAGCAGTTCCCGATGGGTGCCCTGTTCCCGCACCCGGCCGTGGTCCAGCACCAGAATTTGATCGGCATCGACGATGGTGGACAGCCGGTGCGCGATCACCAGCGTCGTGTGCTCGGCGGCCACGGCGCGCAAGGCTTGCAAAATGGCCTGCTCGGACTGGCTGTCCAACGCCGAGGTCGCCTCGTCGAAGATCAGGATGCGCGGCCGTTTGAGGATGGCGCGGGCGATGGCGACCCGCTGCTTCTCGCCGCCCGACAGTTTCAGGCCACGCTCGCCGACCACCGTTTCGTAGCCGGCCGGCAGCGCGGCGATGAAATCGTGCAGTTGCGCCATCCGGGCGGCGGCGGCGATCTCCTCGCGGCTGGCTTCGGGTCGGGCATAGGCCAAGTTGTAATACAGCGTGTCGTTGAACAGCACGGTATCCTGCGGCACGATGCCGATGGCGGCGCGCAGGCTGCGCTGGGTGGCGGCGCGAATGTCCTGCCCGTCGATCAAAATCCGCCCATCGATCACGTCGTAAAATCGAAACAACAGCCGCGCCAGCGTCGATTTGCCGGCGCCGCTCGCGCCGACCACCGCCAGCTTGCGGCCGGGCGGCACGGCGAAGCTGACATCGAACAGGATTTGCCGGTCGGGCTGGTAGCCGAAATTCACCCCCTCGAAGCGCAGTTCGCCCCGCGTCGCGACCAGTTCGACCGCGCCGGCGGCGTCGCGAATTTCCGGGGGCCGCTCGAACAGCCGCACCAGATCGTCCATGTCGGCCAGCGCGTATTTGATCTGCCGGTAGACGATGCCGAGAAAGTTCAGCGGGATGAACAGTTGCAGCAACAAAGCGTTGACCAGCACCAGATCGCCGAGCGTCATCCGGCCGGCGGCGACTTGGCCGGCGGCCACGAACATGATCAGCGTCGCGCCGGCGGCGATGATCGCGCCCTGGCCGAAATTTAGCGCCGACATCGACGTCTGGCTCAGCACCGCGCTGTTCTCCCAAGCGGCCAAGGTCGCGTCGCAGCGCCGCAACTCCCAGGCCTCGTTGCCGAAATACTTGACCGTCTCGTAATTGATCAGGCTGTCGATGGCCTCGTTACCGGCTTGCGATTCCAGGCGGTTCATCAGATGTCGATGCTCCATCCGCCAGTTGGTGATCGCCAGGGTAAACGCGACGTAAGCGGCGACGCTGCCGAAGATGATCAGCGTGAACACGGTCGGATAGCGGCCCAGCAGCAGCGCCGCCGCCAGCAGAAATTCCACCACCACCGGCAGGATGCTGAACGCCAGATAATTCAATAGCGTGCTCAGGCTGCGGGCGCCTCGCTCCAGATCGCGGCTGATGGCGCCGGTCTTGCGCTCCAGATGAAAGCGCAGCGACAGCTCGTGGAGATGGGCCAGCGTCCGCACCGTCAGCCGGCGCATGGCGCGGTAGCGGACCCGGGCGAACAGCACGTCGCGCAACTCGCTGCACAGCGCGTTGCCGAGCTTCAGCGCCCCGTAGGCCAGCAGCAGGGAGACCGGCAGCATGATCGCGGCCTGCTGCTGGGGGTCCAGGCTGTCCACGATCCGCTTGAGCGTCAGCGGCACGCCGATGTTGGCGAGCTTGGCCAAAATCAGGCAAGCCAGCGCGAGCGCCACCCGACCGCGATACTCCCAGAGATACGGCAGCAGGGCGCGCAAGTTCGCCCAGTCGCGCCGCTGCGGGTTGGGGGATTCGGTGGGGCGGAGATCGGGACGCATGTAAGGTTCCCCGAAAAAAGAAGGGCCATCCGGCGGGATGGCCCTGGCGATCCTGCAAGCCGGTAAAGCGGCCGGATCAGTTGGCTCGCGCCGGGGCAGCCGTCGGCGCGACTTGAATGAACGCCGGCGGGGTGGCCGCAGGAACCTTGACCGGGGGCGGCGGAATGGCCTGGGCTGGCGCCGAAACAGGCGCCGGGGCGGCGGCCGGAGCGGCGGCGGCCGGAGCGGCGGCGGCCGGAGCGGCGGCGGCCGGAGCGGCGGCGGCGGGTGCGACGGATTCCACCTTGATGCCGGTCTCGCCCAGCATGTACACCACGGCATCCTTGATGTTGGCTTCGGTCAGCGAAGGATCGCCCCCCTTGGCGGGCATGGCGCGGATGCCGCTGACGGAGTGCGTCACCAGCGTATCCAGCCCTTGAGCGAAGCGGGCCTCCCACTGATCCTTGGCGCCGACCTTGGGGGCGCCGAGCGCGCCGGTGGCGTGGCAGGCCGCGCACACTTTGTTGTAAACCTCGACCCCGCTGAGCTTGATCGCACCGGCGGGCTTGGGCTGCTCGAAGGAAACCCGGGCGACCGGCTTGATGCGTTCGATCACGGCGGCCTGCTTCCGCGAGTTGTCGTCCGGGGCAACACCGCCGATGACGCCGAGGAGGGCGGCCACCATGAACAGCACGACCGCCAGCAACACCAATCCGGAGATCAGGATGACGGTCGTGGTCATTACCGATTTATCGACTTGCTGGCTCACATTCTCACCTCATTGAACGCGATTTCCACCTGCAAACTCCCTGGGGCATCGCGGCGGGTTGTGCCGGATTGCGCTCTGAACCGCCGAGCGTGGGTTGTCGCGGGAGCACCGTCGGTGGGCATTGGGGATTGGGCTTGTTATATTGTGGCTTGGCTACGGCTAAGCGCAATAATTATAACGGTATTGGGCTTGGCCTGAAACCCGATAGCCCGGATTCGCCGGCCGGTGCGACGCCGGAGTTCATCGCCGAACCCGCGCCGGCATCGCCGACCAACGTGCCGGTCGAGCACTGGACGCGGGCCGATAATCCGGTTATTCTGAGCGACCTTTCCCCACGCGCCCGTAGCTCAGTTGGATAGAGCGTCGGCCTCCGGAGCCGAAGGTCGTGAGTTCAAGTCTCGCCGGGCGCGCCAATACCCTCAAACGCTTATAACCCCGCTATCCCGCTGGTCGGCCGCTATCGGCCTGCCCCGTCCGTCTCAATATGCACCGAGAAAGGCATCCCCCAATACCGGGCCGGTGCTCCGGATCGGCATGACGGGCAACAGCGGGAAATCTTCGACGCGGCGGCCTCTGGCAGGCAACCGGTGCGCGTGCTGCCGCAAATCGGATGCCAGCAAATCGTGGCGGGCTTCGTGCACCAGCCACGCCCGGTAGCCGCACACCCCCCGGCACTTCGCATCATCGCGGCACTCCACCAGCCACAGATACAAGACGTGCTGCAACTCCTGCCCGTGCCGGCCCACCACTTCGATGGCCCATAGCTCGTTCCCCAGACGCGCTTGCGGGTGCGCGGCCCGCTCGGTTCGATAAGTGGAAATCGCGGCCTCGATCGCGCCGTAAAGCACATTGGCGAAAGCGCCGCAGCGCTCGGAAATCGCGGGGTATTGCCGGTCACCCGCCAGTTTCGCGTTCAGCGACGCCATGAACGGGCCATTGTCCGGCGTGAGTTCCAGCAATTTCTGCCGAGCGATATACCGAAGACACAGATCGCTATCGGCGGGCGGCTCGTGGATGGCGTCATCACCAGCATCTAACGGATGAGCCAGCACCGGCCCGCGCCAATACACCCGCACGCTTTTCCATAGATCGGGCGACAAGGCTTTGCCGGATTCCAGGGGCAGGTTGCGGACACATGCCAACAACTCCTGTCTCGTGTTCATGTTCTTTACCTCCCTTTAAAGGGATTCCGTGTCAGATAAGCTGTCTGGCAGTAGACTTACAAATACCATGCCATATTCTTATATCATTGATTGTGCGGTCGCAGTATGACACGAATCTCGAAGCGTCGTTTTTACATCATTTTTATGAGGTCATTTTGGCCCGGCGACCGCTCGAACGGCTTTAATTGGGCGACGTTTTGTGCCGTGAATGATCGGACGATCCGGCGCGAGCAGGGATGAGCAGCGCTGGGGCAGTCCACCAGCTCGGCGGCGAAATCGAGCTGGTGCAAGAAAAAACCCTTCACCCGAAACGGGTGAAGGGCTATCGTCAAGGTTTACCGATGACCGGAGCAGCGTTCAGTTCGCCGCCGGTTGCTCGGGAGGATCGGCGTGGGGCCGACTCCGCTCGGCCATGAACTGATCGAACTCCGCCCGATCCCGCGCCCGGCGCAACCGCTCCAGGAATTCCACAAACTCGCGCTGGTCTTCCTCGAGCCGGCGCAAGGTTTCTTTGCGATAGTCGTCGAACGCCGAGTTGCCGGTGGATTCCGCGCGGCGCGAGGCGCAACACCCCTTGCCCATATTGTGGAAAAACATCCGAAAATCGTAGTGCCGCGCATTATCCGCGCGGTCGGAGTGACAGGATCTCATTTTTCCGCTCCAAAGCAGATAAGCCAAGCCGGCGAGCCCCAAAGGCCACCAGATCATGAAGCTCAGAACGACCAGACCGATCCAGACGGCCTTGTTGGCGCGCTGGGAGCCGGCTTCGAGACAATCGGATTTCGCCGCGAGAATCATAGCCCCTCCAAGTTAATGTTAATCACATTAACAATCTTAGGCGCACCGCTCGGCGCTGTCAAGAAAATTCGCGATTCAAGATTTTGACGGGATCGGATCGCCGCCACCGAAGCCCAAACCCCGCGCGTAGACCAGAATGCCGGCTTCGAGCAAATCTTCCGGCGACATGGGCAGCCGTTGCGGCGCTCCATCGTCGGCGCTCAAAAACAGCGAGGCGATGCCGTGGCACAGCGACCAGACGTGCAGGGCCACCATGTGAGCGGGCGGGCGCCGGTTCTTGGGCTGGTTGGCGCAAAGGCTCTCCGCCGCGAGGCGCAGCAGGGCGAGCGCCCGATCGCTGGTCCGGGCCAGCTCGCTGCCCGCTTCCGGCTGCGGGGAGGCTTCGAACATCGCCGAATAATAGGCGGGCTGCTGGCGGGCGAAGGCCAGATAAGCCCGCCCGCAGTTGATCAGGGCGCGCAGCGGCTCCGGCCGGCCATCGTCCCACGCTCGGGTCAATTCGGTTTCAAACTGTTGAAACCCGCGCAGCGCCATTTCGATCAACAAAGCGTTGCGGTCGCGAAAATGCCGGTATGGCGCGGCCGGACTGACGCCGACCGCGCGGGCGACTTCGGCGAAGGTGAACCCGGCCGGACCGCGCTCGGCGATCAGGTCCAGGGCGGCCTCGATCAAGGCTTCGCGCAAATTGCCGTGGTGGTAGCGGTCGCGGCCGGTTCCGGAGCTGTTTTTGTACCAGATCATGAGAAACTTGCGGTAAGGTCTATATCGGTTCGACGGCGGAATTCTAGCAAGTTGCCGGGAAAACCGGTCAAACCGGATCAATACAACCGCTATTGGGGAGATTGCTGGCTGGCTGCCATCGCGGTGATCGGTTCTGCGGCGCGCGACGAGGTGATTCGGTTGACCGAACCGCTCCGGCCCGGCGCACACCTGAACGGCGTGGCGACGGAAGCGCGCATGGGCGGCGGCGGTGCCAACACGGCGGTGGCTTTGGCGGCGGCCGGCCATCGGGTGACCCTGTTGACCGCCGTCGGTCGCGATGCGGTCGGCGACGCCTTGCTGGCCGAACTCGCCGCTGCGGGAGTGAACACGGCGTCGGTCGCGCGCCTGGCGCAGCCCACCACCCGCTCCCTGTTGCTGATCGACCCGGTCGGCGAACGGACGGTGATCAACGTCGCCCGCTGCGAGGAACCCAGCCCGCCGGAACGCTTGTCGAATTTGAGCGCCGATACGGTGTACGTGCGCAGCCGTCGCCGCGATCTGGGGCCGTTGCTGGCGACCAAAGCGGCGGAGGCGCTGATCGTCGCCCATTTGCCGCCGGTCGAACCGGGCACGCGACCAGCGCATGTGGTGGTTGCCTCGCGTTCCGATTTGGAACCGGACGCTTTGCGAGTCCCCCACCTTTTGGGGAAAGCCGTTTCCGATGGCTTGGCGCGCTGGACCGTGATAACGGCTGGCGCGGCCGGCGCTTCGGCTTACGGTGAAGGTGAGAGGCTGACGGCGGCGGCGCGTGGCGTCCGGCCGGTCGATACCACCGGCGCGGGCGACGCCTTTGCCGCCGGCCTGATCCACGCCTTGGTCGCGGGCCAGCCGATGGCGGAGGCGCTCGCCGTCGCGGTACGCTTTGGCACCGAGGCCACCTTATGGTCGACGTCTGGCTTGCCGGCATCGGCCGTACATCGTTTGTTGCAGGAAATCCAAGATGAAAACCCGCCGTCTCGCTGATCGAGGTCGAACCGTTTTCGCGCTCGGTCAGGGCCGCATGAGCATGAGCGAGTTTTACGGCGGTCGCGACGACCCAGAATCCATCGCCACGCCGGAGCGCGCCTGCGCGCCGCATCCGTTCAGTCAGGGGATACCTTTACTGTCACCGCCATGAAAGCCATTTTGGCGCCGCCGCAACTCGGCGGCCATCGGCTCGGAAACCGATGTGATCGATACTGGTATGCTCCCGCTCGAACGCAAGCAAAATTCGGCCAGTTAAGGCTAACAGGTCCGCCCATCCGAAATGGCCAAATTCCCGATTGCCAAGAAAGCGCGAAATTGCGATTATCGGCTTTTATACCGCTTTTCCAAATGAAAAGAGCCATTTATTAATCGCGCACAACATCGGTCATCAGAGCCAACATGGCTAGCCCGCTTCACATCCTCGTCATCGACCTCGAAACCCGGCCGGAAGCGGCGATCCTGCCCGAAGATCGCGACCCGGAAGCGTTTCCCAAACCGATCCAGCACGAGATCATCACGCTCGGATTTCTGCTGGCGCGCATCGAGCGCGATGGCCAAGGCGAGCGCTACGCGGTGCGCAAGCTGGGTTCGGCCAGCATCGCCGACCGCAGCGAGCGGGAAATTCTCGCCGGGTTCTGGCATCTGGTGGACCGGAACAAGCCCCGCCTGGTGACCTGGAACGGGCGCGGCTTCGATGTCGCCGTGCTCAAGCAACGCTCGCTGATTCACGGCCTGACGGCGCACAACTGGCATCGCACCGACCCCCGTTTCGGTTACGACTACCGCTTTCAACTCGAATGGCACTGCGACCTGATGGACATCCTCTGCGACTACGGCGCCTCGCCCCGGCTGGGGCTGGACGAAACGGCCCAGGCGCTGGGCCTGCCGGGGAAGTGGAACGGCCACGGGGAAAACGTCGCGGATTTGGCCGCTGCGGGCGATTACGCCGCCATCAACCGCTATTGCGAGGGCGACGTGCTGAACACCTACGTCCTGTATCTGCGCTGGTCCCGGTTCAGCACTCGGGTCAGCGCGCGGGGTCACAACGCCAGCGCGCAAAACCTGCTGGATTATCTCGAAGCGGGCCGGGGACTAAATCCGCACTGGGGCGAGTTCGCCGACTTCTGGCGGGCCAGCGCGCGGCCGTGTCCGCTGTTCGTCGATGAGCCGCTCGGCGAGCCGGGACCGCAACCGCCCGAATCGCATTTGAGAAGCGAAGACGTACTGCCGTGATCGGGACCAGGCGCGTGACCGGCCACGCATTAGAAAAGTCAAGCGGAACGAGGATCGGCGTCCGATAACCAACGCTACGATACAGAATCTAGCGAAGGCGAAGATCGCGCCGCCGTACAGGATCGCTACCCGTCCGCCCGCATCCCCGCGCCGGGCAGCGGAACCAGGCCCGCGTGCCGCCGTAGGTGCAGGGCGTTCGGTCGAGATAGACCGGATAGTCCTCGCGCTTCCACTCCCCGCCGCTGCTTTGATACCGGTAGCTGATACCAGTTCTCAATAGATTTTCGTCATTCCCGCGCAAGCGGGAATCCAGTAAGCCGTTGAAAAAGCTGGATACCCGTTTTCACGGGTATGACGATCAAAGTTTCCAGCGAAAGTCCTGAATCTATCGGGAAACGGTATGAGGATCACACAGTCTGACTCGGCCCGGACCTGGATGGATGCCACCGTTTCGCCGTCGCGCATCCACCGCCAGCCGAACCGGCGGCCCGGCTCCCGATATCGGCGCTTCGCTGTCAGGGTCGCCAGTTGGCGCGAATCAGCCAGCCAAGCTACGCCGGTTCAACATACAAATACCGCTGAAACCCGCCAAACACCTTCCCGATCTCATCCGGCGTTCCCAGATCGGCCACTGCGTCCAGGATTGAATCGCGGTACTTCAGCTTCAATAGCGGTGTCAGTTTCGCCTGATCCAGTTCTTCAACCCCGAGCGCCACATAGTGCGACAGCACGAAGTCGAGGAACACCGTCTGCTTCGGATTGAAGTGCTCGCTGATGATCGCCATCGCCCGATCCGCCCGTTCTTTGCGGGTCAGCGGCTCCAAGGCGTAGGCCACATGCGCCAGCACGTCGAACAGGTCGCTTTTCTCGGCGTCGATGATCTTCTGCATTTCGGCCAGTTGATCCTTGCCGAAGCCTTTCTCGGCCAAGCCTTCCAGCAACTTGCGGCGGGTATCGGGTGCGCTCCATAGCATCCGCAGTTCGTCTTCGTCCTTGAAGAAGTCCGGCAACCTGCCGAACAGCGCCTCCATGAACTGCCGCGCCGACATCGGCGTGCCGTCCGGGTGCCAGAAGCTGGTGACCGCCATATGCTGGATCGAGCGCGACTTGCCGTCGGCCAGCTTCACCTTCGCCTTCTTCTTGCACGCGCAGGGGCACTGACCGCACTTCTCGCAGGGTTCCTTGGCGCATTCGCAAGGCGATTTTCCACAGAGATAGCAAAGCGGTGGCGGTTCCTTGATGCAGACACACGGCACCGAATGGCACTTCTCGCAAACCTCCGGCTCGGTCGGCTCGCCATCCCATTCCGGGTCGCTGAAATGGTGGTGCGCCTTCACGAAATCGTAGATCGTAAAATAGTCCTTGCCGTCGTAGAGCCGGGTACCGCGCCCGATGATCTGCTTGAACTCGATCATCGAATTCACCGGGCGCAGCAGCACGATGTTGCGCACGTTGCGCGCATCGACGCCGGTGGAGAGCTTCTGCGACGTGGTCAGGATGGTCGGTATGGATTTCTCGTTGTCCTGAAAATCCCGCAGCCATTGTTCGCCCAAGGCGCCATCGTTGGCCGTCACCCGGTGGCAGTAGTTCGGATCGGTGCTGGTCTTGATCTGGTTGATCAGGTCGCGGATCGCCAGGGCATGATCCTGCGTGGCGCAAAACACCAGGGTCTTTTCCCGCTGGTCGATCAGCGACATGAAAATCTCGACGCGCTTCTTCTCGCGCTCCTTGATCTCGATGATCTTGTTGAAGTCGGCTTCCTCGTAGCGCTTGCCGGCCTCGATCTCGCCTTCCACCACCTTGTCGTCGGGCGTATAGATGTACTCGTCGAGGCTGGTCGTGATCTGCTTGACGCGGAACGGGGTCAGATAGCCGTCGTTGATGCCGTCCTTGAGCGAGTAGATGAACACCGGCTCGCCGAAGTAGGCGTAGGTATCGACGTTGTCCTTGCGCTTCGGGGTCGCGGTTAGGCCAAGCTGCACGGCTGGCGCGAAGTAGTCGAGGATGCCGCGCCAGTTGCTCTCGTCGTTGGCCCCACCCCGGTGGCACTCGTCGATCACGATGAAGTCGAAAAAGTCCGGCGGATACTCGCCGAAGTAGGGTGTTGGCTCCCCTCGCCCTCCGGGAGAGGGGCTGGGGGTGAGGGGCGGCCCGCTCATGAAGGTCTGGAAGATGGTGAAGAAAAGGCTGCCGTTCTTCGGCACCTTGCCTTTCTTGCGGATGTCGGCCGGGTCGATGCGCACCAGCGCCTTGTCGTCGAAGGCCGAGAAGGCATTGTAAGCTTGGTCGGCCAGTATGTTGCGGTCGGCCAGAAACAGGATGCGGGGCCGGCGGGTCGGTTCGCCTTCGCGCTTCGCGTCGATCAGATTCCACCGGCTCTGGAACAGCTTCCAGGCGATCTGGAAGGCAATGAAGGTCTTGCCCGTGCCGGTCGCCAGCGTCAGCAGGATGCGTTCCTGCCCGGCCGCGACGGCGGCCAGCGCCCGCTCGATGGCGATGTCCTGGTAGTAGCGCCCCTGAAAGAAGCCTCCCTTGTCCTCGAACGGTACGGCGGCAAAGCGATCCCGCCATGCGTTCTCGGTGGCGAAGGTGCGCGTCCACAACTCGGCGGGCGACGGGAACGTGGCTATCTCGCCTTCCACCGCCGTCTGCATGTCGATGCCGTAGATACCCTGCCCGTTGCTGGCGTAGGTGAAGCGCAGCGCGAGTTTGCCGGCGTAGTCCTTGGCCTGCGCCACGCCCTCGGTCAGCGGCTTGTCCCACGCCTTGGCCTCGACCACCGCCAGCTTGGTGTTGCGGTATTCCAGAACGTAGTCCGCCGTCAGCGGCTTGCCGCGCTTGCCCGCGCCTTCCAGCCGGCCGAGCGTGATCGGGTATTCGCGCCGGATGCGGCTGCCTTCGACCACGCCCCAGCCTGCCGCAGCCAAGGCGGGATCGATATGTTCGGCGCGGGTTTCGGCTTCGTTCATCCATTCCCCCTGTTCTTCTTGGTCGGCCCGGCGGCAGGGTTATACGACCCGGACGGTGGTGCCGTAACGGGCCAGCTTGCTATCTGCGGTCAGCAGGATCAGCGGTTCGCTGAGGGATTGCGCCACCAGCATCCGGTCGAAAGGGTCTTTGTGGTCCGGGAAGGCCGGCAACTCGGCGAGTTGTAGGATGTGGGAATTTTCGATGGGCAGCCAGGTGAATCCCATAGCCTCAACCTGACGCTCGAACACGGGCAGGTTTATCCGCAGCTTGCCGGTTCCGGCCTTGAGGGTCAGTTCCCAGAACGAAGCACGGCTGACGAAGGTTTCTTCGTTGTTGGATTCAACCAGTTCGCGGACCTTGTCGGTTAGGCGGGGATCGCCCGTTTGCCACCAAAACGCATAGTGGGTATCGAGCAGGTATCTCATTTGGCGAGCGAGCCGTCGTCGTCGGCCCCTTCTTTCAAGCAATCGAACAGGTCGTCGATAGGGGCGTCGAAATCATCGGACATCCACCAATCTCCGCCCTGCATGCTGCCCGGCGGCGCGATCCGGCGGCGCGGCGGCCGGTAGGCCGTGAGCATCGCCACCGGTTTTCCGGCGCGGGCGATGACCACTTCCTCGCCGGTTTCCACGGCTTCGATCAAGCGCGACAGGTTGGTTTTGGCGTCGTGAATGTTGACGGTTTGCATGACACGGCCTCCGTATTAGCTAGAGCTTAGCTTAGTCCGCCTGCTGGCTCAATTCAAAGCTGGCCGGAGAAAGCTTGATGCAGCAGGAATTTTTTCAGGTCGTCGAGGGCGGTCAGTTTTCGTTGGTAGAGCGATTCGAGGCGTTGGGTTTCTTTGAGTAGCACATCAAAGCTTGCAGCGATACGCTGCTGTTCAGCGAGTACAGGAAATTGCAACACCAAGTCTCTGAGCGAAGAATTAGAAATGACTGGCTGCGCCGCCTGCCTTGCATAACTGCGCAAATTTTTATAGTTCAAAAGGTACGTGAGAAAGGCCCCATCAAACTCATGGCAATAATCGACAACCTTGAAAGCATTGTCAGTTAGCCAAATTTTTCCAATAATGTGCCTCGCATTGCCACATAAAGCACCAACCCTGCCGATAATCACATTGTCGCCAGATAGGTTGAACTCGTCGTGTGTACCTGCAATGCCGTTCCCACCAAACACAGGAAACGCACCAGCCTTCATTGCTTTGCTGGTTAAACCGTCACCACTTTTTAGCCTGAAACACTCACCCAGTGGCTTCTCCACCCACCCCTCACCACGCTCCGTGAAAACGGATTGCAGGTGGCTTTCAAACAAGGCGCGGGCGTTCTGGAGGTTCTTTTCGGTGTTGGCTTTGGCGGTGGCGATACCGTCGAAGGCTTCGTCGAGGATGGCGACGATGCGTTGCTGTTCGGGGAGAGGGGGGACAGGAATCGGGTAGGACTCGATGAATTCCTTGGACACACGCTTATGGCCGACAGCGCCACTCATGCGCTCTGCGCCCCCCGTTCTGAAGGACTCACGGGAAAGAAAGTAATAGAGCCATTCTTTGTCGACTGCCGGGCTTGGGCGGAAAACAATGTATTCGCTTGACCCGAAGCCGATACCGTTAGTGAGATTGTCGGCGATGCCAAGCTTCCCGTTTTCAAAACAGGGTGTGATTTTCGCCAGAAGTACGTCGCCATCGGCGAAGTAGGTATAGCTCCCAGCAACATCCTCCAGCGGTCTGGTTTGCGTCGGCACCATAATCTTCTGGTCGATACCCAAGTCTTCCATCGGGACAAACGACACTAATGCTTTGCCTGAAATTCGCTGCCGTGCCTCCGCTTTCGGCGGCTTTATCTGGCACACATCAGCCAGAGGCTTTGATTGCCAGTCCGACTTGCTCACTCCTCCACCCCCGCCGCCCATTCCTCCAGCTTCCGCCGCAACTCTTCTTTGCCCGGCAGATAAAGCTGGTATTCGCGGGCGTGGATATTGGCATCCTTGGGCAAGGTGATCTCCACCAGCGCCTCGTGCTTCTTCTTGCACAGCACGATGCCGATGGTGGCGTTTTCGCCCTCGGTCCTGACGTGGCGGTCGAAGTAATTGACGTACATCTGCATCTGGCCGAGGTCCTGATGCGTGAGCTTGCCGAGCTTGAGGTCGATCAGCACATAACAGCGCAACAGGCGGTTGTAGAAAACGAGGTCAACGAAGAAATGCTCGTCGTCGAAACTGAAGCGTTTTTGCCGCGCCTCGAACAGAAAACCCTTGCCGAGTTCGAGCAGGAACTGGCCGAGTCGGTCGATGATGGCGGTTTCCAGTTCGGATTCGGAATAGCGGCTTTGCTCGGACAGGCCGAGGAATTCCAGCACCAGCGGTTCCTTGAGCAGGTCTTGCGGCCGGCTGACGATCTGGCCTTCGCGCGCCAGCTTGCGGATGCCTTCCTTGTCGCGGCTCAGCGCCAGGCGTTCGTAGAGGCCGCTGTCGAACTGACGCTTGAGTTCGCGCAGGGTCCAGCTTGCGCTGGCCGCTTCGATTTCGTAAAAGCTGCGCTCATCGGGGTTCTTGATGCCGAGCAGGAAGACGTAGTGCGACCAGCTGAGCGAGAAGGGGCGCGAAGATTTTGCAGACGCTGTCTGCAAACTATTGCTCCGCTCTCGATAGCACAGAAAAAACGCGCGCATCGACGCCAAGTTGCGAGCGGAAAACCCATCACCAAACTCGTGAGCCAGTCGCTGCGCCAAGCGATTGATGACCTCTTTTCCGTACGCCGCGCGTTGTTCGCCTCGCTGTTCATGCTCGACGATGTGCCGACCGATCTCGAAGTTGGTCCGCACCTGCACCAGATCGATGCCACGGGCGACCGTCTGCCGGGCAGCGACAACCAGTTCACGGATGCGTTGATAGAGGTTGGCTTCGTCGCCAGCTACGGCATGAGCAGGCTTGACTGGGGCGTTACGTTTCATAACAGCCTCCGGATATTCGCCAGCACCTCCGCGCTCTCGGCATCGAGCGCCGCAATCTCGTCCATGATTTCCTGCGGGCTGCGGTGGATGGCTACTTCACCGCCGTTCGGGTTCTTCACCGACAGGTCGTAGGTCGCGGCATCAATCATCGCGGCATCGACGCTCCAGCTTTTCTCAGTATCGGCCTTGGTCTTTTGCAGTTCGACAAACTCGGCGAGGTCGGCGTCGTTGAGCGGGTTGGTCTTGCCCAGACTGCGGCCGGGGTCGAGCTGGTAGTACCAGACCTTCCGCGTCGGCGCTCCCTTCTCGAAGAACAGCACCACGGTCTTGACCCCCGCGCCCTGAAAGGTGCCGCCGGGGCAGTCGAGGACGGTGTGCAGGTTGCAGGATTCCAGCAGCAGCTTGCGCAGACTCACCGAGGCATTATCGGTATTCGACAGGAAGGTGTTTTTGATGACCACCGCCGCCCGACCGCCGGCCTTGAGCATCTTGATGAAGTGTTGCAGAAACAGGAAGGCCGTTTCGCCGGTGCGGATTGGGAAGTTCTGCTGCACTTCCTTGCGTTCCTTGCCGCCGAAGGGCGGGTTGGCCAGGATCACGTCCACGCGGTCCTTGTCCTGGATGTCGGCCAGGTTTTCCGCCAGGGTGTTGGTGTGCAGGATGTTGGGCGCTTCGATGCCATGCAGGATGAGGTTCATGATGGCCATGACGTAGGCCAGGGATTTCTTTTCCTTGCCGTAGAAGGTGCGCTCTTGCAGGGTCTTGAGGTCGGAGGTGGTCAGGCCGGGGCAGGCTTTGATGAAGTCGAAGGCTTCGCAGAGAAAGCCGGCCGAGCCGCAAGCGCCGTCGTAGATGCGCTCGCCCACCTTGGGCTGGATGACCTTGACCATCGCGCGGATCAACGGGCGCGGGGTGTAGTACTCGCCGCCGTTGCGCCCGGCGTTGCCCATGCGCTTGATCTTTTCTTCGTAGAGGGCGGAAAGCTCGTGCTTGGCGATCTGGGAGCGAAATTGCAGCTCGTCGATGTGGTCGATGATTTCCCGCAGGTTGTAGCCGCTATGGATCTTATTTTTGATCTCGCCGAAGATTTCGCCGATCTTGTATTCGATGGTATTCGACCCGGCCGCCTTCCGCTTGAAGCCGTGCAGGTAGGGGAACAGCCGGCGGTCGACGAAGTCGCGCAGATCGTCGCCGGTCAGCGCCTTGTTGTGGTCCAGCTTGCCGTTGCCGTCCTTGGGCGCGGCCCAAGACTCCCAGCGGTAGGGAGCATCGAGGATAAAGGCGCACTTCCGCCCCTCCAGTTCCGCCTCCACGGCCTTGTCCTGTTCCAGGCCATCCAGGTATTTCAGGAACAGCAGCCAGGAAGTCTGCTCGGTGTAGTCGAGTTCGGTGGTGCAGCCGGCCTCTTTCCAGAGGACGTCGTCGATATTCTTGAAAGCTTGTTCAAACATGGGCTGGCGCTTTTTATTTGGTATTGCCAAATTTGTTACTCTATCGGAAAGCCCTCCCCGGACAAAGGCGGGTCGTGCTGGGCGTAAAGCTATTTTCCGATACAAAAACTGGAAAAAATCCGCGACAACAACTCGTCCGACGTAAATTCGCCGGTAATTTCCGACAGGGCGTTTTGCGCGTCGCGCAACTCTTCCGCCACCAGTTCGCCGGCGCGATAGATTTCCAACTGATCCGCCGCTCGCTCCAGCGCCGCCGTCGCCCGCTCCAGCGCCTCCAGATGCCGGCGACGCGCCATGAACGTCCCCTCTCCGCCGCCGTGATAGCCCATGCAGGATTTGAGATGTTCGCGCAGCAAATCCAAGCCCGCTTCGGTCTTGGCCGACAGCAGAATTTCCGTCCCCCACTCACCATCGCGAACCGATGGCGACCGGCCGCTCAAATCGATCTTGTTGCGAAGCACCGTCACCGGCGTGTTCGCGGGCAACCGTTCCCGCAATCTCTCATCCTCGGCGGTCAAGCCCAATCGATCGTCCACTACCATCAAAATCCGGTCGGCGGTTTCGATTTCCGCCCAAGCGCGGCGGATGCCTTCCTGTTCCACCGGATCATCGCTGTCGCGCAAGCCGGCGGTGTCGATGACGTGCAGGGGCATCCCGTCGATGCTGACATGCTCGCGCAGCACGTCGCGGGTGGTGCCGGGAATCGCGGTGACGATAGCCGCCTCGCGCCCGGCCAGATGGTTGAGCAGGCTGGATTTGCCGGCGTTGGGCCGACCGGCGATCACCGCCGTCATCCCGTCGCGCAGCAAACGGCCCTGGCCGGCGGCGGCTCGCAGGGCGTTCAATCGCTCCCGCAATTCGCCCAAACGCGCCGCGATGACGCCATCGGCCAGAAAATCGATTTCCTCCTCGGGAAAGTCGATGGCGGCTTCGACGTACATCCGCAGTTCGATCAAGCCTTCGACCAAGCCATGCACCCGCCGGGAAAATTCCCCTTGCAGGGAACGCAACGCGGCGCGGGCGGCGGCGGCGGTGTCGCTGGCGATCAGGTCGGCAATCGCCTCGGCCTGAGCCAAATCGAGTTTGTCGTTGAGAAAGGCGCGCTCGGAAAATTCGCCGGGCCGGGCCGACCGCGCGCCAAGTTCGAGCACTCGCGCCAGCAGCAGATCCATGACCACCGGCCCGCCATGCCCCTGAAGCTCCAATACATCCTCCCCGGTGAAGGAATGGGGGGCGGGAAAATAGAGGGCGATGCCTTGGTCGATGATCTCGCCATCGCCCGCACGGAAGCGGCGCAAGATGGCTTGGCGCGGCGCGGGCAATCCGTCGAGCAGCGCGGCGGCGATGGCGGGAACCGCCGGCCCGGACGCCCGGATCACGCCGATGCCACCTCGTCCGGGCGGGGTAGCGATGGCGGCGATGGTGTCCGACATTGGGTGCGGCGGCATCAAGCGATCCGGCTCGGGGCCGGGCTCCGGCTTCCCTGCCGGAATCGAGATCGCCGCTACTTCCTGCGCTTGCCCGGCTTGGTCGGCCCGGCCAGCGACTGCTTGGCCAAATCGACCAGCTTGCCCACCTGTTTGCTGACAGCGGCGGCGACCTTGCCGTCACTCTTGTCGGCGTCGCCCTTGCCCGAATCGGCGCCCGACTCGACCCGCTTGGTGATGACCCACTGCTGGGCGATGGACAGGATGTTGTTCACCACCCAGTACAGCACCAGGCCGGCCGGGAACCACAGGAACATGAAGGTGAACACGACCGGCAGCGCCATCATCACCTTGGCCTGCACCGGATCGGGCGGCGCCGGGCTCAGCTTTTGCTGGACGAACATGGTCACGCCCATGATCAGCGGCAGCACGTAGTACGGATCGGGGATCGCCATGTCCTTGATCCACAGCATGAACGGCGCTTGCCGCAACTGCACGCTTTCGACCAGCACCCAGTACAGCGCGATGAACACCGGAATCTGCACCAGAATCGGCAGACAGCCGCCCAGCGGATTGACCTTCTCCCGCTTGTACAGGCCCATCATCTCCTGGTTCATCCGCTGCTTGTCGTCGCCGTACAGCTCCTTGAGCCGGGTCAGCTCCGGCGCCAGCCGGCGCATGTTGGCCATCGAGCGGTAGCTGGTTTCCGACAGCTTGTAGAACGCCAGCTTGATCAGGACGGTGAGGAAAATGATCGCCCAACCCCAGTTGCCGACGATGGCGTGAATCCATTTCAGCAGCCAAAACAGCGGCTCGGCGATGATGGTCA
>ERZ761602.3988-NODE-3988-length-19779-cov-53.083654_pt1 | contig 19779 bp, 17 predicted proteins | sample MGYA00512165_ERZ761602 | MGnify/ENA primary metagenome ERZ761602 (study PRJEB28899, sample SAMN02445085) | bioreactor sludge metagenome | biome: EBPR sludge; isolation source: Thorneside wastewater treatment plant | place: Australia: Brisbane, Thorneside... | reverse complement strand
GTTCAATATCAATTATTTACACTTTTAACTTTACAAACTTTATACTTTTTAAACTTGACTCATTTTTTAATAGCAAAAAAACCAAAAATATTACGCTTTAATGATGTCATCAAATGCCTTAAACGCTGCATCCAATCGTTGAATTAGCTCTTCTTTGCCTAAAATAGCCATCATTCGGAACACATCCGGTCCCTGGGAAGATCCGCTCATACAAACACGTAACAAGGGTAAAATATTACCCAATCCAAATTTGTTCTCATCGATAAAACCCTTGATCTCACTTTCAAACACGTCGTCACCAAATGTTGCTGCATTCCTGATTTGCCCATTTACCTTTATCATGGCTTCACGGTTGACTGCATTCCATTTCTTCTCAAGCATTTTTTGCTCATAAACTTCAGGTCTTTCAAAAATAAACCTGGATTCTTTCAGAAAATCTGGCAAAAGCGTAATTCGCGGCTTGAGCAGTTCAATGATCTCCAGTGCACGCGTTTCGGAAATTTCTTTTTCCGGAATGACTTCCAGAAAATATGGCAAAAGTTTCTCAGATTTTTTACTCAGAATATACTGCTGATTGAACCATTTTGCCTTCTCAATATCAAATCTGGCGCCAGATTTGACGATTTTTTCCAAAGAAAATAACTTTGCCAGTTCATCCAAAGGCATGATCTCCTGATCGTCTCCAGGACTCCAGCCCAGCAAAGCGAGAAAATTGAGCGCAGCATCCGGTAAAAAACCGAATTCACGGAATCCAAGATAAGATTCATTTTCCTCCTCAGCGTACCATTCAAGCGGAAAAACCGGAAATCCGAATTGAGCGCCATCTCTTTTGCTCAATTTGCCTTTGCCGGAAGGTTTGAGGATCAGCGGCAGATGGGCAAACTGAGGAATCTCATCTTCCCAGTCAAAAGCACGGTAAAGCAATACATGATGTGCTGTACTGGAAAGCCATTCTTCACCCCTGATCACATGAGTTATCTTCATCAGGTGATCATCAATGATATTGGCCAGGTGATAGGTTGGCAATCCATCTGCTTTCAACATGACTTTATCATCGAGTTCAGCTGTTTCAAACTGAACATTGCCCCGTATGATATCTTCAAAAACAACGGTTTCTCCTTCCGGCACCTTCAACCTGACTACATAAGGTTTCCCATCGGCAACCATTTGTCTGACTTCTGCTTCCGGTAAGGTCAGACTGTTTTTTAAATTCCTGCGAGTGCTCTGATCATATTTTGGAGAATGGACTCCCTGAGCTTCCATGTCTTTACGCCAGGACTCCAGTTCGTCCGGTGTGTCGAAAGCGTAATAGGCATGGCCACCCGCAACCAGTTTTTCAGCGTATTCGAGATAAATATCTCTGCGTTCACTTTGCTTATAAGGCCCGAAAGGTCCGCCCACGCCAAACCCTTCGTCAGGGTTTAACCCAAGCCACTTAAGCGATTGCTGAATATATTCTTCTGCACCCGGAACATACCGTGTCTGGTCTGTATCTTCAATGCGAAGGATAAATGTTCCCTGATGTTTTTTTGCAAAAAGATAATTATACAATGCTGTTCTTACCCCACCGATGTGCAATGGTCCCGTAGGACTCGGTGCAAACCGTACTCTGATCTCTGTCATACATTTAATTTAATTACAATATATAATGATTTGCAATTTAATTCAACAAATCTTATCACAAACTGTTGAAAGGACGTTTTTTTTTTGAAAAAAAAGCAATTTGGATCTCAAAACTATTATCTTTCCGTTCAGAACGGACATTTTTAGTTAGAAAACATGAAATGTCGCTCAATAATTAATATATCCATATTGGGATCATTCAACAGGAGGTGCAAAGTTACATATTACAAAAATGGTTTATACAAAAAGTGTACAGGGAATATTAAAAATCTTTTTCCCGGATATTATCTGGAGCATTCCGGAAGTTGAAAATAAGGTGGTTTATCTCACTTTTGATGACGGACCGGATCCTGAGGTTACTCCATGGGTTCTGGAGACGCTGGCAGCATGGAATGCCAGGGCTACTTTTTTTTGTCTGGGCAAAAATGTGTGGGCAAATCCAGGGATATATCAGGACATCAGGACTCAGGGTCACTCGGTTGGGATACATGGGTATGAGCACCTTAACGGGTGGGAGACTTCCACAAAAAAATACATTGAAAATCTGGAGAAATGTGCCGGTTTGATCGATTCCGGCTTGTTTCGTCCTCCATACGGCAAGTTGACACCGTTGCAATATCTCCGGCTTAGAAAAAAATACCGGATTGTAATGTGGGATCTGATGCCGGGTGATTTCATGCAGGATGCTGATCCGGAAAGGATGTTGGCATTTACCATCAAAAAACTTAAAAGCGGTTCAATCATCACGCTTCACGACAATCAAAAATCTAAATCCAATTTAAAAGTTTTCCTTCCTTCATTATTGGATTACATTGTTGAGCAACAATTTCAAACAAAGATTTTGACAGAATTTTAGATATTGGTTTGCTGATTTGCTGGCTTAGTTAGTATAAGGATTTCAATTTTCAATTTTTAGCTAAGTAAAGTTTTTTAACCACGAATGATTTTGCTCATGGGAATTTGACCACGAATGAACGAATGATTTTAATCCGGGGAATTTAGCCACGAATGCACAAATGATTTTAATCCGGGGAATTTAGCCACGAATGCACGAATGATTTTAATCCGGGGAATTTGGCCACGAATGCACGAATGAAAAAGGCACGAATGCACGAATGATTTTTTTGAATATTCAAATCAATGCCCGACTAAAAATAAACTGTATTTATTCGTGCATTCGTGTATTTATTCGTGCATTCGTGGCAAATGTATTTTTTTCATTCATTCATGGCAACTATATTTTTTTTCATTCATCCGTAGCAAATGTATTGACAATAATTCTCAAAAAACAATGCGTCGATAATTCAATTTCAACCCACCAAAATTTACCAATAATGCCAATTGATTTTGAGAAACCTTTAAGTAGTTGATGCATTGGGCTACAAATTCTTCAGATAAGGTTGTAACACCTTTAACTTCAAGAATGATTTTGTCAAAAACAACAAAATCTGCATAAAACTTATGAGGTAGAATGATGCTTTTATAATTGACACGATACTCCTTTTCCCTTTCAAATGGAATGCCTGATTTGCGGAATTCATATTCCAACGCATCTTTGTATACAATTTCCATAAATCCGGCTCCCAGATGATTATGAATTTCCATGCATTTACCAATGATCAGATAGCTTTCTGCTTTGTGGATGATGTTTTCCATGAACTATAGTTTTTGCAAAAATAAAGAGAAATTTTTAATAAATGGTTGGAAAATTTTGCACGGGGAATTTTGCCACGAATGCACGAATGATAAAGGCGCGAATGCACGAATGATTTTATTCCAGGGAATTTGGCCACGAATGCACGAATGATAAAGGCACGAATGCACGAATGATTTTTTTGAATATTCAAATCAATGCCCGACTAAGAATAAACTGTATTCATTCGTGCATTCGTGGCAACTGTATTTTTTTTTCATTCATCCGTAGCAAATATATTCATTCGTCCATTCGTGGCAACTGTATTTTTTTCATTCGTGGCATCTGAATTTTTTCCCTTCTATGGCTATCCCTTTGAAATCCGCTAACAAAAATTGATCCCTGATCACATTTTTTTTAACAATTACCATATTATCTGATGAAGCGCCATCATCTATTTAAGAAAACCCGTACATTTATTTGCTGATTGCATTTTTCATAATTCGACCTATTTAGTCATTGCAAAAAACCGCCAAATACTGAGTTATGCTTATTTTTGAAACAGTCATTTACAATTATAGTAAACTCCTTGTTTTCAAAAACTTAGCATGCCTTGTCCTTGACGTTTTCTTATCAAAGACGATAAAAAAAGAGTTTTCTTGAAGACACTATTTGAATAACGGAAAAAAACTTTAGATCCAATGATCAGATCAAATTCAACATTAATCCCGGCATTACTGATACTTCTTTCAGGGCTGCTGTTATCAATCACGGGGCTTAGTCAAACCGAAATGTATGAAATTGCACTAAATAGCAACTGGAAGTTTCGACAGTCCAATGCGGAAAAATGGCAGCCAGCTACAGTTCCGGGTTGCGTCCATACCGATTTACTCCAAAATGGCATAATACAGGATCCATTTTTCCGCACCAATGAAAGGTCCTTACAGTGGATCGATAAACAAGACTGGGAATACATAACGGAATTTGCTATAGGCGAAGATCTGCTTGCGTTTTCCAATCTCGAATTGTTTTTCAAAGGTCTGGACACCTATGCAGATGTCTATTTGAATGACAAGCTGGTCCTTTCTGCCAATAATATGTTCAGGGAATGGACGGTAGACGTAAAACCATTTTTGAAAAAAGGAACAAACAAACTGCGCATACATTTCAAATCTCCCATCCAGCTTGGCCTCCAAAAACTCGAAGCACACGGTTATCCGCTTCCGGCAGTCAACGACCAATCCGAAAACGGAGAGATGGGCGACAAAAAAGTCAGTGTTTTTACGCGTAAAGCAGGATATCATTACGGTTGGGATTGGGGACCAAGATTTGTGACCTCAGGTATTTGGAGACCAATTATTTTGAGAGGTTGGAATGATGCACGACTGGCTGATGTGCAGATCATACAGGAACAATTGTCAGATGAGGTCGCTCAGCTTAAGGCGGTTGCAAACATTGTAGTGTTCACACCGGGAAGGTATAATATTTCGCTCCTGGTCGAAGATTTGGCTGATCCAGGCAAAGAAAAGTATGTGATGCTGGAAAGAGGCAACCACACTATTGACCTTGAATTCACCATTGATCATCCAAAACGATGGTGGAGCAATGGTTTGGGAGAACCCTATCTCTATCACATCCAAACCTCTTTGTCAAAAGGACAAGATCTGCTTGACAGGCAAAAAAATTCAACCGGTTTACGGACATTGCGCATCGTTCAGGAACCGGATAAAGCAGGAAAGAGCTTTTTTGTGGAACTCAACGGAGTCCCCGTTTTCATGAAAGGAGCCAATTATATTCCCGGTGACAATTTTCTCAATCGTGTGACGCCTCAGGAATATAAAAGGATCATTGCCCTCGCCGTGGACGCAAATATGAACATGTTGCGCGTATGGGGTGGCGGTATATATGAAGAAGATATTTTTTATGACCTGTGCGACCGCAACGGAATTCTGATCTGGCAGGATTTTATGTTTGCCTGTAGTATGTACCCGGTTGATGATGCATTTATGCAAAATGTACGGGAGGAAGCAGTGGATAATGTACGAAGATTGCGCAATCACCCTTGTATAGCACTCTGGTGCGGCAACAATGAAATCGATGTAGCCTGGTCACAATTTGATGAAAAAGGCGGTTGGGGATGGAAACAACAGTACAATTCCACACAAAGGAAAGAGGTCTGGGATGCTTATGACCGCATTTTCCATAAAATACTGCCTGAAGTGATCGGAGAAAATGACCCGGATCGATTTTACTGGCCATCATCACCCATGGCAGGAGAAGGCAAACATGCAGGCTATGAAACCCAGTCGGGTGACATTCACTATTGGGGAGTATGGCACGGGTTACACAGGTTTGAGGACTTCAGGAAATATGTAGGCAGGTTCATGAGTGAGTATGGTTTCCAGTCTTTTCCGGAGTTTAAATCCGTAAAATCCTATACAGTGCCTTCTGACTGGGACATTGAGTCAGAAGTGATGGCAGCCCATCAGCGAAGCGGTATCGGCAATCTGCGGATCAAACAATACATGGATTGGTACTACAAAACCCCGGGAGATTTTGAGTCCTTCCTGTATGTGGGTCAGATATTGCAGGCAGAAGCCATCAGATCCGCCATTGAAACCCACCGGAGACGAATGCCACATAACATGGGTACGCTCTACTGGCAGCTCAACGATTGCTGGCCAGTAGCAAGTTGGTCCGGTACGGATTACTACCGGCGTTGGAAAGCACTGCATTATTATGTCCGCAAAGCTTATAATGAAGTACTTGTTTCACCAATAATTGAAGGGAAAAATGTAGAAATTCATGTGGTTTCTGATCGTTTGGCGCCCATTGAGGCAAAAATGGATATAAAACTCCTGGATTTTAAAGGAAATGTACTTAGAGATATTTCCAAAACAATCTCCATTCCAGCTAATTCAAGTGCAAATTATTTCACGGCGGATAAAACTGAATTTTTGAAAGGTCATCCGTCATATGAAGTTTTTCTGCACATTCAGGTTTTGGAAGGCAATGCTTTGCTGTCGGAGAACAACTTGTTCTTTGAAGCGCCCAAAGACCTGAAATTACCTAAACCAACGGTTCAGCGTGAGATCAGGACAACTGTTGCCGGGATGCTGATCACATTGAAAACCGATGTTTTTGCAAAAAATATTTTACTGTCAACCGAAGGAGAAGCTTTCTTTGCCGACAACTATTTTGACCTTTTACCAGGGCAGACATTGACCATTTATTGCAAAACTGAAATGTCGCTGGCTGAAATTGAAAGGCAGTTGAAGATCAGGACATTGGCGAATTGAATCAGGCGGTTTTTTGGAAAGAAATTACTATGAACGCCTTACCGAAAGGATGTTTCATAAAAAACTGCAAAGTCGGGAAGGGATTGAAAGAAGCACTCTGAGACGCACCGAGAGATCGCTTGTCACAAAGGTTTTTGCTAATTAAAAAACCTGAATATTCAGAAAATCCCCTATCCTCTCACTATCCTCGCCCCCAATGCCGCCAACCGTGTATCAATATGCTCATAACCGCGGTCTATCTGTTCGATATTCTCGATCACACTCGTTCCTTTGGCAGATAAGGCAGCGATCAGCAAGGCGATTCCTGCTCGAATGTCAGGAGACGCCATCCGGGTGGCGCGCAACTGATACGCGCGATCAATCCCGATCACTGTAGCTCTGTGCGGATCACACAAAATGATCTGCGCACCCATGTCGATCAGTTTGTCCACGAAAAACAACCGACTCTCGAACATCTTCTGATGGATCAATACACTGCCTTTGGCCTGCGTAGCCACCACCAGAAAAACACTCAGCAAATCCGGTGTCAGTCCGGGCCACGGCGCATCGGCAATGGTCATGATACTACCGTCTATATAGGATTCGATCTCATAATGCGCAGTATCCTTTACCAAAAGATCATCACCGTTCCGCTCCAATCGGATGCCCAATCTCTGGAACGAGGATGGAATGATCCCAAGATGGTCGATCCCTGCGTTTTTAATGGTCAGGTCTGAACCGGTCATCGCCGCCAAACCGATAAAACTGCCTACCTCGATCATGTCAGGTAAGATACGGTGTTGACATCCTTTCAATGATGTCACACCCGTGATGGTCAGCAGATTGGAACCGATCCCGGAAATCCTTGCTCCCATGCTGACCAACATTTTGCACAATTGCTGGATGTAGGGCTCACACGCTGCATTGTAAATCGTGGTTACACCTTCAGCCAGAACAGAGGCCATGACAATGTTTGCTGTTCCTGTAACGGAAGCTTCATCCAGCAACATATAACAACCTTTCAGCTTTTTGGCTTCGATGTGAAACCAGCTATTCTCAACATCAAATTCATAGCTTGCCCCGAGTTTTTCAAAACCGATAAAATGCGTATCCACCCTCCTGCGACCTATCTTATCTCCACCAGGCATGGGCATAAAACCATGTCCGAATCTTGCCAGCATTGGTCCCAAAATCATGATGGAACCCCGCAAACTAGCTGCTTTTTGGGTGTATTCCGGTGATTTAAGCTTTTCAATATTGACCCTGGAGGCATTGAACAGGTATTTACCGGGTGCGAGCTTTTCAACCTGAACATCCAACAATCGGAGTGTCTCGATCAATTTGATCGCATCACGGATCTCCGGAACATTTTCTATCAATACGTCCTCATCTGTCAGCAAACTGGCACAAATGATCTGCAACACTTCATTTTTGGCGCCCTGTGGTTCAATACTTCCGTTAAGCCGGACTCCGCCTTCTATTTTAAAAGTTGCCATATTATTTTATTTTTTTATTTATCTATCCTGTATTTGATTAGTGATCAGTGATCAGTGATCAGTAGCTTGATAAAGTTTTCTCTCAAACACATGATAAAATATTCATCCTGATCACAGATCACAGATTACAGCTTACAGTTCACTCCTTGACCACATTCACTTCCCTTTCGAGTTCCACACCGAATTTTTCAAACACCGACTTCATTATTTTTTCTGACAGTTCATAAATATCCCTGCCTGTTGCATTTCCATAATTGACCAATACCAATGCCTGCTTGTCATAAACTCCCATATCTCCGGAACGGTATCCTTTCCAGCCGGCTTGCTCGATCAGCCAGCCGGCTGCAAGCTTTGTCTGGTTACCGGCAGCTTTATAAACAGGCATTTCGGGAAATGCCTGCTTCAATTGTTCAGCGATTTCAGCGTCCACCACCGGATTCTTGAAAAAACTCCCGGCATTGCCAATCTCCCGCACATCCGGCAATTTGGACTGCCTGATGTTGATCACCGCCTGACGTACATTGCGGAGATCCACAGTTCCGAGTTTTTCCACTTCAGTCATCAATTGCCCGTAAGACAATTTAAATTCCGGATGTTTTGACAGTTTAAAAACGACTGAGGTGATGAGCAGGTTTTTATGACTGGTTTTGAAAATACTGTTGCGATAGCCAAACTGACAGGAAGCATTGTCCAATTCAACGGTTTTTCCATCGATCAAATCAATGCCGTTCACCAGACTGATCGTATTCTTTGCTTCAGTCCCGTAAGCACCGATATTCTGAACAGGCGAAGCGCCGACACAACCGGGTATCAGTGAGAGATTTTCCAAACCACCCAATCCGTTGCGAACAGTCCATTCCACCAGATCATCCCAAATGACACCGGCGTCTGCTTCTACCATCGTGTGATCAGCGGTTTCATCCACGATTTGAATTCCATGCATCGCCGGATGAACGACCAAAGCTTCTACATCATTCAAAAACAGTATGTTGCTCCCACCACCCAAAATCAGGATATCATCAATTGAAAATTTGTTTTTCTGTGTTTCACAAAACAAAGTCCACCCTTCCTTTGTATTTAATCTGAGGAAATTTTTGGAGGTTACATTCAGATGGAAAGTATTGTATTGCTTTAAAGAATGATTTTGATAAAAATCAAACATATATAAGTTTTTACAAATATAAACTTTTTGTACAATATCATGAGGAAATTTTGAAAGGACACTGAAGTTTAACCAATTGTCATTCAAAAAATCTTAAAGATCCTTTCAAAAATTTCCTGCAGGTGCTTTTCTGGAAATCAAGTGCTGTAATTTGATCCTTTTAAGAAGCTAAAATATCGGCCGTTGCAATTTGTTTTGCCCTGCTTTATGACCGCTGAAATTATTTAGTTAATATTGCCACATCAAAAATGAACTTATGAGTGCCACACATTCGCACCATCATGATCTTCACCACCATCACCATGAAAAGTTGTCAACGATCAACACAGCCTTCATGGTCGGTATCATTCTGAACCTGATTTTTGTGATCATCGAGTTCGGTGCCGGTTGGTTCAGCCAGTCCATGGCTTTGATGTCTGATGCCGGACACAATCTGACGGATGTGTTTTCTCTTTTGCTGGCTATGCTTGCATTCCGTATGTCAAAGGTCAAATCCAACCAGTTGATGACCTATGGACTTGGCAAAACCACGATCCTCGCTTCTCTGGTCAATGCCCTGATCCTTTTTGTGGTCATCGGAGGCATTGCATGGGAAAGTGTTCACCGGTTGCTGCATCCCCGGTCAGTCGACGGAACCACTACGATCATCGTTGCCGGTATTGGCATCATCATCAATGCTTTCACCGCCTGGTTGTTTTTCAGGAACAAGGACCATGATCTCAATATCAAAGGCGCATATCTGCATCTGATGGCGGATGCACTGGTAAGTTTTGGCGTAGTAGTTGCCGGCATCGTGATCCTGGCTACCAATTGGTATCTGATCGATACGATCATGAGTTTTGTGATCATCGGGGTGATATTTTTCTCTACCTGGAGTCTGTTTAAGGATAGCCTGGTTTTGACCATAGATGGTGTGCCAAAAGATGTGGATACAAAGGTTGTCACAAAAAAGATCCTTGAAGTTCCTGGTGTTCAGAACCTGCACCACCTGCATATCTGGGCATTAAGCACTACGGTGAATGCGCTGACAGCTCATGTGGTGGTGGAAGAAAATACAAGCCTCGGTTCCATAGACCGGATCAAAACGAATGTCAAGCACATGTTGCACCATTATGGCATTGACCATGTGACGCTGGAATTTGAATCGGATACTGATGTTTGCAAGGACATCTGTAGCATGGGAAATTGCTGATCTTTCAATCAAACACATTTCCGTTTTCTTCCAGCGCGTGCTTCGGTATTTTGCCGGTAAGCGTGCGTAGAAATGCGGCTATTTTTTCAACATCAACTTCATCCAGTTGCAGGTTGGATTCTGTCATCGACATGATCCTGATCGCATCTTCCAGGGAACCTACCGAACCATCATGCATATACGGGTAAGTTTTTTCGATGTTTCTGAGTTGCGGCACCTTAAATACATATTCCTCAGCAGGATTTTTGGTATATTCATACCGGCCTTTATCCCGGTAAGTGCTATTGGTATAATCCCAGTAGTAACCAAAGAGGGCAAATTTTTGCGTCATATTGCCTCCAAGCAGAGTCGTGCTGTGACAGGGAATACAACCTTTTTCAACAAAACTTTTAATCCCTTGTTTTTCTTTGGTGGTCAACGCTTTGATATCTCCATTGAGGTAATCATCAAATCTGGAAGGTGAAGTCAACGTCCTTTCAAATGCACCGATGGCATTCCCGATCGTCCTGAGTGTGATGACTGGTTCATCATCGGGAAATGCCTCTCTGAATGCTTTTTGATAATATGGAACTCTTATAAGACGGTCTAGCAAAGTGATGGAATCAGGCATGGCCATAAGGGAAGGGTCGAAAATAGGCGCAACAACCTGCTCTTCTAAAGTTTTGTACCTGGCATCCCAGTTGAAGACAGACTGTAAATGGGCATTGAGCAAAGTTGGTGGATTGCGACGTCCCAATTGATCTTTGTCCCCGGGAGAAATGGCCAGGTTGTCGGCACCGTATTTTGCCATGTTATGACAGGATCCGCAATGAATGGTTTGGGCGCCGGACAATCTTTTGTCATAAAACAGTTTTTTACCTAGTTCGATCCTGTTTTTCTCAGTTGAACTCAGTTTTTGGAGATCAGGTTCAGACAGCGGTGTAAAATATCCCCTGGCAGTTTTGAGGATCATTTCCTCCTCTTCCTTGGGCAAAAGCTCCTCGCCAGTCGATGAATTTTTGCATGCAGAAAACAGGATAACCAGAGTAATGAAGGCCGGAAGAATTGATTTGTGGAACATGTTTAAACTTAGTTTTTACCTGAAAGTAGGATTTTGCTCCAAGGCATGTTCAGGAATTTTGCCCGTCAGGGTACGTAAAAAAGCAGCAATATTGCTGACATCTTTTTCAGGCAGTTGATAGTTGGATTCTGCCATGGAGCAAACCTGTATCGCATCTTCCAGGGTTTTAACGCTGCCGTCGTGCATATAAGGAAAAGTTTTTTCCACATTTCTCAGTTGCGGCACTTTAAAAACTCGTTTATCTTTGGGGTCTTTGGTGACATCGTATCTGCCAAGATCGTCCCGGTTGGAATTTGAATAATCCTCGTGATGCCCAAAAATAGGGTATTCCACGGCAAAACCCGCGCCAACCAGCGCAGAACTGTGGCAGGATTTGCAGTTGATCACAAAACTGTAAACGCCCAGTTTTTCAGTTGTGCTCAGTGCATCAAGATCTCCCTTGAGGTATTCATCAAAACGGGAAGGAGTCAGCAAAGTCCGCTCAAAAGAACCGATGGCTTTTTTGATGTTGTCCATGTTGATGAAAGGATTGTCATTCGGAAAAACTTCCGCAAATGCTTTCTGATAAAAAGGATCGGCGCTCAGTCTGCTGATCAATTCGTCCGGTCCGGACATCGCCATTTCCAGCTCACTGAAGATCGGTCCCATCACCTGATCTTCCACGGATTTAAACCTGGTATCCCAGTTTTGTTCCCCGTACAGAAAGGTATTGAGTACGGTCTGTGAATTTCTCAATCCTATCTGGTTTTTATCTCCGGGTGAAAGGGCTTTATTGTCCACACCATATTTCATGATGTCATGACAGGAAGCACAACTGATCGTCCTGGATCCGGAAAGGTTTTTTTCATAAAACAATTTTTTACCCAATTCAACCAGTTTCTTCTCCTCTGCTGTCATTTGATCTATGTCCAGATCAGGCAAAGCTGACATATAACTGTTGGCAAGATGGAAAATGGTCTGGTCAAAATCAGCTGAAATCACAGGTTCTTCAAGCTTTTGTTTGGAACAGGATATAACCATTAAAAAAATAACTAGCAACATCCCTGAAAACCGTATTGTTTTTTTCATTTTTATCCGAATTAAGCTAACAAATATATAACAAAAACGGAAATGTTTAGCTTGAAAGTCATTTAGTCTTTTAGCTTTTTAGCCTTAGATTCATTCCCGGGATCAAAACCCTGGCTAAGATGTCAATGAATGAGTATTTTGCTAAAAATTGCCTTACATTCTACTGCCTAAGCACCACAAATAATACAATAAAACAATGATTTAATGATTTTTTATCCCAGGCCATTCAATTTTCACTTGTAAAAGTTTTTTCTGAATTTTAAAAAAAACGTCTTTGTTTAGCTCATGGTCTATTAGTCTTGAGTCTATCCGCAAATGATTTATACCACGGGCTAAAACCTCTGATTTCAGAACAAATCAGTTGTCTTTTGCTCAATGTATTCGCTCAACCCCAAAAGACTAAAATGCTCCATTCCGAAGAAAAACCTTTATTGGGAAAACTAAAAGATTAACAGCTAAATTTGACTATATACATTGAGAGAACGAATAGATTTAAGAACCCCGTTGGATTTACATCCTTCGGGGTTCGACCCCGTTGGATTTACATCCTACGGGGTAAATATTCTTTGTGGCTATATTTCCACATCAAATTTCTTTTTAATTATGGCAAAAATGCATCCATTCAACCTCAAAAACACTATGTTTTTTGTTAGTAAGCCCCAAAAAAAAAGCCGCTTTGCTGGAAGTCAGCACAGAAAAATTTGTTTAACCTACATCTGAAACGAACAGCATGTAGGTTAGTTTTGGTTCCTAAGCGACTAACAATCTAACAGACTAATTAGCTAACCACTTGAATATCTCCAAAAAATCTACTTGATACATCTGTATAAAATGATCTTCACCAGACCCTTATATACAATACTTCTATGCGTCCAATTCGTCCCTCAGTTTTTTTGGTAATCCTGCGACTACCAGCTGATACGAATTTAATATCCATTCTTTTATCAGTTTATCCGGTATCTTTCCGTCTGTCTTTATGCTGTTCCAGTGGTTTTTATTCATGTAATAACCGGGGATCACATCCTCGTATTGTTCCCTGAGCAAAACGGCTTCTTCCGGTTTACATTTAACATTAATAAGTTCATAATCATTTACATCCGTTGCACAAAACATCTTGCCTTTTACGGTATAAACAAGCGTGTGATCGTCAAAAGGCATTTTCTCTTCCGCACCTTTGAGCGACAAACAAAACACACGTAAAGCTTCAATATGCATTTTCAATCATTTTTTTCTGCAAATCCAAGAATATATCCATTATTGTCTTTCAGGTAAAACTCTCTCATACCATACCAGGTGGTTTTCAGTTCAGTAAGGATCAGATTCTTTTCTTTCAAACCATGATAAAAATCAGCAATACCTTCAATGTCCATGTAAAACGAAACACTTGCCCCGATTGGCAGGCCCTCTGCCAGAGATACATCTGTTTTGAATGAATCCGTCCGTTGAAACATCAGTTCTACATCATCTTTTTGCATCATCGCATACACATACACACTTCCTTCCGACAGCGATTGGTCTATGCCGGACTGATCTTCTGCAACTGCCATGATCAATTGAAATCCAAGATTTTGTTCATAGAATAAAACAGTTTCCCGTATATCGGAAACTTCAAGATTGGGTGTAAGTTTTTTTGCCAGCATAACCGTTTTTTTTAATTTAAAAATGAAGTTGTTTAAGAATTATGTTGATAGCTGAAAATGACCGACCGTTCCGAAAGGTGAATATCCGATGGATATTCAAGGGATGGAACACGAAGTGGTGGGTCAGCCAAAAAGTCAAGGCGAAGCTCTTTTTTGGATCAAAGATACTGATAAGCTTGTTTTCGTCAGTATTGCAGATCCTGATAGGCTCTGCTTCGTCAGTATTGCAGATCCTGATAGGCTCTGCTTCGTCAGTATCGCAGATCCTGACAAGCTTGCTTCGTCAGTATCGCAGATGCTGACAAGCTTGCTTCGTCAATATCGCAGATGCTGACAAGCTTGCTTCGTCAGTATCGCAGATGCTGACAAGCTTGCTTCGTCAGTATCGCAGATGCTGACAAGCTTGCTTCGTCAGTATTGCGTACCGGAATGTACGGAATCAAAAAAAGCTGAAGCATTTGGTTGAAAATGCTGATTGAAAATGCTGACTAGTATGCTTCGTCAGTACAAGCTTGACTGATAAGTGCTGATATGCAAAGCATCGTCAGCATTCGTCAGGGCTTTCAATGATTTGTTTGAAAGCATTAAGATACATTTTTAAACAACTTCAATCATAACATTTGTTTATCTTGATAGTTTTTCAGCCTTTGTCCTTTTAGCTTGAGTTGAATGGCCAAAGTCAAAATCTCAGCATTTACGGGACTTTATTTTCTTTCTCTCTATGAATGCGCTCAAATCCTTAAGACCAATCCTGGACCAGCCAGCACCAAAGAGGAAAATGATTTAAGAACCCGTATGAGCTTGCCCGTATGGGGCCTGCCCGTATGGGGCCTGCCCGTATTTAGGGCCTGCCCGTATTTGGGGCCTGCCCGTATGGAGCCTGCCCGTATGGGGCCTGCCCGTATGGAGCCTGCCCGTATGGAGCCTGCCCGTATGGGGCCTGCCCGTATTTGGGGCCTGCCCGTATTTGGGGCTCGACCCCGTTGGACATGCATCCTACGGGTTAAATATTCTGTTGGCCTGTAATTCTACATCAAATTTCTTTAAAGTTCTGCCAAAAAATACAGGAATACAATTTTTTAGACCTGCAATCTGATCAGCCAACCGCTTAAATATTTGCAGATAATAAACAAATTAATGCCTCAAAATTAAGGAAGTTTGGCATTGGATAATTGTAAAAATCGGTCATTTTTGTTTTTGAACAATTCTTTCGGAGTAGATCCGGTGATTTTTTTTACATCCTTGATAAAATGTGCCTGATCATAATAATTATTCGCCGGATAAAGACTTCCATTGGAAATGTCTTTGTAAGTAGTTTGGCAACGAACGATCTTCAAAAATAATTTAAGCGGGAAGCCGAATTGTGCATTAAAATAGCGGTTGATTTGCCTGCTGCTCCAAAATACCCGATCCGCAATTTCTGCCACAGAATCAACCCTTTGCTCATAGATCAATGCAAACAATTCAAGCTTCCGGTTGTCGATTTCACGAAGGTGTTTCAGGCAATGATCGAGATGAAAAGAGACATCTGCCACAAAGCGATCGAACTCATGACTTTGATAAGTTTGAATTTGCCAAAAATCAGCTGGCAATGCACGGGCGGTATCCCTGATCGATTTTATCTCCTGCCGGAATAGGTATTCAGTAGCAAGCAATTTAAAACGAATGGCAAAGATCCGTGTGTTTTCTGGGATGATGATATTGACAGGAGCTGTCCATGTGCCTGTAAGTTTGATGAATTGTAGCTGATTGTTTTGGAAAACAGCGATCAAGTCAAAGTAACCATCGGGCAGGATCGTATGTTCCGTGACCTGATCCGCATTGGTATATTCCCAAAAACACTGTACAAAGTTGCCAATAAATCCGGTCGTTTTTTTTTCTCTGTAAGTCATTGTTTATTTAACTTTAATGCCAATTATGGACAGTTTCTCAAGCGTAGTCGATCGTTTTTCTATTCAAAGCAATCCGGATAAATAATTCATCAGGATGGTTTAGATATCAGATAGTTTTGCTTTGTCAATTTCAAAACTAAGGATTTTGTGCCAATATGGGATCATAGAAACAGTAAAAAATCCTGGCTCATTTACAATGAAAAAGAGTCAGTCCTGAGCCAAAAAATGAAACGCCCTGATTCGATCAGAACCTGACACTCAGGATTGTGTTTTTCCAATCCCAAAAATATTGAAAACCAGTTTATTAAATCCATCTTCAAAAATGAAGCCTGAGTATTCAAAAATGAAGAATCTAAATACCCTGGTTTTGGAAGGTTTTTTTTTAATGTATAGAAAATCAACGCATTATGATCTTTCAATTTTTTTGGTACGTCCATTGCAAGAGCATAGGTGACTTGATTTTCAGTTTGTAAGACTTTGGCAAAGGAATTTTCAGCAAGAATATCTCAGATCAAAGCTGATTGCCTGGCAGAAGTTGCAAATCTGATCTTCCCCGTCAGGTTAACAAGTACAATACATTTAATTGTCCGGGAGAAAAGTATTTTCCTGATGAGGAAAATCTTTTGATACCTATCTGGCATGCGTTGCAAACTACACGCTTTACAGGCTGTGTTTTTTTCAGGCCAATGAACGAGAAATGCGACCTGCAATAAATGTGGAACAATAAGTTCCAGGGGTCAATATAGGATCAGCGAAAAAATCGCGCGCGCAAGGGATCGATTGAAATCGCAAACCAACAATGGAGGGTCGGACAATTCAGGGGTGATTAAAAGCTCAGCTGAACTGATTTTAAGAGAAATCTACAGCACATCCGGATAAAATAAAGGATCGGGCAGAAAAAGAAAATTAAAACAACTTATAAAGAAATTTTAAAAATTTAACCATGAAAAAAAACCATAGTATTGTATTGATCTTTTATACCTTAAGGGTATACTCAAAATTCAAATTGGCGTTTTTGTTTTTATTGGTCCAATTAAGTGTATTCGGTCAGCTTGGAATTGGCACAACCAATCCGCATGTTTCTTCAATTTTGGAACTGGAATCATCCAACAGGGGAATGTTGATCCCCAGGATAGCGCTCCAGGGACCAACTGATAATACGACCATGAATGATGGCAACGTGGAAAGTTTGTTGATTTATAACACTACAGTTTCCAATGACTTAAAAAAGGGGTTTTATTATTGGACCGGAAGCAACTGGGAATTGTTGAATACAGAATCTTCAACCTGGAGTACAACAGGAGATGCCAATACTGACCCGAACACAAATTTTATCGGAACTACCGATAACACAGAACTTTGGTTCAGAACCAATAATACGAAAAGAATGAGAGTAGGTCAGGAAATCGCAGGTTCAAGTTTTAATAATTTAAATTTAACCTTTCGCCCGACCAGTGCATACACAGGAAATATTTTTGCCATAAACAATGAACTCGATGTTCAAAGCGGTGGTTCAGCCAGCAATGTTTTCGGCATAGAAAACCTGATGTATCTCAGAAGCGGCTCCAGCTTAAATCCAACTTCCGGCTTATTCAGGGCTCAAAGAAACCGGATCTGGAACATCAATACGGCAAATTATCCTTACGTCACCGGTGTTTTAAATGAATATAAAGGCGAAGGAACAGACATTACCACTTTTTATGGATTCCAAAATACCCTCGATTTCAGAGCAGGATCTTACACAACGAATATGTATGGATTCAGTAACGACTTTCCGGGGCAGGTAAATGGCACAGTTACGAATTATTACGGGTTTTACTCAGGTATCCACTCCTCCTTAGGTGGTGTAACCAATTACTATGGTTTTTATCAACCCAATTTGGGGACGAATGCCAACAGATATGCATTTTATTACAAAGGCAACGGAACTACGACCAAAGATGTGGTCGTTACAGGTCTGGGAAGAATTGGCGTTGGTGTCAATCAGCCACATTCTGATTTGCAAATCGAAGGTTCTGTTTCAAAGAAATTCAATACAACCGGCACATCCACTGGTGCCTTCAACATAAATGAAACGCATTATACTGTCAGAATTCTGAACGATATTACATCCGTCACGCTGCCCAATCCAAACACTTGCACAGGCAGAATATACATCCTCATAGGCAGCAACGGGATATCTTCCAAAAATATAACGGTTACCGGTGGAACAAATGTTTATGACGATGTGACCAATCAGAACATAACTTCCATTTCAGCCAATCAAAGATACCATATTCAAAGCGATGGTACCAATTGGATCGTCATTGGAAATTAAAAAGCTCATTTTAAACAAAATACTTTAGGCGCTTAGTAAGCAAAACTAACCACCATGTTGTTTGCTTCAAATGCCGGTTAAACAAATTTTCTGTTCTGACTTCCCGCAAAGCAGCTTTTTTGGGGCTTAACCTCATAAAACATAAATTCTTTATGGTTGAATTGGTGTTTTTATGTAATAATTATGTAGTTATTTAGGTGGTTAGCAATTAGTTTGTTAGCTTGTTTGTCTCTTGGAATTAAGCGGGTACATTGAGAAAAAGACACGTGATTTGTTCCGGAATCTGAGGTTTTAACCCTTGGTATAAATCATTATCTAAAAGACTTAAGACTAAAAGACTTTTGAGCTAAACAAAAAGACTACTGAGCTAAACCATTACATAATTATAAAGAAATAGGATGCGGAAATAATGCCAGACAGCATATTTACCCCGTAGGATGCATATCTTACGGGGTTCGATATTTAATACGGTTTTATTCTATACCAAATTTCCTTAAAGTTCTGCCATAAAATACATGAATTCAATTTTTAAGACATTAAAACATTCAACAAAGATCACTTTACCCTTTGATACAAACTGAATATGTGGAAAGTCTTTCCCTCACCAAAAACATCTAAGGTATTTTCAACCCTCTCAACCAATAAATCGGTTTAAGCTTATGTGATCACAAAGATTTTGTTCAAATGAATGAACTGATCATTCAAAAAATACAAACAAACATTTTATATATACAAACAAACATTCAAATTATACGAACATATATTCATATAATACAAACATACATTCAAATAATACAAACATACATTCAAATAATACAAACATACATTCAAATAATACAATTAAACATTCAAAAAATACAAAATAGATCATTAACATACCATTTTATAGATTCGAATAATTTTAAAAATACAACAGTTCCCGAAAGTTTCACCCTCGTTTACTGAAGTTTGCAAATCAGACTTGTATCATCCCATCCCTGTCTGTACCTTTTCACATCGAGCCAAAAAAATGCTTAATCCTGAATTATCACCAGTACCTGCAAACCTCAGGTAACATGATCCATTGTCTGAAGTTTGCAAATCAGACTTGTATCATTCCTGACGGTAACTGTCCATATCGAATCAAAAAAAAGTTTTATCCCGAATGATCACCGGTACCTCCAAACCACAGTTAACATGATCACCATTTATTATTAAACCATATTTGTCTGATTTGCAAACTTCAGACAACGCAAAGACCTTTTACCAGACTATTCATCATCCAAAGCCATCAACATTCATTTCCTCTTTATTAACGAAGCTATATTCTTCGAAAACGAAGAACGTTTTATACTTCGTTTTTGTGCCCAAAATTACTATAACCCTGAATTACAATGAATTACATTTCATTCCTTCGTATTGGCATCACAATTGAATAT
>ERZ761602.3987-NODE-3987-length-19787-cov-3.443341_pt1 | contig 19787 bp, 13 predicted proteins | sample MGYA00512165_ERZ761602 | MGnify/ENA primary metagenome ERZ761602 (study PRJEB28899, sample SAMN02445085) | bioreactor sludge metagenome | biome: EBPR sludge; isolation source: Thorneside wastewater treatment plant | place: Australia: Brisbane, Thorneside... | reverse complement strand
TACTTGCGCACCCCCGACTGAAACCCGTTCAAGCCGACGGCGGTTTTCCAACCGGCGGGCTTGCGGCCAGACGTGGTGGCACAGCCCGCGACCGCGAGACCGGCAGCAGCCAGGGCGAGTCCGCCAGTTTGCAGGAAATCACGGCGGGAAGAGGGAGGGATGGGCGATTGCATCGGCCACTTGTCCCGCCTCATGGAATCGACGTCAACTCAACTTCATGGCGTTCACCCGCGGAGGCCGCCTCCACCCCGTTACTTCGCGGTGAGCTTCTGGATTTCCGGGTGGCCGAGCAGGTAGGCGCGGCGCTGGTCCGCAAATTCCTTGAGACTGATGCCGCCCCGCGAGCCGCTTTCCGCGGTGAGCGAGTTCTGGAACGCCTCGAAAGAATCCAGTTTGCGGGTGTCGCGCTTCACGTCGTCCGCAATCAGGGCCTGACGCGCCTCGGCGATCGGCCCAAGCTTGCTCCAATCGAGCCAGTTTTCGGCGATGTCCTTCACGTAACCGGCGTAACGCTGCCTCAAGGCCGGCACCGCGAGCAGTTTGCTCAAGAGCGGTTTGTTGGCGTCGTCCGCGCCGTAGAACGGATCCAACTCCACGCCGTTGAACCGGCCGCCGCCGGGACCGCCGGGCAGGCGGAAGGTTTCGTTGGCATCATGCGGGACCAGATGAAAACGCCCGCGCTCATCGAGGTAGAGATAGTAGTCGCTCGTGCGAACCCAGTAGCCGTCGTTGTTGATCAGCGTGTTCTCCAGTGCCAGAAACTTCAGCGCGCCGTCCACGTCGAGGATCGGTTGCAGCGCGGCTTCGAGCTGGTCGGCCGGCGTTTGATTGAGCGTCTGGCAGAGCTTGATCAACGCCGCCCAGGCTTCGGGCGTGTCCTTGGTTTTGATGTCGTAAATCCCGCGATACGCCGCCGGATCATCGCCGAGATAAGCCAGGCTGGCTTGGCCGCGCGGGCTGCCGGGTGTCTTCCAACGGCTGCCTTTGGTGGTGCCGAAGTGGTCCTTGATCAACTCCTTGTTCACCTGCTGGGCGTTGACGTAGATGCCCCAGTTCTCGCCGTTGATGACGACCCGGACGTGATTGGCCTTGGGGGCGGGAAGGTAATGTCCGGCAATGTGCATGTAGAGCGCAGTCCGCAGATAAGAAGGGTCGGTGTGGGAATTGAGCAGGTTCAACGTCCGGTAACCGCCGACGCTTTGGTCCTTGTCCGCGAAGTCCAGCGTCACACTGAGACTCCGCTTGCGACCCTCGCTGACGGTGAAGAACGAGGAGGCCCCGCGAAACCCCACCCCGACCTCCGGGTAAACCCTGCCATCAACCGTGAGCTTCGCCGGCACTTCCACATCGGTGCGGTAAAAGGCCGCCATCTCCTTCTCCCAATCCTGGCCCTCGAATTCAAAGAAGAGCGTGCGCACGACCGACGGATCGTAAAACGCCTCGTCGCCGTACGACTTCACGTCCCCGGCTGACAAACGAACGCCCGGCTCCGGCGGGGTCTGCTCTCCGCCCCGGCCGCCACGCGGGCCGGGCCGACGGGGTCCGCGACCGGCCGCCTGTTCCTCCGCCAGAAACTCGCGGGCGGCCTTGCGCTCGGCGGCGTTCAAGCGCTTATCCGCGTCCTGGTCGAATTGTTTGACGAGATCGTTTCCTTGGGGCGGCCCGCCGGGTCCGGGCTGGGAGTGCGCGAGGTTGAGCAGTAGACAGAATGCGGATGCAAAGGCGACGACCTGACGGTGGGGTTGGGTAAGGTGGTGCATGATTCGAGGGACGAGGATGGTGACGAACCGGTTACAAAAGCGTGACGCCGCCGGCTGGTTCGTCAAGCCAGCAGACGCACCTGCACTTCGATCAGATCGTTCACCAAGTGCATACCGAGCCGGTGAAAGAACTTGCCCGAGCCGTAGATCGAACCCCAGGCCGTCCGGTCAAAGGTCAAGACCGCCTGCGCGGCGAACCGGCCTTGCGGCGTCCAACCCGTGGCGGCGAGAAATTCCAGTGGCTTCACCTGACCTCGCAGAGTGAGTTCACCGGCAATGCGGACGTTGGGCCGGCCCGCGCCGGCAGCCGGCACCGGCTCAACCTGATGAATCTGAAAGCGCGCCTCGGGAAACTGCGCCACATCGAGAAAATCATCGCTCTTCAAGTGCTCCAGGAGCAGACGGTTCAGGGCTGAGTCCGCGAGGTCCGCGCAGGTGATGGCATTCAGATCGAGGACGAACTCTCCGCCCACCAGCACCCCTTGGTCGAAGCTCAACTGGCCTGACCGGATCACCACCGACCCAACATGCCGGTTCAACAAGTTTCGCCCGGTCCACTCGACCCGGCTCTCGCCGAGATCAACGGGCATGGTGCCATGCAACGAGCCGGTGGCGGGCGACATCCCGGCACCTTCCACCGGATGCCCGGCCGCCAGCCACGCGGGCAGGCCGTCGCGGAACTCGCTCACCTTGGTGAAACCGGCCTGGGTCAGTTTTTCCGCGGCGACCCGCGATTCGTGACTGCCGACGCCAAAACCGTAAACGACCACCGGGTCATCCGCGCGCAGGCCGAGACCGGCAACGTCTTCGAGGAAACTCATTTTGAAAACGCAGGCATTACGAGCGGCGGGAAGATGCGACGCCGCAAAGTCATCTTCCAACCGCACGTCCAGCAAGGCCGGCGGGTGAGCGGTTCCCAGCAGGGAAACCAGATCTGGCACAGCGACAATTTTCATGGCCCCAGCACAACAGTTTGCTCCCGCGGCGCAAATCAATAATTGCCCCGCCCAGCAACCAAATCCGGCGAAGAAAAAAATATCCACGCCGGCAAACTCCAGTTGCCGGGCGCGCGCGTTCTATTAAGTTTTCGCCGCTTCCACTCACTTTTGTGCTCAAAAATTTTTCTCCGCATGAACGGCCATCATCTGTTATCTCACCGGCAGATGCACATGAGCTTCAACCCATCCCGCACATGCAGCCACGCGTGCAATTTGAAGGAGTGTCGCTGCCCCGACAAGCAGCCTTCCCACCAGTGGCTGAGCCGACGAAATTATGAACTCCAAGACTGAACCTGCAGCCCCGATGACCAGGGCTGTTTTCCAACCCGGCCACCTGCTTGCCCTGTTGGCCGGTCTCTTGGTCGCCAGCGGTTGCGCCAGCCGCCCGGCACCCGGCACCGAGGCCTCGCTGACGGTAATGACTTACAACATCCGCCACGGGAGGGGCATGGATGACCGGCTGGACCTCGAACGCATCGCCCGGTTGATCAATGAGCACCGCCCCGACCTGGTGGCGTTGCAGGAGGTCGATCGCGGCGTGGCCCGCACCCAGGGACGCGATCTTCCCGGCGAGCTTTCGCGCCTCACCGGGATGACGGTGGTGTTTGGCAAGAACATCGATCACCAGGGAGGCGACTACGGCAACGCGATTCTTTCGCGACACCCGGTGCTGGCTTCGACCAACTTGCATTACCGCATGCTGCGCCAAGGCGAGCAACGCGGCCTGCTGCAAACCACCATCGATCTCCGGGGCGAACAAATCACCTTCCTGTCCACGCATCTGGATTTCCGACCGGACCCCGCCGAACGCCTGGGCAATGTCGTGGAGATCAAGGCGGCGATCGACGCGCGACCAGGGCAACTCACAATCGTCGCCGGTGACTTCAACGATCATCCCGGCGGCGAAGTGCATGAAGCGCTGAAAGCGACCTTCGTTGATGCGTGGGAAGCGGCGGGCAGCGGCGCGGGGTTCACGCATTCGAGCACGCAGCCCAAGTCTCGGATTGATTATGTCTATGTCCGCCCGGTCAACGGCTGGACGGTCACCCGGGCGGAAGTGCTGCCCAGTCTGGCTTCGGACCACCTGCCTTTGCTCGTGGAACTCAGACGCAGGCAATGAACTGGCATGTGAGTTCGTCTGCTTCCCCCGACAAATCTTTCGGCCTGCCACATTTTGATTTGCAAGGCGGCAGCCCTGTCGCAAGCTCCCGGCGCGACAGTTTTCTGGCATCGTGAACATCGTCATCACAGGCGCGGGCGAAGTGGGCCGCCATCTGGCCGACAACCTCTCCAACCGGGACCACAACATCACCATCATCGAGGCCAACGAGGTGCTGGCCCGCGAACTGGACGAACAGCTCGACTCCCGGGTGATGTGCGCGGACGGCACGGATGTCGCCACTTTGGCCGAGGCGGGCGCGGCCGATTGCGATCTGCTGCTCGCACTCACCAGCAACCGCAACGTGAACTTGGTTTCCGCTTCCCTCGGCGGCGCGCTGGGCGCCCGCAAGACGGTGGCCCGCGTGGACGGTGCGTTGCAGCGCAACGAATGGCTCTTTGACTACCGGACGCACTTCAAGATCGACCACCTGTTCAGCGTCGAGCGCCTCACCGCCGTGGAACTGGCCAAGCACATCCGCAATCCCGAACGCCTCGTGGTCGAGGAATTCGCGCGCGGCCGCATCGAACTGCTCCAGTGTACGATTCCGGCGGCAGCCCCGGCCATCGGCCGGCCCCTGCTCGACTTGAAGCTTCCCGGTCAGGTGCGTGTGGCCCTCATCCAACGCGGCGGCGAAATCATCGTGCCCACCGCCAGCGACCAGTTGCAGCCGGGCGACATTGCCACGCTGTTTGGCAACCCCGACAAGCTTTCCTCGGCCCTGCCGTTGTTTGACCCCCAGTCCAAGCCCCGCTCGGAAACCAAAGTGGTGATCTTCAGCGGCGGCGAGTACGGGGCGATGCTGGCGCAAATGCTCGAAGGCCGGGAGCACTTCCACGTGCGCATCATCGAGCGTCGCAAGGACCGTTGCGAGGAACTCGTCGAACTGCTGCAACGGACCACGGTGATCCACGGCGACGCCACCTCGGTGACGCAGCTCAAGGAAGAACAGGTGGGCGACGCGGACTTCTTCGTCGCCACCAGCCACGACGACGAGGACAACGTCATGACCTGTCTCCAGGCGCGCAACCTGGGCACGCGTTACTGCCTGACGCTCGTGCATCGCGCCGATTACGCCGACACCATCTCGGCCAATGAGGAGCGCCTCGGCATCCACGCCGCCGTGAGTCCGCGCGTCGCGGCCGGCAAGGAGTTGATGCGCTTCATCACCTCGGACGCCTATCATGAGGTCATGTCCCTGCCCGGCGGCGCGAGCGTGCTGGAATTGACCGTCCCCCTGGACAGTGGCATCAACGGCCGCAAAGTGGCGGAGATCCGCTGGCCGGCGGGCTCCGGTTTGGTGGCCCTGTTGCATGGCCAGCAGGCGCTCGTGCCCGGCGGCAATGACGTGATTCATGCCGGGGACACCGTCTATGCGCTCACCACCGAGGCGGCCCGGCAGCCGTTCATCCGCCTGTTGCGGGAGCAATGAACTTTCGCCTTCTTGCCAAGATCCTTGGCCTGCTGCTGCTGTTGCTGGCGGGCACCATGCTGGTCTGTCTTGGCTATTCGCTGGTGGCGGAGGAACGCTCGACCGGCCTGGGCCCGGCCAGCGCTTTCGGCTGGTCCATTGGGGTGACGGCCGGGATCGGCCTGTTTTTTTTCCTCTACGGCCGCAAGGCGGGCCGGGACATCCTGCGCAAAGAGGCGATTGCGGTCGTCGGTCTGGGCTGGCTGACTTGCAGCCTCTTTGGAGCGCTGCCTTACGTGCTCTGCCCGCCCCGGCTGGACCTGGCGGCGGCGATCTTTGAGTCGGTTTCCGGTTTCACCACCACCGGAGCCTCGGTGATCACCGATCTGAACCAATTGCCGCGCAGCCTGCTGCTCTGGCGCGCCTTCACGCAATGGCTGGGCGGGCTGGGCATCCTCGTGTTGTTTGTGGCGCTGCTCTCCTATGTCGGCGTCGGCAGCAAGGCCCTGTTCCGGCACGAATCTTCGGCCAAGACCGGCGAGGGTCTGCGCGCCCGCATTCAGGATGTGGCGGTTCAGCTCTGGCAAATCTACGTCGGCCTGACGGTTCTTTGCACCTTGGGGCTGGTGGTGCTCGGCATGGATTTGTTTGAGGCTGTCTGCCACGCCTTTGCCACGCTTTCCACCGGAGGGTTCGGCACGCGGAACGAAAGCATCGCCGCGTTCGACAGCCTCGCCATTGAACTGTGGATCGTGCTGTTCATGATCATTGGCAGCATCAGCTTCATGCTCTACGCGTGGTTGCTGCGCGGCAAGTGGGCGCGTTGGAAAACGGAGGAGGAAACCAAGACCCACCTCGCCATCCTGGGCCTGATCACGCTGGTGATTGCCATTGATGTGTCCGTGCGGATGGAATCGACCGGCGCGCTCCGGGCCTTGCGCGAGTCGCTCTTTCAAGTCGTCTCGATCATGACGACAACCGGCTTCGTGACGGCGGATTTTGACCAGTGGCCATCGCTGTCCAAGATGCTGTTGATCCTGCTGATGGCCATCGGCGGTTGTGCCGGCTCCACTTCCGGCGGCATCAAAGTCAGTCGCGTCATCATTTTCCTCAAGACCTTGCGGCTGGACACGCTCCATGCATTCCGGCCGAATCTGGTCGCCAAGTTGAGCCTGAACGGCAACCCCATCGACGACGGTCTGCGCCATCAAACCGTGTTCTTTGTCGCGCTGGCCGGCGTCACCGTGCCGCTGGGCACCGTGCTCGTCTGCCTGATGGAACCCGGTTTTGACATGGACAGCGGTTTTGCCGCAGTCATGGCCACCTTGTTTAACATTGGTCCCGGCCTGGGCGAAGTCGGTCCGACGCGCAACTTCGCGCACCTCGTGCCCGGCACGCAATTATTCCTGAGCCTGCTGATGATCTTCGGTCGCCTCGAATTCTTTGCCTTGCTCGTGCTGTTCATGCCGTCACTCTGGCGGAAGTATTAACCCGCATCGCTTATGGTCATTTACCCCGATCTCGAACAGAAGGTGGTCGCCCTGACCGGCGGGGCCAACGGCATCGGGGCCGCGACCGTCCGCGCCTTTCATGCCCAGGGCGCCCGCGTGTGCTTCTGTGACGTGGATGCGACGGCTGGTGAAAAGCTGGCCGCGGAGCTGGGCCGGCGCGCGACCTTCAGCCGGGTGGACCTCCGGCGCGAAATGCAGGTCAAGCGATGGATTCAAGGCATCACCAAACGCCACGGCCGGCTGGATGTGCTCGTTAACAACGCGGCGTGCGATCCGCGCATTCCGCTGGCGAACTGCACGGCCGCGCAGTGGGACGACCTCTTTGCCCGCAACCTGCGCGCGATGTTCCTCACCGCCCGGGAAGCCGCGCCCAGTCTGCCGGATGACACCGGAGCGATCATTAATTTTTCCAGCATCACATTTTTCGAAGGGCCAAAGGAGATGTCCGCCTATGTGGCGACCAAGGCCGGGGCCATTGGCTTCACCCGCTCCCTCGCCCGTGAACTTGGCCCGCGCGGCATTCGAGTCAATACGGTCTGCCCCGGCTGGATCATGACCGAGCGGCAGTTGCAGCAGTTTGTCTCCACCAAGATCAAGGCCATGCTGCGCCGTGAGCAGTGCATTCCAAAATTGAACACGCCCGAGGAAGTGGCCGGAGTGGTGTTGTTCCTCGCCAGCGACGCCAGCCGCGCCATGACCGGCCAGGCGCTGCTCGTGGACCGGGGCTGGAAGCACCATTGAAGCAGCGGGGCTATCAGGATTCCGTCAGCAAGTCCTCAGGACGCACTTCAAGGCATTCATCGTGATCTTCCCAGATGACCGCCGGATATTGATCCAACAACCGGGGAAACACACCGTCCACCGCCCGCCTCAAGGACAGACTGGCCTGGTCGGCCGCGGCATCCAGTGCGTCGTCGTAGTCACCTACCGCCGCTTTCGCCGCACCTTCAAGGTGGGCCACCTGGTGAATCTTGCCATACTCGTCGCTCCATGACTTCAATGTGGCTTGAGTTTCTTCCTGCAGATCGGCGAAGGGGACTGCTGTTTCGTTGCAATGCATGCAGATCAGGCCAGATTCCACCACGTCGCGGGTCGCCAGGGGCAACAGTGGTGAACGACAGCACTCGGCCATCATGAAAGGATTGGGGATATCCACCAACCGCTTGTGCCAGATCTGTCGCTGGTGCCCCGTCTGGGCCGCCAGTTTGTAGGCTCCAACCAACGGATGCGAATATGGCCAGAGGCCACCGGCGAAAATTCCCAGAGTCTGAACCAGCCAACGCGCCAGTGTGAGGTCATCAAATCGCTGAAACAGCACGCCATACTGTTGCCATAGACGGTCGGCAGGGTTTTCGGACGAACTCATGCAGCCGCGAGTGTTCACGTGGGCAATACCCTTTGTCGAGATTGGCGATACCGCGATCCCTTGACCGAATGTCATAGGATATCTCTGCAAAAAGCAGCAGCGCAAGCGGAGCGCGGAGCATTGCTCCGCGAGTTCGCTGGGGTTTTCAAGCGGAGCGATGCTCCGCGCTCCGGCAATCGAGACTTTTGCAGAGATCTCCATAGGGATTGATTGTCCTCGTGGAAATATGTTTGATCGGGCATCGTGCAATTATGAAACGCTTTTGCAATGCAAGGAATGATTTGCGATTGAGAGCCCTGCCGTCTTAAATGCTCTTCTTGGCCATTATCAATGTGTTACAGCTTGGCACAACAGCCGCTTAATAGATGGCATAGAGCAGTTTGACGAAAGACTACGGAATATGAAAACAACCCTTAAATACTTGGTTTGCGGACTGGCCCTGACAAGTTCAGTCAGTGCGGCGGAGTGGACCCAGTGGGATCCTGTAACTGGCAATGGTCACTTCTACACCGTGACCGATAGTGCGCTGAATTGGTTTGATGCGCAGGGTGCCGCACAAAACGCTGGAGGTTACCTCACTTCGATCGGCAGCCTTGAAGAGTTAAACTTCATTCGCACCACTTTTGGTAAGACGGAGCTGTTTTGGACCGGCCTTTCCTCCGTGAACAATCCTGGGACGTTTGGGTGGGAAAGCGGAGAACCGGTCACATTTACCTACTTTGGAGCCCATCAACCGGATGCCAACCAACCGACCGCAGTGGTGATCAACAGCATCAATTCGCGCGGTTTCACGCGCGGAAATTTCACGGACATGGCGCTGAGCACCGAACTGCGCGGGATCATTGAGCGCGAAAGCGACCCAAGCGGCGAGAGCCCGAACGATCCGCCCACCGAGCGGGTGCCGGATGGCGGGGCCACGGCCGTCATGCTGGGCGCGGCCTTGCTGGCCACCGGTGTATGGCGAAAGGTTCGTCGATAGTTATTTAGAACAGATTGCATAACTGTTACCGCGAAGACGGAAGGCCCGGAGCCTTCCGTTTTTCGTTTTTTTGATTTCGCCGGACGCCACCTGCTGGCGGCAAGTCCGAAGCGCCGCTCAATCCGGGATTGCGACCGGCCAGGCCACGCGCCAGCATCGCGCGTCCATGAATTTGAAACTGGAGACGGCCCTGCGTGATGTGCCGGGCATCGGCACCGCCCGGCTCGCTCATCTGGGCAAACTCCGGCTCCACACCGTCCGTGACCTCCTCCTCCACCGCCCCCGCCGCTACGAGAATCGTCGCCATCCGGCCACCATTGCCCAGGCCGTCAAAGGTGAGCATCTGCTCGTGCGCGGCCGGATCAGCGCCCACGGCGTGAACCAGTTCCGGCGGGGTGCGAAATCGTTCTATGAATTCGTGCTCGAGGACGATACCGGGCGGCTGCACTGCCGCTACTGGAACCAGCCCTACCTTCAATCCCAGTTCGCCGTCGGCCTGGAGCTGTTCGTTTACGGCCGGATCACCGGCCTGAAACCAACCGTGATGGATCATCCGGAAAGCGAGCTCATCCAGCTAGAGGAAGAGGCCACGATTCACATGAATCGCATCGTGCCGATTTACCGGCTGACCGAGGGCCTATCGCAACGCTGGCTGCGGCAACTCATCTGGCGCGTGCTGGCCGGTATCGAGATTCCAGAATCAGCCGACGAACGGCTCGCGTCCACCCAGACCGGCACGACCCGGCTGGACCAGTTTCGCCGGCTGAATTTCCCCGCCTCGGAAGCGGAAATCGAGCAAGCCCGCCGGCATTTCGCACTGGAGGAATTTCTCTCGTTGCAACGGGGGTTCGCCAGCCGTCGCAACGCCTTTCGCGCCCGGGCTCAAGGTCATCCCTGCGCGGGCGACAACCGGCTGATCAAACCCTTCCTCAAGCAACTCGATTTCCGCCTCACCGACGCCCAGACGCGCGTCCTGCGCGAGATTCGCGCCGACCTGCAACGCCCCTTCCCGATGCGCCGTCTCCTGCATGGTGATGTCGGTGCCGGCAAGACCGTGGTGGCCGCTTGTGCCGCGCTGATGGCCCTCGAGTCCGGCTTTGGCGTCGCGCTCATGGCCCCGACCGAAATCTTGGCGGAACAGCATTACGCCCGGTTGCACGAATGGCTGGCCGGGCTCGGAGTGCCGGTCGCCTTGCACACCGGCAAGTTTCGGGCAGCCGGAAACGCCGGACGTCCCGCCCTCACCATCGGCACACACGCGCTCATTCACGAGGGCTATCAACCGGAACGCCTGGGCCTGGTGATCATCGATGAGCAGCACCGCTTCGGCGTGGTGCAACGCGAGAAACTGGTGCGGAAGGGGGCCTATCCGCATCTGCTCGTGATGACCGCCACGCCCATTCCGCGCACGCTCGGGCTCACGGCCTACGGCGATCTGGACATCTCGGTGCTCGACGAACTGCCCGCGCGTCGCGGCCACGTCCGCACCCATCTGCGCACCACCGCCGAACTGCCGAAGATCTGGCGCTTCGTGCAGGACCAGCTTGCGGCCGGTCGGCAGGCTTACATCGTTTATCCGCGCATTGAAGAAGACGTTTCCAAGGCGGAACTCAAGTCCGTCATTGAGGAACACAACCGTTTGAGCGAACTGCTGAAGCCATTCCAAGCCGGTTTGCTGCATGGCCGGCTGGATGCCCGGCAAAGCCAGCGCATCATGGCGGACTTCCGCGCGAATCGCCTGCAAGTGCTCGCCGCCACGACGGTCATCGAAGTTGGCCTCGACGTGCCCAACGCGACCGTGATGGTCATCGAGAACGCCGGGCAATACGGCCTCTCACAGTTGCATCAATTGCGTGGACGCATCGGTCGCGGGGCCGCGGACGCGCACTGCATTCTCGTGGAAGATTCCCGGAAAGCGGACGCGCTGGAACGACTCAAAGTCATGCTGAAAACCAACGACGGCTTCGTCATCGCCGAGGAGGATTTACAATTGCGCGGCGTGGGCGATTTTCTGGGCACCCGCCAGAGCGGTTTGCCCAAAATGAAATTTGGCGACCTGGCGAAGGACCGTGATCTGGTCGAACTGGCGCGCGAACTGGTGGAGCAGAATCCAAGGTAAGCTGTCAGCGTACGCGTGAAACCCTTCACCGCCCAGTCACCCGACAGGCATCGATCTGGTATTGCCAGACTGCTTACACGCTTTGATGCAGACAGTCGTAATCATGGGCATCGGCAAGAATTCGCAGCCCCTTCAGTGCCGCCGATTTTTCCTTTGCACGTTGATGAGCTCGCTCGACCAGTTCGCAAAATCGAAGCACAATCGCGAACTCGGCCACAGTCTTGGCAAAGCGCATCTCGAACGGAACAAGCGCACTCCAAAAGTTCTTCTCGAAAAGCCTCTGGATGTCTTCCATCCCCGCCAAGCGAAAGGCCGGGTATTCCGCATTGTCCCATTCGCATAGCCACTCAGTGTCGTTCAAGCCGCCGTAGTTCCGATACGCGAACGAATCCAGGTACCACATTTCGGGGTTAATGCTAAACCCATTCATCTCGCAGTAGATCGCAGCCGGTTGAAACTCACGGATTACGCTCCCGTGAAACTCAATGAGGTGCCCTGCGAGGGCCTCCACGTTTTGAAGAAACCCCCGACCAGCGACGGCATGGAAAGGCGTTGGGGGAATTTCAACCAATGACGCCTCAACCGTCTTGATGGCATCCTCAAGGGACTTGTCCTCAATCTGTCTGTAAATTTCGGGGATGAGTTTGGCTTCAATTTCCAGCAGCCTGGCCTTGCACGAACCAGGTGTTTGCCGGTGTTTTGTTTGAAGATGCTTTTTCATTCCACCCGACCCGGCGCGCGGATGGAGCGGCCCACCACGCGCTTCAAGTCATCACCCAGTTCCAGGCGCATCCGGTCGGCGGCGAGGGTCAGCTCCGAAACCACTTCCGGGTGCAGGCCCGACACATCCTTCGACTCGGCGATGTCCGCCCGCAAATCGTAGAGGGCCAGGCTGGTTTCCGCCGCGCGGTATTTCACCGGCCGGCCACCGAAACCGCCCGGCAATCCCCCGAGCGTGCGATACGTGTGCGGGAACACCAGCTTCCAGCGGCCGTCGGCGCTCAACACGGCCTGAAGGTCGTTGCGGTTGTAGTAGAAGAAGTAGTGCTCGTGCGGGTTGGGCGCGCCTTCGATTCCGGCGATGACGGGCCACACGTTGCGACCGTCAAGCTCATGAACCGGCAGCCGCGCCCCGATCACACTGGCAATCGTCGGCAGCAGATCGATCGACATCACGGCCTGTTCGCTCACCGTTCCGGCGGGGATGCGTTGCGGCCAGCGCATGATGCAGGGCACGCGCACTCCGCCCTCCCACGAGGTGCCCTTACCTTCCCGCAGAGGAAACGCGGACCCGGCGTGGTCGCCGTAGCTCAACCAGGGGCCGTTGTCGGAGAGAAAAATGACGAGCGTGTCGTCGGTCAGACGATGACGTTCCAACGCGCGCATGATCTCTCCAACCGACCAGTCGATTTCCATGATGACATCGCCGTACGCACCGCGCGCGGACTTGCCGCGAAACTTGGAGGAAGTGAACAACGGCACGTGCGGCATGGGGTGCGCCACATACAGAAAGAACGGCCGGGCGGCGTTATCGCGGATGAAACGCACGGCGCGCTCCGTGAACTGGGTCGTCAACTGTTCCTGATCCGCCGGCTGGAGCGCGGGGTTCACCACGGTGTCGTTGGCGAACAACGGCAGATCGGGATAAGTGCCCGGTGCCGCCTCGGGGTGATGCGGCCACATGTCATTCGAGTACGGGATGCCAAACCATTCATCGAAGCCGTGACGCGTGGGGAGGAATTCCGGATGATGTCCGAGGTGCCATTTGCCAAACATGGCGGTCGCGTAGTCGAGCTGCTTCACCAACTCAGCAAGCGTCACCTCGTCCGCGTGCAGGCCGAGCTTGCTGCCGGGGCCGAGGGCACCGGAGAAACCGATGCGGTTTGGATAACACCCTGTCAACAGCGCCGCGCGCGAGGCGGAGCACACGGCCTGTGCGACGTAGAATTGTTTGAACGACCGCCCTTGCGCCGCCAACCGGTCCAGGTTGGGCGTCTTGAATCCCCCGGCTCCAAACGCGCCCACATCGGCGTAGCCCTGGTCATCGGTGAAGATGAGGACGATGTTCGGCGGTCGCGCGGTGGCCGCCAAAGCATCCGCCACGAGGGCCAGGAATAACGCCAGCCCGGCAATCAGTGAAAGCGCCTGCGACCGGGCACACTTCAAGGAAGAATGGGGTTTCGATTTCATGTTCAACAGCACCGGTTCGCTACTACGCGAGGCCGCGTTGTCACGAACTCAAACTATCCGTAGTCTGAATGATAAAGCGCACCTGCTCATCTTCCGGCGCGCTCTGGATATGCTCAACAAATCCGGGTGGCAGCACCGACCTCTGCTGAGTCTTCTCCATACCGCGCACCAGACGAATGATCTGTGTGAGATAGTAGGCCACCTCGCCCTCGGTGGGCGCAACCGTCCATGAGCATGTGTCGCGATTCTCAGCACTGGCACGCATCTTCTGAATCGCCCCGAGCCAATCCTGACAAACCTCTGCCGGCTCAATTTCCTTAAAAACCCCGCGAAGGTGCGCGAACAATGTTTCACGCTCAGAGTAAATACGGCTTTCAATCTCGTCGCAGGCTCGCAAGACAAACCGGCTAGGTGACTGACGCTCTCTGCCCCAAGCATAGCGCAAATCGAGCACCCAGCCTTGTATGTCTTCCGGTAGTGACGAATAAAATGAAGCGGCCTCAAAATGTTTTGCACCCTCCGGCAGAGCTTCGCCCTCAAACTGGATCACACCTTTACCTGGAATGTCGATGCGACGCTTACTCATTGCGTGATCAATTTGCCGGACAACTCACTCGACCAGAAACGTCACATCGGCGGAGGACACCTTAAAGTTCTCGGGCAGCGTCCGGGGATGCAGCTTGATCAACAGATCATGCGCGCCGGCCGGGAGTTCGACCGTGATGATGCCCGTGCCCGTCGCCGGTTTCCCGGCCACCCACACCTGCGCACCCACGGCCCCTTCGAGGTTGAGCATGACCGGCCCGGCCTGGCTCGTGCGGAAGCGCGCATGAGCCCAGAGCGCCACCATGGAATTGGCGTTGTTCAAATTCGCCGTGCGCAGGGCTTCCCGCATCTCCGGTTGCGGCAGCCGGCCGTCCACCAAAGTGGCCACCGGGTTCCAGCCGCGTTCCTGGAGCAAGCCGGCCATCGTGCCCGAACTCTCGAACTGTTCGTCGCGATGCGTGCCCTGCCGCAGCCGCCACCAGCGGGCGACATTGCCGCGCGCCGCATCAAACGGCCCCGGCTTGCCCAGTTCGGTGAGGAAGCGGATCATGTCGAGCCGCTCCTGCTCCGGCAGCGCGTCAATCAAGCCTGCGGGCATGAGCGAGACACCGGTCCCCTGGCGGGCGATGTTGTTCTTCGCGACGGCGACTTCCTGGTCGGCGGCGTTGCGGATGAAAATCTGCGTATCGGTCTGGCGGGTCAGCACGCCGCTGAATTCCTGTTCATCCTTCGTCTCGATGACCACCGAGTGGTAGCCTTCCTTGATCTTGCGATTCGGATAAAGCAGCGATTCGACGAGATAATCCGCCGGCGCACTCGCGCCGATCGAGGTCATGTCCGGACCGACCTTGCCGCCGACCCCTCCAATCGCGTGACACGAAACGCAGCCGAGTTCCGGCCGCCGATAAACCAGCTCGCCGCGATGCGGGTCGCCTTGGGCCCGTGCTTTGTTAGCCAGCGCCAGCATTTCGGCATCGGACAATTCCCTCACCGGGCCGGCTGTGCTGGAAGCCAGCGTCAGGGCTTGCAGCAATTCCGGTTCGTTGCGACCGCCTTCGCGCACGGCCCGCAAACCGGAGTTCGCCGCGATCGCCGAGAGCTTGGCCGAACTGGCGGGACCGGCGAGTGCTCGGCCGGCACCCCGATTGTTCAGCAGCCCGCGCCAGAGCGCCAACGCGGCGGTTTCGTCCGTGAACTGATTGAGGACTTCCATCGCCAGCGGCGCCGCCTTGGGCAGATCGAGGCCGGCGAGCGCATTGACGGCGCCCTGGCGGACGGCCAGCGGCTGCGTGGACGCGCTCAACGGCAGCAATGCCTCGACCGCCCGCCCACCGCCGATCTCACGCAACGTTTGAAACGCAAGCTGCCGTTCGGCCTCCGGGGTTTGCGCGGCCCCGGCCAACCGGACGACGGCACTGAAGCCATCGCGCTGATCCTTCCAGGCACCGGTCAGGCGCAGGGTGGCCGCGCGGACTTCGGCGTTGTCCGAGCCGAGGAACGTGGCGACCGCATTCAAGTCGCCACCCGGTTTGAGATTGCGATTGCGGGCGGCGTCGTTCAACGCGTTCAAAGCCCGGGCCAGCGCGGGCGGCTGGAATCCTTTGGCCACTGCTTGATCATAAAGTTTCCGCAATTCGGCGGCGCCACCGGCGGAACCGATGATCTCGATCCACGCGCCCGCGCCCTCCGCGGACAAGCGGTCTGGCAGGAGTTTGCCGAGAACGCGTGAGGCTTTATCGGCGGGAATGGATTTCAAGCCATAGGCCAGTTGCTTCTCGCGACCCTCGGGCTTCCATTCACCCGCTTCAATCGCCGACACCCAGGCATCCGCCACGTCATTGATGCTCAACCACGCCGCGTATTCGACAAAGCGATCCATCGGCAAATCCGTGGCGGCCAGGATCAGGTCCGCCGACGCCACCGAGGGGGTGCGGGCAAGCCCGCGGAGCGCCTCGATGCGGACCCGGGGATGGCTGTCGCTCGATTGTTCCGCCAGCAGTTCCTGGCTGCCTTCCATCCACTCGGACCAGAGACTCAGCACGCGGGTGGCGGCGGCGCGCACGCGATGGTCTTTGGCCGCCAGCAATTCCTTCAGCAACGGGGGATTCACCCGGTCGATGGACTGGTAGAGCCAGAGCGCACGAAGCTTTTCCAACTCGGTCTCCTGCTGGGCGGTCCAGCTTGGGAGCACCCGGAACATCTCGGTCGGCCGTTCCGCGAGCGAGCGCATGACCGCCCGGCGAATCTGCACGTTGGGCGAGTGGACGCGGTCGAACAACTGCGGGATGGGCAGGTAGCGGTAGTTCGGCGAGAAATCCACCGGGCCGCCCTTGTAGGTGACCCGCCAGATGCGGCCGCTGGACTTGTCCCGGCGCGGATCACGGAAATCCACTTCGCCATGCTGGATGATCGGGTTGGCCCAGTCGGCGATGTACAGCGCGCCGTCGGGACCGATCTTCACATCAATGGGCCGGAAGCTCACATCCGTCGTGCGCAGGAGATCGGGCATTTCACGGGTGACGTAGCCCGCGCCGTCTTCCTCCAGCTTGAAGCGCACGATGCGGTGCGCACGGAAGTCACCAGTGATCAGATCGCCCTGCCAGTCGGCGGGGAAGTTCGGTGTCTCAATGACCTCCAGGCCGGAGAATTTCGGATAGGCCCCGGGGCTGATGCTGTCCAGCAGGCGCGTGCCGCCGGCGTAGGTGAAATACATCGCGCCGGGCACGCCCCAACTCACCCCTTGAAAGCCCGCGCCATCCGTCACGAAGGACTGGCCGTATTGGTCGAAGATGTGCCCCCAGGGATTGCAAAAGCCGCGCAGGAAAACCTCCAGCTCGGACGTGGCGGGGCGGTAGGCCCAGACGCCACCGCTGTTCAACCGCCGGATGCCGGTGGGCGTTTCCACATGGCTGTGGATGTAGATGGACTGGTTCATGTACATCTGACCGTCCATGCCCCATTGCAGGGAGTGCAGCAGATGGTGGGTGTCCTCGGTGCCGAAGGCGGAAAGCATCGGCATCCGCACATCCGTAAAACCGTCGTTGTTGGTGTCGCGCAAGTGCAGCAACTCGGTGCCGTGGGCCACGTAAAAGCCGCCGTCCCCCATCAGCAGGCCGGTCGGGATTTGCAGGCGGTCGGCCACCACGTGGGAGAGATCCGCCACGCCGTCCCCGTCGGAATCAATGATGCCCATGATCAAGTCGTTCGGTTCCTCGCCGGGTGCGAGCTGCGGATAGGACGCGGAGACCGCGACATAAAGCTTGCCGTCATAACCCCAGTGCATCTGCACCGGTTTGCCCAGCAGGTTGTCCTTGGCGTAGAGTGACACCTCGAAACCCTCGGCCACCTCGAAGGGCACCGGAATCTTGCGGTAGTCCTCCTGCCGCATCTCGCCGGTGGTGTCGGTCAGCTTGCGCTCTCGGTCGGCAAAGGGGGCATAAAGAAAACCGTCACCCCGCTCCTTGACGCGGATTTCCACAATATGCGTGCGGGGTTGCTTCAACTCATGAATCTCCGCATCCAGCCGGGCCACGGCGGTGTCAAACTGGGCCACTTCCGCCGCGTTCAAGCCCTGTTCATGTTTGCGGAAGCCGAAAAGGTAGGTGTCGTTTTGCGGCCGCCACCGGTTCAGGTAGAGGTTGTTCTTGCGCACGATCAATTCCCGCAGTTCCTCCGCCTGTTTGTACATCGGCCCCCGCGCCACTTCGAGACTTTCGGTCCAATCCGGCGCGAACCCCTCCTGCACCACCAATCCGTCGATCAGCAAAACATATTGCCCCTCGTCCAGCCGCGGCACCTGCACCCGCAGACGTTCGGGGCCGACCGTATGCACCATGCCCGTATCCGGTCTTGTATAAGTCACGATTGCTGGAGGCAGCGCTTCCAACCGCAGGTTCATGGTGGCTCGCTTCGCCACCCGATCCACGTCGGTCACCACCGCGCCATAACTGCCGTCACGAACGGACCCGTCGGGATGAATGCCAAAGCGGGCGGCATTCACCGGCCAGCCCAGGTCGGCGGCCACCTTGGACGCCATCAAGAGGTAGCCCGACGGCGTGAGGTGGATGCCGTTGGCGGTTTCCACATACCCACGCGTGGCATCCACGACGGCTCCTTCCGGCGCGAACAAATCCACGACGCGGAACTGACGTTCCCGGCCCAGTTCGCGCACGGCGTCGGCGTAGAGCTTCAAATCTTCATTGTGCTTTTCTCCCTTGGGAAACGCGCCGCCCAGATCCTGATGGGCGATCGGTGTCAGCAATACGAACCGCACTTCGTGCCGGGCGTTCGCCTTGATGCCGTCGATCAATCGGCCGAGATCCGACCGAAAGCCAGCCACCGCGTCGGGTCCGTCAAACGAGGCGGCCATGCCGTAGCCGACGAAGACCACCGTGGGATCGGCGATGGCCACCTGGTTGGTCAGCTTGCGAAACCACACGTCGGGCGACTGGTTCCAGTCGAAGCTTGCGCGGGACTTGCCGTTCGGCAGATCCGCCCCCCAGCCCAGGTTTCGGAAGGCAATCTTCCGCTCCGGAAACTGGACGGTGAGCAGCGTTTCGAAGTAGCCCAACGCCCGTTCGCGCTCAAACAACGTATCTCCCAGGAAGACCACGCGGTCCCCGTCGCGCAATTCAAACGGCTCAACCGGTGCCGGTGCCGGCTGGGTTGTCACCACGGGTTGGCCATCCTGGGCGACCGCCAGCAGGGAGGGCAGCACCAACAATAAATGCAACAGACGTTTCATAATTTGAAGTGGAGCGGGAAAGATAGGGACCACGGGCGGACGCGCAAGCCCAAGCGTCGGCTCACCACGCCAACGAAGGCCTTGCCAGGAGAAACCTGACGCCGCTCCGGTTCAGAGCTCCGTCATCATCCGGGTCAGATCGCGGCGGAACCGTTCGCGGTTCGGGGCGTCCCGGATTTCCACCGGGTTGAAGTCATCCGTCAGCACCATGCCGCTGGTCTCGGCGGGTCGCATGATGCCCGTCAGCGCCGCCCGCATTTCGGAGCGCAGGGTCCGGTGCGCGGCGGCAACATCGGGTTCACGGTGCATTCCGAGCGGGAATTGATCACTGGCCACGTAGAAGACATTGCCGTTGCCCGAGGCGTGGATGATCACGCTGCGGAAAACCGCCTTCAGCGTCTTGTCCAGGGAGGCGGCCATGAAGTCCCGGCCGGCGTCGAACCGGCCGAACGAATTGATCACCAGCACGCCATCCGGTTTCAGCACCCGACGCATGTCGGCGAAGGCTTCGCGCGTCATCAGGTGCGAGGGCGAGGAATCCCCCAGAAACGCGTCCAGCACCAGCGCATCGTATGCGCCGTCCGGCAACTCGTGGAGATACTGCCGGCCGTCGCCGATGGTCAGGTTGATCGCGCTGACGTTCAGGTCGAAGTGCGCCTCGGCCAGCGGCACCACGGCGGGATTGATCTCCACCACGTCCACCCGGCGGCCTTCGCGCGCGAATTGCATCGGCACCACGCCCACCCCCATGCCGATGCACAATACGCGCTCGATCCGCGGCGTGTAGGCTTCGGCCAGGCCGTGCAACATGTGCGTGAACAGCGACGCGCTCTGCCGGGTGACCGGATCGTACGTGTTTTGCAGGAGCAGGTCGTTCAGGTAGTAACGCAAGTCCCCGCTCTCCCGTTCCAGCACTTGCAGCAGGCCGTAATCGGAATTGGCCCGGGCGATCTCGCGAAAGCCCGGCAGCGCCGCGCCGATCTCGTCTTTGCGCGCCACCGCCC
>ERZ761602.3984-NODE-3984-length-19798-cov-15.571443_pt1 | contig 19798 bp, 14 predicted proteins | sample MGYA00512165_ERZ761602 | MGnify/ENA primary metagenome ERZ761602 (study PRJEB28899, sample SAMN02445085) | bioreactor sludge metagenome | biome: EBPR sludge; isolation source: Thorneside wastewater treatment plant | place: Australia: Brisbane, Thorneside... | reverse complement strand
AAGGGGATGCTGATCCTTGACATACTGATATCGGATCGAATGTTGGAAGGATTTCCGAGGTGATGGTGACTAATATAGTAACCGGAACAGCACATTGACCTGCGTCTGGTGTAAACACATATTCTGCGTCTACAACCGCTACAGATGTATCTATTGCTGACGGGCTCCATGTTCCTGTTATACCATTTGTTGATGCCGGTAAAGCGTCTGGTGTTGCGTTTAAACAATAGGCAGTAGCTATTGGATCAAATGTTGGTGTAACTTCTTCTGTTACTGTAATTAACCATGTAACAATATTTGCACATTGTCCTGCATCTGGTGTAAATATATATTCTGCATCAACAACCGCTACTGTAGTATCTATTGTGGCAGGACTCCATGTTCCTGTGATACCGTTTGTTGATGTTGTTAATAATACATCCGCAGTAGCATCAATACAATAAGTAGTTGTAATTGGATCGAAAACAGGGTCAACAACATCGATAACAGTAAGTGTTACCGTATGGCTTTCATTGATTTCACAAACACCTGTGTTAGATGAAACTAAATAAGTAATCTCATAAACACCTGCAGTACTAGTTGATAAATCAATTGCACCTGTAGACGCGTCTATTGTTAATCCTGCTGGAGTTGCAGTAAATTGTCCTGTTATATCAAAGTTTTCGGCAGGTACAAGAACAGGATTCGATCCAGACTTACAATATTCTGCTTCATCGTAACTAAATTCTGTAATTGGAGTGACTGCATTTACTAATTCTATAGTAAAAGTGTATGTTCCTCCTTCTGTACAGCCTTGTGCTTCTAAAGTATAAACTACTTCATAAATACCGGCAGTACTAGTTCCTAAATTAATTTCTCCGGTTGTTGGATCAATTACTAAACCAGTTGTTGATGTAAATACTCCTCCTATATTGAAGTCAGTTGCTAATGTTGGCAATAGAAGACCACTTGTGCTTGATACACAAATTACAGCAGGATCATATTCAAACTCTACAATTGGTGTGACAATATCATCTCCAAAATTCAAGAAGAATGATTTAACCAAAGAACAAGTATTCGTTAAATCTGAAACGCGTACCCAAATTTGTTGACCATCTGTACCTTCAAACTCTGCAGGATTTTCTATAGGGTTTTGAGGAACTGATGCGTCTTCTTCAGATAAATAATAAGTAATTAAAAATAATGCCGGATCAAAAGTGCCTAAAATGGTAGCGTTATTTTGTGTTAAGTCAAAAATTGCTGTTCCTGTAGCACTACATGATTCCAAATCAACTGGATCATTACTTGGGAATTCAATAATATAAACAATATCAACTGTTTTAGAAGTAGTAACCTCTTCACCTGGCGTACATGTTGCATAGGTTGCAATTGCTTCCATTTCAAGTGTTAGAGTTAAGTTCGTTTCTAACTCTAGTTGCTGTTCTGGTGTTAAAACGATTGAAATATCATTTTGATTGCTATAAAAACCACCATTCATTAACCATTGGAAATCAACATCAGATTCTCCATTTGGAAGGAATCTCCAAGCTTCTTCTGTAGCAGACCAAGCTCCTGTATTTCTTCCAGGAGGGGTATAACCCACAGTTCCTAATGCGTTTTGAATACCAATAACTCCAACTCCATTTTGCCAAGATGTACATGGAACTCTTCTTTCTACATAAACTTCGATAATATTAGAAATTTCATATATTACAATTTGACTTGTTTGTGCACCAACGGCAGCACTATTATTACACCCTGTTCCAAATTGAGCAACTTGGGAGAAATTTACTACTAAAGCTCTACATGGATAAGTTCCTAAAACTTGATAGTTTATATTTGGTGAAGCAAATGCATTATTAATGAAAGGATCTATATCCTGATAAACTCCATATATTGCATTTAAAATTGGAAATGCAGGATTAGGAACACTCTGAGTAAAGGCCCATGGACAACCCCCACCATCTGTCATTCCATTTCCAAATTGTACAACTCCATTTGATCCTACTTTGGCTTGTGTAAAAGATTCTCCAAAGAAACAGAAATTAAACGGTAAATCTATAGCATCAGACCAAACGTCATCTGTGTCAACAGATGTTTGTGTACCACCAGTGAAAGGGAATGGAGGTTCATAGGTAATTGATTCTACTGCATAAGAAGTAGTTGAAGCAATTCCATAGAAGGAAGCTGCAAGGTTAATTTCTTCAATATCAGAATCAGGACAAACTACAATTGAACCATCTACAATATCAACACCAACACCAACAACATCTACAGATGCACACCCTGGCGGGATGTAGATTGAGAATTGCTCTGGTCCCGACCAAAAACTTTTATCGTCTTCCGAACAAATTGCTCTTACATAAAATTCGTAAAACACATCTTCAGATGCAAGGAAAGTGTATGTTGGACTATTAACAATTATTCCTGTTGAAGAAGCGTTTGGAACTCCACTTCCTAATTCTTGAATAATTACTTCCCATTGTGTTTCAGTTCCTGAAGGAGTCCATGTTAAATCTACAGAATATGAACCTAATTCGGTTGAAGCTGTTAATTCACTTGGAGAAGGACAGGTTAAAACACTAACATTAATATTGTCGATAGCTGCAGGTGTCTGAGTTCCTCCACCTCCATCATTTCTCCACTCAAATACTAAACGAAGTACTTGATCTGAAAATGCTGCTAATGGCAAAGTATATAATTGGTTTACATAACTAGCACTATTGTTAAAATTAGCACCTAATTGTTGACCTCCACTGGCTGCGTTAATTTGCACTCCTGGTGTTGGCGTAAAAGTTACAGGCACTAACCAAACTCTGAAGTAATCGAATGGGAAACCGCCAAATCCTTCTCCTACTGCTCTCCAATCAAATGATAGATTTACTTCATTCAATATTGTTGGCATTTGTAAATCACGGTAAGCATGAACTACAGTTGCAGGTGATGTTGTGTAAGTATTTGTAGCTCCATTATTATTAGAAATGTACATTGCTTGAGTTCCTCCATTATTTGTAGCATTTCCAACAACCCATTTATTGATAGAAGTTCCGTTTACGAAAGACCATCCATGAGCTGCTTCAAAATCTTCTGAATAATTTAAATCAACCGGTATTTGCGTAGTATTGAATGAAAACGCAGTAGTCCAATTGCTAATGCTTGTTTCACTACAAATTACTCTAACATAAACATCATAGGTTGTTGATGGTGATAATGAAGTAACTTCAAAAGGGTTATCTGTGGTAACTGTTCCTGTGTCGTCAATTCCTGGAGCAGGAGAACCTGTTGGAAGTACAATAACTTCGAACTCTGTAAATCCCGGTATTGGATCCCAACCAATCTCAGCTGTTTCTTGACCAACAGTAACGATAGAAACTCCAGTTGGAGGTAAACATTCCGGCACACCACATTCTACTAATGAATCGGTATATAAAACAGTTCCGGCTAAGCCTCCTGAAGCAACATCCATACTGTAAACAGTTTGGTTTGAATCGTTGATTACTTGTACTCGAACTTCACCTGTAAATCCACCGGCAACACTCCAAAATAAATCAAATGGTAAACCATTACATAATTGTACTGTAAAGTCAACCGGGTTTTGTCCATCTGCATTTGTTGGACCCGTAATAGTTGCAACAACAATTCCGTTTTGTCTAACTTCCATAATGTTGCCATTCCAACTATCTCCAAATGTATCTCGCGTTCTGATGATATAAGCACATTGGTCGGCTAAGTCACAAATTGTAGTATTGAATGTTAAAGCAGATGACCAGTTTCCGATTCCGGTTGGACAAATTGCTCTGATATACACGTCATATAATGTTCCTGATTCTAATCCTGTGATTAAAAATGGATTATCTGTAGTTAATGTTCCTGTAGCAGTTGCAGTAGGTACAGTTGAAGGCGATGGTAACCAAATTACTTCATATTCTGTAATTCCGGGAACAACATCCCATTGAACCTCTGCAGATTCTGCTGAAATTTGTCCGGCCACCATAGTTAAGCCTGTTGGTGCCAAACATTCCGGCACACCACATTCTACTAATGAATCAGTATATAAAACGGTTCCGGCTAAAGCTCCCGAAGGAACATCCATACTGTAAACAGTTTGGTTTGAATCGTTGATTACTTGTACTCGAACTTCATTTGTAAATCCGCCGGCAACACTCCAAAATAAATCAAATGGTAATCCATCACACAATTGAACAGTGAAGTCAACCGGATTTTGTCCATCAGCATTTGTTGGACCGGTAATTGTTGCAACAACAATTCCGTTTTGTCTAACTTGCATGATGTTACCATTCCAACTATCACCAAATGTGTCTTGTGTTCTAATGATATAAGCACATTGGTCGGCTATATCACAAATTGTTGTATTGAATGTTAAAGCAGTTGACCAGTTACTTGTTCCTGTTGGACAAATTGCTCTTATGTAAACATTATAAATTGTTCCTGAATCTAATCCTGTAATTAAAAATGGATTTTCAGTAGTTAATGTTCCTGAATCATCTGGACCCGGTGATGTGGAAGGCGATGGTAACCAAATTACTTCATATTCTGTAATTCCGGGAACAACATCCCATTCAACTTGAGCAGAATCTGCTGAAATTTGACCAGCCACTGTTGCTAATCCTGTTGGAGGTAAACATTCCGGCACACCACATTCTACTAAAGAATCGGTGTATAAAACTGTTCCAGCTAAGCCGCCGGAAGCAACTTCCATACTGTAAACAGTTTGATTTGAATCGTTTATTACTTGTACACGAACTTCATTTGTGAATCCTCCTGCAACGCTCCAAAATAAATCAAAAGGTTGACCTGTACATAATTGAACTACAAAGTCAACCGGATTTTGTCCATCAGCATTTGTTGGACCGGTTATTGTTGCAACAACAATACCATTTTGTCTAACTTCCATGATATTACCATTCCAACTATCTCCAAATGTGTCTCTAGTTCTAATTATATATGAACATTGATCCGCTGGTTCACATGTAGTCGTATTAAATATATAAGGTCCGGCCCAAGCACTAAATGTTCCGTCTCCACAATCTCTTCTTACCCAATATTGATATTGTGTTGAAGCCGCAATTGGAGTACCATCAAATAATGTGGTTACGTTTACGTTATCAAAGCTATTAGTTTGAATACCTGAACCTGCAGGAACTGTAGATCCAACAGTTTGTAAAACATATTCCCATGATGTAGCTCCATTAGCATCCCAATTTAAAACGGCACTTGTCAATCCACCAATTGCTCCTAAATTAGTTGGAGGTGGACAGTTTACTACTTGTAGAGATAAAGTGTAAGCAATTGTAGCAGGAGTTCCGCTTGTAGAAATTACTATATAATAAGTCTGACCTGAAACAACAGGTAAGTCTATAACTCTTGGTGTAGCATTATTACTTGATACACCTGCAATACAACTTACCCCAACATTATCACAACTATTATAAACGAATAAACCTGAATTGTTTCCTGTTGGTGTCATGGTAATGTTTACCACTCCATCAAAATCAGCGGTATAGCTATAAAAAACATCGTTACCGTTTAAAAAATTTCCGGCAGCTCCACAACCTGCACCCGGATTACCATCAATATTATCTAAATAATTAGCTGTGTTATCGGTTGTAGAATAAGGTAAGCCTCCTACCGGAATTGCAGAATCACATGTTAATCCCGGTGAAGATGTTGTAAAATTTACCGGCCCTACCCATTCACTATTACTTTGTGAACATATTGCTCTAACATAAACAGCATATTGAGTTGACTCATTTAATCCTGTTGCAGGATAAGTTGTTTCCGGACCAACCTCTACGCCAACCCCTGTTGGTGTGTTAGGAAATTCCACTATTTCAACTTCAAAAAGGTCTGCTCCGCCCGGATTATCCCATGTTATTGTTGCTCCAACTTGGCTAATACTGCCAACTTGAATATTTTCAGGATTAATACATCTTTCAACCAAACGAACATCATCCACAATCCATCTGTCTCCGGTTGGAGCAGCAGTTGGTTGTGTCACTAACATTACGAATGCAATATAAATGTCTTGCCCTTCATATCCGGCAAGAGCTAAATCCACTTCTTTTTCTTCACAGATATTAAAAACAGCATTTAATTCTGCTTCTGTCCATTGAGCAACAATTGAAAAACCACTGTTCTGAGAAACAGTAGAAACTCTAATCTGATACGTTGTATTATCAAAACCGTTAATTGTTGAACGGGTTGAGAATAACAATTGTCCATTATCAGGAACTGTAACTAATGATGACACTAACCACTTTTCAGAAGTGTTACCGGCACCAATATTTTCTCTACCGTTGACAAAAGCAGAAATACTGCCCTGGCAAACTGTTGGAGGTGTAGTTACAGCATTTACGGTTGTCCACTGAAAGGCACCGAATGCGTTGTTGTAAAATGTCCAACCGGGTGGTATTCCGCCCTCAAAATTTTGAGGAACCTGAGAATACGCAACTGTTCCTGTCAGCAAAAACAACAGTAATAGTAAAGTAATTCTTTTCATAAATGAAAGTTTAGATTGTTTTGTAATTTTTTTTCGTAGGTTTAGAGAGCCAAATTTAACAAAAATTAAGAATTATGTAACATTATTTTAATTTTTAACTAAATAATTCAACATATTTATTTCTTTTGTTTCTTTAATTTGGTCAGAAAAGCTTCTGAATTGCTTAATTTTGCAAGACATTTAATTGAATATGCTAGAAAAAGAAAAAACAAGTTTTGAAAAGACAGTTGTAGTAGGAATTGTTACGAAAGAACAAGATGAGTCTAAATTGAATGAATTTCTAGATGAATTAGAGTTTTTAACGTTTACTGCTGGCGGTGAAGTGATTAAGCGTTTTTGGCAACGACTTGAAAAAGCTCATCCTAAAACCTTTGTTGGAACAGGGAAAATTGAAGAAATTCATAAATATATTGTTGAAAACGACGTTTCTACCGTGATTTTTGATGATGAACTCTCGCCTTCTCAACAAAAAAATATTACTAAAATTTTGGATTGTAAGGTATTAGACCGAACCAACCTAATTTTGGACATTTTTGCTCAACGTGCCGAAACTTCTTATGCCAGAACACAGGTTGAGTTGGCTCAGTGTCAATATTTGCTGCCGAGATTATCGGGAATGTGGACGCACTTGGAACGGCAACGTGGTGGAATTGGTATGCGTGGTCCGGGTGAAACAGAGATTGAAACCGATAGACGAATTGTGCGTGACCGAATTGCATTGTTGAAAGATAAAATCAAGACGATTGACAAACAAATGTCGGTGCAACGCGGAAATCGTGGTTCGCTGGTTCGTGTTGCTTTGGTGGGATATACCAATGTGGGAAAATCGACGTTGATGAATGCGGTTGGAAAAAGCGATGTTTTTGTAGAGAATAAATTATTTGCAACGCTAGATACAACTGTGCGAAAAGTGGTGATTAAGAATTTACCGTTTTTGCTTTCGGATACGGTTGGTTTTATTCGAAAATTGCCAACTCAGTTGGTGGAATCGTTTAAAAGTACGCTGGATGAAGTACGTGAAGCCGATTTACTACTTCACGTTGTTGATATTTCGCATCCGGATTTTGAACATCATATTGCCTCGGTAAATCAGATTTTGCAAGATATTAAAAGTGCCGATAAACACACAATTATGGTTTTTAATAAGATTGATGCCTACAAACCTGCTCAATTTGATGAAGATGATTTGATGATTGAAAAAACCAGTAAGCATTATTCGTTGGAAGAATGGAAAGCCACATGGATGAGTAATGTGGGTGAAGATCGTGCGTTGTTTATTTCTGCGACGAATAAAGAGAATTTTGAAGAATTTAGAGAAAAAGTGTATGAAGCTGTGAGGGAAATTCACGTGACTCGTTTTCCGTATAATAAATTTTTGTATCCGGATTATAAGGATGCTGTGGATGAGGAATAGTTTATAGCACAGATTGCGACAGGGATTGCAGTGGAAAGCTTTTTTAAAAAAATTTTTAGTTTTGCTGACAAACAAAAGCGACCAACGGAAGCTCTTTGGGTGGCTTGCAAAACTTAATTTTTTTGAAAAACTTGGAACGGAAAGCCCGGCCGTTCGCCCCAAAAAAAAATCATTCCGAAAAAAGAGATTTGCTTCGCCTGTTCGCTTCGCTCGAGTCTCCTTCGTCGGAATGACAAGATTGGGGATAAATTATATTATTAAAATCCGTAATTCACGCCCACTCCCAACACTTGACGGGTTTGGAAACCGCGAAATGCATTGTCGTCATAAATGGTTTGGAACGACAGGTTGGTGGATAGGAATTTATTGATGGTCATTACGATATTTAACTGATAATCAACGTCTACGTTTTGTGGATCTTCGAGATAATTGGAATATAAACTCAGGATATTTTCGGCAGAAACGTTTTCGAATAAATTGAATTTATAGTAACCTGCTGCGTAGAAACCGAGCTCGTAACGCATTGATTTTCCTTCATCTACGCCAAAATAACTTCCGTCAACATAGCCCGGAACAGAAGTATAATCTTTGTCAACAAAAGTCATTTTTGATGATAATGGAGCTAAATTGAATTTGAAATTATCGCTTTTTTTCCACATCATACCCGGACCAAAAGTGAGGTAACCCGGCGACATAAAATTGGTGTTTTCGGTTCTGATTTCTCTGCCGTTTTCATCTGTTCCGTAAACAAAACCTTTTGTGAATTGTGTTCTGAAGTTAAGAAAAGCGGAATAATACCAATATCCTCCAGCTTTTTTTCCGGCAAGTGAATTAAACTCGAAACGGTCATCGGTTTTCTTTTCAAACTCTGAGTTTTTGGTTTTCACGATACCGTAGGATGCAATTACTTTGTTGTCCCAAGACCAATCTTCACTTTTGTAATTGAAATCGTAGTTGAGTCCGAGATTTCCTGAAATATTGTTTTCGCCACCGGCAACCCAATTGTCAAATGTTGATTGATTGAACAAGAACGAGATGTTTCCTTTTTTAATCCACCCGTTGGTTCGTGTGGTGTCGTTGACAGCTTTAACTACTTCTTCGACACTTTTTACTACTTCTTGTTGAGCTGAAACTTGTAGCCCAAACATGAAACTAAGTGCAATTACTACTTTTTTCATCCTTTAAATTTTAAGATTTTGCGGGACAAAGTTAATAATTGTTCTAAAATTAACAATTTTTTTCTGCTTAAAGGCCGTCTATTTTTGAGCTTTATATAACGGAACAGCAGAACAAGCTTCGCCAAACATAACGCTTTTGGCTACTTTTTGTAGATTTTGAATAGCAAAAATATAGGCTGATTCCGGAACCGGTTTTTTGGAACATCCTTTAAGAATGACCGGTTTTCCTTGGTAAATGGAATAATCGATTTGGCTGAGGATCTCGCTATATAATAAGGTGTCGATTTCTTCTTTTTTGCCTAAAATGATTTTTTTTGCAAACGGCTGAAGATGAACCGTAACCACAATAGTTGCCCAAGCCGGTAAAATAGCGTCGGTAGAGCAATAAATCGCCACAAAATGGTTTTGATATTGCGACCAATCGTGGTTTTTTAACGCTTCGCGGAAATTTTTTTCTTTAAGTAAAAATCCTTCTTCGAGCCAATGAGCAATATCAATTTGTGTTCGGATTCCGGTGGGATAATAATCCTCTAAATCGAACACTTCTAAGGAAGAATTGGCCACTTTGTTGATGATTTCGTTCATGTCTTTTGTTTCAGGTCTAAAGTTTCAAGTTTCAAGTTGCTGAACCTGAAACCTGAAACTTGAAACTTTTTTACAACATTCCTAATTCCAATTTTGCTTCTTCGCTCATTAAATCTTTGCTCCACGGTGGGTCGAAAGTGATTTCTACTTCGCACGATTTTACGGCATCGAGTGATTTTATTTTTTCTTCTACTTCTCTTGGCAATGTTTCGGCAACAGGACAATTGGGTGATGTTAAAGTCATTAAAACTTTTACATCATTGTCTTCGTTGATCATTACGTCGTAGATTAATCCGAGTTCATAAATATCGACTGGTATTTCGGGGTCGTAAATTCCTTTGAGGACTTTTACAACCGATTCGCCTAGGTTTATTTCGTCTTTATATTCTTCCATTTTGTTTACTTCTAAGTTTTGTTTTTGCCACTAAGGCACAAAGTCAATAAGTCTTTTTTTTAATTCTTAGCTTCAAAAGCTAACGCATACATTTTTATCTTTTTTATCATTGAGACCAAACCGTTTGCACGAGTTGGAGACAAATGTTCTTTCAATCCTATTTCATCAATAAAATCGGTATTGGCTTCTAAAATGGCGGATGGTTTTTGGTTCGAAAATGTTCGGATTAAAATGGCGATGATTCCTTTGGTTAAAATGGCATCGCTATCGGCTGTAAACATAATTTTTCCGTCCTGTTCTTCGCCTTGCAACCACACTTTTGATTGACATCCTTTGATGATGTTTTCCTCGGTTTTATATTTTTCATCAATCAACGGTAATGTTTTTCCAAGTTCGATGATGTATTCGTAGCGTTGCATCCAATCATCAAACATTGAAAACTCGTCAACGATTTCGTCTTGTATTTCTTTAATTGTCATTGTTTTCTGTTTTTACAAACGAGACTATTTTGTTTACAAACGCTTCAATCTCAACTGGTGGACTATCATGATCGAAGGTTTGTGATTGATAAACTTTTCCTTCATATACAATTCTGACATTAGCCATTGCTGCACCATCATAAAAACGTTTTTCCTCTGGTCCTTTATAGTTTTCCAGTTGATTTAGATCAATTTTTACAAACAAATCAGCTAATTCTTTAAAATCCTCTTTTGCCAATTGATAGCTTTTTGCCTTTTCATCTCTCTTTCTAACAATGGAAAGGGTTTCATTTTGGATTTGTATATTCACATAACTTCCTCTCGAAATGGCTTGGTATTCGATGGCCGCTTTCTTCATCTCTTCTTTTTCCTTTTGACTACAATTGTTTGCTAAAAAAAGCGAAAGGAAAATCATTGTAATAGTTTTCATAATCTGTTTTTAAGACAACATTAGTTTTGCTTTTTTAACGGCTTCTACCAAGGCATCAATTTCTTCTTTGGTGTTATAAAACGCAAATGAAGCTCTCAATGTTCCCTGAATTTGATAAAAATCCATAATCGGCTGAGCACAATGATGTCCGGTGCGAACCGCTATTCCTAGCTTGTCAATTATCGTACCAACGTCATACGGATGAATGCCATCAATATTAAACGAAATTACGGAAGTTTTTTGATTGGATGTGCCATAAATTTTTAATCCTTCAATTTCTAACAATCTGTTGGTTCCGTATTCTAACAATTCGTTTTCATAAGCTGCAATGTTATCAAAACCTATTTCGTTGAGATAATCAATGGCGGTTCCGAGCACAATACCTCCTGCAATATTGGGTGTTCCGGCTTCAAATTTATGAGGTAATTCCGCATAGGTTGTTTTTTCAAAAGAAACGGTGGCAATCATTTCGCCTCCGCCTTGATAGGGTGGCAATTTGTTTAACCAGGCTTCTTTTCCGTATAAAATTCCTGTACCGGTTGGTCCGCAGATTTTGTGTCCGGAAAATACATAAAAATCACAATCCAAGTCTTGCACATTTGGTTTTAGATGCGGAGTTGCTTGTGCTCCATCGATTAAAACCGCTGCACCCACTTCGTGGGCTTTTTCAATCATCCATTTAATTGGATTAATGGTTCCCAATGCATTGGAAATATGATTTACGGTTACAATTTTGGTTTTATCTGAAAGTAATCGTTCGTATTCTGAAAGAATTAATTCACCCGATTCATTCATCGGAATCACAACCAGTTTGGCTCCGGTTTTTTCGCACAACATTTGCCAAGGAACAATGTTGCTGTGGTGTTCTAACGCAGAAACCATCACCTCATCTCCTTGTTTTAAAAAAGAAGCAAATCCACTCGCAACCAAATTAATTCCGTGCGTAGTTCCGGAAGTAAAAAGCACTTCGTGACTAAATTTTGCGTTGATGTGCTGTTGAATTTTTAATCGTGAAGCTTCATACGCATCTGTGGCCAACTGACTCAACGTGTGTACACCACGATGAATATTGGCATTAATTTCTTTATAATAATTGGCTTCTGCATCAATCACCACTTGTGGTTTTTGCGAAGTTGCTGCGTTATCGAAATAAACAAGCGGTCTTCCGTTTACGGTTTGAGAAAGTATCGGGAAATCGGCTCTAATTTTTTGAATGTTTATCATTTTTTATTTAGAAAAATTCTAAATACAAAAGTAGTAAAAAGGATTGCGTATCTGCCACGAATTCACGAATTTTTATGAATTGTATCAACTGAAAATGCCAACGATTGATTTTCATTTGAGATAATTTTATACATTGCACTAAATAAATTTCAAATGAAAAAATTCTTCAAATTTCTTGGTATTGCTATTGTACTTTTTATTATTTATACTGGAATAACAACTTATCCAAAGTTGAATATTGTTTCCGGTTTTTCTGCAAAAAGTGTCGCTTCCGGATATTTTATTGATGGAAGACCGCTAGAAGTTATTGAGAATGGAGATAATGATATTGAAAGTGTTCGATTGGCAAAAAACGAAATTGATGAACAAGGAAAATTTGTCATTTCTTCTGCTTTTGGATTAAAAAAACGAAAAGCCATTTACCGAGAAGGCTTGGGAGCTACTTTGATAAACGATGATTTTGATGAAGCGAAGCCCTATTTGGTTCCGAATCGAACAAAAAACGAAACGAATTTACCTTTTCCGTATGGAAATCTTGAACCAAAAGATTCAATTTTTCCGGATGTGAATTATGAAAAATTAAATCAAGCGGTTGCGAATGCATTTGATAAAAAAGGTGAAAAAATTAAGCGAACAAGAGCTCTTTTAGTGATTTATAAAGATAAAATCATTGCCGAAAAATATGAAGATGGTTTTTCTAAAAACACTAAATTTTTGGGTTGGTCAATGACGAAAAGTATCACGGCTACTTATTTTGGAATTTTGCAACAACAAGGTAAAATTGATATTAATAAACCTGCTTCTGTGAAAGAATGGGCAAATGATGAACGATCAAAAATTACATTGCATAATTTAATTCAAATGAATTCCGGTTTGGAATGGGAAGAAGATTATGGGAAAATTTCGGATGTAACTAAAATGCTTTTTTTAGCGGAAGATATGACGAAAGTTCAATTGGAAAAACCCGCTGCTTTTGCACCGAATACACATTGGAATTATTCTTCGGGAACAACGAATTTGCTGTCGGGAATATTGCGAAGACAATTTCAAAATCATCAGGATTATTTGGATTTTTGGTATTCGTCTTTAATTGATAAAATTGGAATGCATTCGATGTTGATTGAACCTGATATGGCCGGAAATTTCGTTGGTTCTTCGTATGGATGGGCAACGGCTCGTGATTGGGCGAAATTTGGCTTACTTTATTTGCACGAAGGCAATTGGAATGGTGAGCAAATTTTTGATAAAAGTTGGGCGAAGTATGTGGCGACTCCTACACCCACTTCCAACGGAGAATATGGTGGTCATTTTTGGCTAAACGCCGGCGGGAAATATCCTGATGTGCCAAAAGATATGTATTTCTGTGGCGGATTTCAAGGTCAGAAAGTGATTATTATTCCGAGTAAAGAAATGGTGATTGTTCGTTTTGGATTGACGGAAGATGAGGATTTTGATTTTAATGGGATGATGAAAGGTGTTATTTCATCTATTAAGTTATAATTTAACCGCAAAGAGCACAAAGGAAAAATCGCAAAGGACGCAAAGTTTGAAGAAATTTTTTTTTGAAATTCAAAAGAATAAATTTCCCTGAAGTTCAATACAGTAAATCCTCTAGCCCGACCTTGCCTACCGGCAGGCAGGTTGCAGTGGAAATAAAAAAGTTCCGGTTTTTCTCGGGACTTTTTTATTGCAACGAAAAGCGGGAATATGGTTTCCTGAAATGCCCGAACCATTCGCTTCAAAGAATTAAAAAACGAACTATTTACAGAAAAGTATAGTTGATTCCAACATTCAATGTAACAGCCTTAAAGCCGTCGGGAAAATAAAAACCATGGTTATTTATTTCAAAAAACACGCCGAAATAGTTGTCTTTCTCTGTTTCTTTTGTGACACCAATTGTATATTTTCGGAGATATCCTGAGTAATTTTCAGTTCCAATTTGAAAACTTCTTCCATAGCCAAACGAAAGCAAGAGTTTGGTTTTCTCGGTTAAATCAATAAAGAATTTACTGTTTAAGTAAACGGGTAAAACTCCGGTATCTCGCCTGAAATTTCCTTCTATTCCGGAGTTTATTCCAATAAACAAACTTCCTTCGTTGTTGTGAACGCCAACGCCTCCTCTAAAACTCAATCCGCTGATTGAAAACACTTCTGTTTTTTCGTCTTGATTGGTAACAAAAAAGCCTGCTATAAATCCAACCTCACCTTCGTAATAAAAGTTTTCTTTAAAAAATTGAGCATTGGAAAACTGAGTCCAAAAAAGACAAAATAGGATTAAAAGTTTTAAAAATTTACTTTTCAACTTTTTGTAAACTACAAATCAAACCCCAAATTCACTCCTAATTTCATCGCAATAATCTTCGTGATGCGTTGTTTGAGTTCAGGTATTTTGATGCTTTCGATGACTTCGTTGGAAAATGCATATAGCAATAATGCTTTGGCTTCTTTTTTCGGGATGCCGCGTTGTTGCATATAGAACATCGCACTTTCGTCGAGCTGACCAATAGTGCAGCCATGTGAACATTTGACATCATCGGCAAAAATTTCCAATTGTGGTTTGGCGTTGATGGTCGCTTTGTCGCTTAATAAAATGTTATTATTTTGCTGAAAAGCATCGGTTTTTTGGGCTTCTTTTTCCACGAAAATCTTTCCGTTGAAAACGCCGGTTGAACTTCCGCCTAAAATGGTTTTATAGTTTTGATGGCTTTCGCAATTGGGTGTGGCGTGATTCACCAACGTGTAATGATCCACGTGTTGCTTGTCGCCAATAATCGTGATTCCTTTTAAAGTTGAATCGATTCGTTCGCCAAAGTGGTAGAAATTCAGGTTGTTTCTGGTAATGTTTCCACCAAACGAAAAGGTATGAACCGCAACTCTACTCTCTTGTTTTTGAGAAATATACGTATTGTCAATTAAATTGGCTGTTTGTTCGTCATTTTGAATTTTATAATAATCGACAATCGCTCTTTTTTGAGCAAAAATTTCGGTTACTGAATTAGTCAAAACCGGATTGCTGTTTAAACTTTGATGACGTTCGATGATTTGCACGTGAGCATTTTCGCCTACAATAATCAAATTTCGAGGTTGCACCATCAACGCACTTTCGACTCCAGTAGAGAAATGAATGATTTCAATTGGTTTGTCGGCTACTTTACTTTTTGGGATGTTGATGAACGCTCCTTCTTGTGCAAAAGCAGTATTTAATGTGGTTAAACTTTCGTCTTTGCTGGCGATTTGGTTGAAATAAGTATCCAAAACCATTTTGTATTTTGGCTTTGTTAACACAGAAGAAAGTAAGCAAACATCTATTCCTTCGTGCGTTGTTGACGACATAAACGAACTGAATTTTCCATCGATAAACACTAATTTGTAGGTGTCTATTTCGTGTAGAAAAAATTTCTTGACATCTTTAAATTCAATTGAATTTTCTCTTTTTGGGAAAACAGAAAAGTCGTTTTTTAATACTGAATTCAGTGATGTATATTTCCAAGCTTCCTCTTTTTTGGTTGGGAAACCTTTATTTTCAAAGTTTTTTATGGCAGAAGTTCGAATGTCGTGCAACTCGGCGGTTACATCGATTCGTTCTTCAAAGGCCATGAAAGATGATACTAATTTTTCTTTTAAATCCATTTTGTTATTCTTTTGTCATTACTTCGCCAGTTCGAGCATAGCTCTCGTACCCGAGGAACGAGGAATCTTATAATGAGATGCTTCCTTCGTCAGCATGACAATATTGTGTTAAACCAATTCACTTTTTATCCAATCGTAACCTTTTTCTTCTAACTCGTAAGCTAATTCTTTTCCGCCGGATTTAACGATTTTTCCGTCCATCAAAACGTGAACAAAATCAGGGATGATATAATCTAATAAACGTTGATAATGCGTGATTACTAAAACGGCATTTTCTTGGCTTTTCAATTTATTCACGCCATTTGCTACAATTCGCAAAGCATCAATATCTAAACCTGAATCGGTCTCGTCTAAGATGGCTAATTTGGGTTCTAACATTGCCATTTGAAAAATTTCGTTACGTTTTTTCTCTCCCCCCGAAAAACCTTCGTTTAATGAACGAGATAAAAACTTACGATCAATTTCTAATAATTCTGATTTTTCACGAATCAATTTTAGCATTTCATTAGCCGGCATTTCTTCTTTTCCGTTAGCTTTTCTGCTTTCGTTGATGGCCGTTTTCATAAAATTCGTTACCGAAACTCCTGGGATTTCCACGGGATATTGAAACGATAAGAAAATGCCTTTGTGAGCTCTTTCTTCCGGAGCTAAATCGGCTAAATCTTCGTCTAATAATTCAACTGAACCTTCGGTTACTTCGTAATTTTCATTTCCGGCGATTACAGCAGAAAGTGTACTTTTCCCTGATCCGTTTGGACCCATAATGGCATGTACTTCTCCGGCTTTAATTTCAAGGTTGATGCCTTTTAATATTTCTTTGTCTTCGATGGAAGCGTGTAAATTTTTTATGCTTAACATTTTGTTTTTGTTTCAAGTTTAATGTTTCAAGTTCGTTTTATTCACTTTTTGAAACATTTAATATTTATTTATCTTTTTTGATTGTTCTTTTGTTTCGTTCAGGCATAACTTGAAACCTGAAACTTGAAACATATTTAACCTACCGAACCTTCCAACGAAATCTCTAACAATTTTTGTGCTTCCACGGCGAATTCCATTGGTAATTTATTCAATACTTCTTTACTGAAACCGTTTACTATTAATGCAATTGCTTTTTCGGTTGGAATACCACGTTGATTGCAATAAAAAACCTGGTCTTCTCCAATTTTGGAGGTCGTTGCTTCGTGTTCAATTTTTGCAGATGTGTTTTTACTTTCAATATACGGAAAAGTGTGTGCTCCACAATTATTTCCCATCAAAAGTGAATCACATTGTGAAAAGTTTCTGGCATTATCGGCATTGGCACTAATTCGAACCAAACCTCGGTAACTGTTTTGTGATTTTCCGGCAGAAATTCCTTTGGAAATAATGGTTGATTTAGTGTTTTTCCCTAAATGAATCATCTTTGTTCCGGTGTCGGCTTGCTGATGATTATTGGTTACGGCTATTGAATAAAACTCGCCAATTGAGTTATTTCCTTTTAAAATTACTGAAGGATATTTCCAAGTAATGGCTGAACCGGTTTCAACTTGTGTCCAAGAAATCTTAGCGTTTTTCTCGCACAAACCTCTTTTGGTCACAAAATTAAAAACACCACCTTTTCCTTCTTTATTTCCGGGATACCAGTTTTGAACGGTTGAATATTTTATTTCGGCATCATCCATCGCAATAAGTTCAACCACAGCAGCGTGCAATTGATTTTCGTCGCGGCTTGGTGCAGTACAACCTTCTAAATACGAAACATAACTGCCTTCATCGGCAATTAATAACGTTCGTTCAAACTGACCTGTTCCGGCTTGATTGATTCGGAAATAAGTTGATAACTCCATCGGACAACGAACGCCTTTTGGAATATAACAAAAACTTCCATCTGAAAAAACAGCGGAATTCAAAGCGGCATAAAAATTATCTCGTTGCGGAACAACGGTTCCTAAATATTTCTGAACTAACTCCGGATGTTCTTTAATTGCATCAGAAATCGAACAGAAAATAATTCCTTTTTCGTTTAATGTCTTTTTGAAAGTCGTAGCTACAGAAACAGAATCCACAACAATATCCATCGCCACATTATTCATTTTTTTCTGTTCATCAATCGAAATTCCGAGCTTTTTATACATCGCTAATAATTCCGGATCAACATCGTCTAATGTTTTATTTGGATCTGCTTTTTTTGGAGCAGAATAATACGAAATCGCTTGAAAATCGGGTTTTTCATAATGTACATTTGCCCATTCCGGCTCGATCATTTCTTGCCAAGCACGAAAAGCTTCCAAACGCCAATCGGTCATCCATTGCGGTTCTTCTTTTTTCATAGAAATCGCACGGACAATGTCTTCATTTAACCCAATAGGAAACGTTTCCGAGTCTAATTCGGTATAAAATCCGTATTCATATTCTTTGCTTTCTAATTCGACTTTTAAGTCGTCTTCGGTATATTTTGCCATTTTTTTTATATTAACCCTAACAGCGTTTTGAACTCTTTCACGGTTGAAAATAATTTAATTTTTAAAGCGAAAAACTTTCTCCGCAACCACACGTTCTGTTCGCATTTGGATTGTTAAACACAAATCCTTTTCCATTTAAACCACCGGAAAATTCTAAAATAGTTCCGGCTAAATAAAGGAAACTTTTCTTTTCAACAGCTACTCGTATATTGTTGTCTTCGAATACTTTATCGTTTTCTCCAATTTCTTTGTCAAATTTTAAATCATAAGACAAACCGGAGCAACCACCACTTTTTACGCCAACTCGAACGTAATCTCGGGCAGCATCAAAACCATCATCTTCCATCAAATTGATGATTTTCTTTTTGGCTGTATCTGAAACTTTAATCATTTGCTATTTTGATTTTGTCTAAATTAACTGCAAAGATACATCAAAATAGGAATTTTAAAAGGATTCCTAACATTTTTATAACGAATGGATGGATAGAAAATAGTTATAATTACGCTTTAAAAAGGTAAGTTTTTAGTAATTTGCGAAACATTTTACTATCAAATTACAATTATGAAACTATACCCCATTGAAGCCGGAAACTTTAAACTCGACGGCGGAGCTATGTTTGGCGTGGTGCCAAAAACCATTTGGAACCGAACAAATCCGGCAGATGAAAACAACCTCATCGACATTGCTGCTCGCTGTTTATTGATTGAAAACGGAAATCGATTGACGTTGATTGACACCGGAATGGGCAACAAACAATCGGATAAATTTTTTGGTTATTATTCGCTTTGGGGCGAACATTCTTTAGATAAATCACTTGCAAAATATGGTTTTCATCGGGATGATGTAACGGATGTTTTTATGACACACCTTCATTTTGACCATTGTGGCGGCAGTGTAAATTGGAATGAGGATAAAACCGGTTATGACGTCGCTTTCAAAAATGCAAAATTCTGGACGAATGAAAATCATTGGGAATGGGCAACCAAACCAAATTCACGTGAAAAAGCTTCTTTTCTGCACGAAAATATCATTCCGATGCAAGAAAGCGGTCAGTTGAATTTTATCAAAAGACCAAACAGTGATTTTGGTTTTTCGGAAGAAATGGATTTCGGAATTTTTTATGTGGATGGTCATACCGAAAAGCAAATGCTTCCTCACATCCAATACGAAGATAAAACCATCGTTTTTTGTGCGGATTTGTTGGCTACGGCAGGACATATCCCGATTCCGTATGTGATGGGTTACGATACCAGACCGCTTTTAACTTTGGATGAAAAAGCGAAATTTATGAATGCCGCAGCTGAAAATAATTACTATTTATTTTTAGAACACGATGCTCACAACGAAATAATCACTGTTGAAAAAACCGAAAAAGGTGTTCGTTTGAAAGAGGTTTTTTCGTGTAAGGACATCCTAAACCTTTAAAAATTCAATCCTTCCAAATTGTTAAACTTGTATTAATTATTTAATTGATATATCAATTATTGATAAATCATTTTTAATTTTGATTAAAATTATAATAT
>ERZ761602.3983-NODE-3983-length-19799-cov-4.336710_pt1 | contig 19799 bp, 18 predicted proteins | sample MGYA00512165_ERZ761602 | MGnify/ENA primary metagenome ERZ761602 (study PRJEB28899, sample SAMN02445085) | bioreactor sludge metagenome | biome: EBPR sludge; isolation source: Thorneside wastewater treatment plant | place: Australia: Brisbane, Thorneside... | reverse complement strand
TTCTGCCTGTCTCGTGGGCTCGGAGATGTGTATAAGAGACAGCATGATTACCGTGAAATTGCCGGATGGTTCGACGCGCGAAGTTGCGCCGGGCAGCACGGCGCTGGATTTGGCCGCGTCGATTGGCCAGCGGCTTGCCAAGGCTGCGACCGGCGCGCGCATTAACGGCGAAGTAAAAAGTCTGCCGACGCCGTTGAACGATGGCGATACCGTGGAGATTCTCACGTTTGACACGCGCGCCGGGCAGGACGTGTTCCGGCATAGCTGCGCACACGTAATGGCGACGGCGATCATGCGGCTGCGTCCAAACACGAAGCTTGCCATCGGCCCTGCGATTGAAGACGGCTTCTACTACGACATGGAGTCCGACACGCCGGTCACCGAAGAAGACTTTGCGGCGATCGAAGCGGAAATGGCGAAAGTCGTGCAGGAAGACCAGGCTTTCCAGCGCATTGAGGTTTCGCGTAACGACGCGCTCAAGCGCTTCCGTGAGCTGAACGACACCTACAAGGTCGAGCTGATCGAAGATCTGCCCGTGGACGCGCCAATCACGTACTATCAAAATGGCGAGTTCACGGATCTTTGCCGCGGACCGCATCTTCCCTCCACGGGCCGCATCAAGGCGTTCAAACTGTTGAGCGTAGCGGGTGCGTATTGGCGCGGCGACGAGAAGCGCCAGATGTTGACGCGCATTTACGGCACGGCGTTCCCGAGCAAGAAGGAGCTGGACGAGTACATCGCGTTTCGCGCGGAAGCCGAGAAGCGCGACCACCGCAAGCTGGGGCGTCAGCTCGATCTATTTAGTTTCCAGCCGTATGGCCCGGGATTTCCATTCTTCCATCCGAACGGAATGATCGTATTGAACGAATTGATGAGCTTTTGGCGCGGCGAACACGTCAGGCGGGGCTATTCCGAGATCCGCACGCCGATAATCCTGGACCGCGTGCTGTGGGAAAAGTCGGGCCACTGGGACCACTACAAAGAGAACATGTACTTCACGCAGATCGACGAGCGCGAATTTGCGGTGAAGCCGATGAACTGTCCCGGCAGCATGCTCGTATTCAAGACCGATCTGCGCAGCTACCGCGACCTGCCGATGCGCCTCGCGGAAGTGGGCACCGTGCATCGCCACGAGAAATCTGGCGTGTTGCATGGGCTGACACGCGTGCGCATGTTCACGCAGGACGACGCACACCACTTCCTCACGCCGGATCAGATCCAGGACGAAGTGCTCGGCATCATCGACTTCATCAGTTACGTCTACACGTCGTTCGGATTCGAGTACGGCGTCGAACTCAGCACGCGCCCCGCGAAGTCCGTGGGTTCGGACGAGAATTGGGAGAAAGCAACGAACGCCCTGCGCGAAGCGCTGGAAGCCAAGGGCATGCCGTACAAGATCAACGCCGGCGATGGCGCATTCTACGGACCCAAGATCGACTTTCACATTCGCGACAGTCTGAAACGCTCTTGGCAGTGCGCGACGATTCAGCTCGATTTCTCGATGCCGGAGTTGTTCGATCTGGAGTATATCGGCCAGGACGGAAACCGTCATCGTCCGGTGGTCATCCACCGCGTGATCTACGGTTCCATCGAGCGCTTCCTCGGCATTCTGATCGAGCATTTCGCCGGCGCGTTTCCGCTTTGGCTGGCCCCCGTGCAGGCGATTGTTGTGCCGGTCGCGGACGCTTTCGACGCGTACGCGACGTCCGTGCGTGATCGACTTCGCAAAGCAGGTATTCGCGCAGAAATGGATCTAAGCCCGGATACGATGAAGTACAAAATCCGAGAGGCGCAAACCCGACAGATCCCGTACATGCTGGTGGTCGGCGAACGCGAACGCGGCAGCGATTCCGCGTCGGTTCGGCACCGCCGCAAAGGCGACCTCGGTGCGCAAACACTCGACGCGCTAATCACAAAGCTTCAGGACGAGATAGCAACGCGCGCGCTGGATTGAGACAAAAATCGTTTGCACCTTGTCCGCCACTTAGTGGCGGGCAAGGTGCAAATCCACTTTAGATTTTTTTCAGCAAGAACGCGCAAGTAAATCCGTTGCGCGTGCCGTAGCCCACGATTTCACCGTTGTCGTTGATGTCCCACGCATCGATAAGGACCCATCCCGATCCACTGGGCAGCAAGTCATTCAGATCGGTCATGGCTGCGACGCCGGTGTCGTCCCATCCGAAAGCGCGTGTATTGCCGTCAGCCGTCAATGAAGCGCCCACCACCTCTTCATTTACATTGATTGCGCGAGCGATGCTGGCGTTGCCGCCCAGCGTTCCCAAATCGTCGACCTGGTTCGTGCCGCGCCACAATGCCGCATGAATTGGCCCGGACGTGATTTCCGCTTCTCCAACGACAACGCCGGAGGCATTCACGGCGAATGCGCAGCTGTATCGGGCACTGCCAAATTGTTTCAGTTTCTCCATGCCGTTGCCGGACGTCCATCTAAACGAGTACTGGCGGTTGGCCTGATTGTCGTCGGCGCATCCGACAACGGTGTCCGCGTTGTTAATTGCAAAGGCGTAGGAGTGGTCTCCGCCAAGCGTGCCGAGATCGATCATTCCACCGCCGTTGGTCCAGTAAAACGCACGCGTTTCTCCTGTTGCGTTCACGCTTTGCCCAACGACGGTCCCTGCATCGTTCACGCCCCAAGCCTGGGAGGAGTTGCCGCCGAGAGTGCCCAGATTTCGCGTTCCATCATCGCTATCCCACACAAAAGCGGCGAACTCTGAAATATTTCCTTCCGGCTCAAGATAACCCGCGATATGAGGCGGATTCGCATCGCTGATGGCGAAGCCATAACTATGCTTGAAGGTTGTATCGTGAATATTTCCCATACCATTGATGGAATCCCAAAGATAAGCGTGTCTCCAATTGGCGGAGACAAAAACATAGGAGTAACCGGTCACTTTGGAGGCATTGTTGATGGCGAACGCATAGGAGTTATTTCCACCCAAGCTACCCAAATCTGTCACTGACCACGTATCAATCAAAGAGAAATATGTAAAGTGCGTCGTATAAAACCGGAGCAATCGGTCAGGTCCTCCGAGGTACTCAACTCCAGAGATCCCTTCTCGGGTCCAGTGACCAATCGTGCTGTCGTACGCAATGACACGCGCCAAGGCCGGGTCGGGGACGTTGTCTGGAATAGGAACGACAACTTCTATCGGCTCTTCGAACTGGGTGCCTTCCGGCCCCAATTCCACCAACGGTTGGCGCCCTAACCATTCCGATGGGGTCGTCGTATCTTCGCCAATCGTCACTACGATTGGCGCGCTCACCGCACCGGCGGGAATCGAAACCGTGGCTTGGGCGATCTCGCTTTCGGAATCGCTAACTGTGATCTCCGCCTCATCCCCCGGCTCAACCAAGGCTGACGCCTCCACTTCGCCAGATGTGATCGTGATGGGGATCGTTGTCTCGCGAATTCCGCCGTCTGCATCTTCCACATGTAATACGACAGAGTATGTGCCTGGCGATGTGCCTATTGCATAGGTGTGGGTGGGATTCTGGTCAAGGCTGGCGTTGGAATCGCCAAAGTCCCAAGAATAGGTTACTGCTTGCGCGTCCGGATCGTTGATGTCGCCGGTGAATTGAATGTCGAGGGGCGCGGGGCCTGCGTTCGGGCTGGCAACAGCAATGGGTGCTGGCTGTTGTTCTTGTAGTTTGTATTTCCCTTTTATGGACGCTACCTCTCCGGAAACGACAGCAATGGTTTTGCTCTTAGGTTTCTTCCAACCTTCCAGTTTCTTGAAAGACACCGTGTGGTTGCCGGGAGATAGATTCTTTATTGTTTCGCCGCTGGTCTGCCATGGACCGCTCCCAATCCTCCATTTCGCGCCAGCGTCAATGGCTTCTTCGGGTTTGATTGTAACGCGAAGTGAGCCAGTCGCCTTTGCGGTATCGGTTTGAACCGTGACGGCAAGCAAGACGATAGAAATCAGGGAAGCGAAAGCAGGGCGCATTGCGAAGCGACTTTCAGCCGTCAGAACACGACGTCCTAATTGGGGTTATTCTCCGAGCGAACGGCATATGTGGTAGCACGAATAGTGCTTTAATTCAATTTGCTGGGTATTAAGCCAGATACTTCATTGCACCCACCTGCATCGTTGGTTTGCCATGTGATTCAGCACTGGCAAAACGGCGAAAACCGTGTATACTGAATTCGTGGGGGCAGTATGCCTCTTGGAGGCCTTGCTACGGGGAGCGCGGCCTATGTGTCCGTGTGGGTAAACGTACATGTAGGTAGTCGGTGAGGAGGGAGTGCCTATGGCTTTGTCGGGAACGGCGTCGGGCTGCATCAATCATCCAGGCGTAGAATCGGTGGGGCGCTGTAAGCGGTGCGGCACGCCATTTTGCAACGCCTGTAAGGTGCAGGGGCCCACGGGCTTCTTTTGCAGCGCCGTATGCAAAGAAAAACACGAGGTGTTCGTTAAGCGGGCACAGGAGCTGGACACCAGAAAGGGCCGGCTTGGAATCGGCTATTTTCTGGGGCGCATCATGGGCTTTGCTGTCGCGCTGCTGGTAATTGCGATATTGCTTGGTGTAGTGGGCGTTGTGTTTCAGGTGCCGGTGTTATCGCCGTTCGTTGCAAACGTTCGCAACAGCATCGGCATTTAGGAGGGGTAAATCATGGATTTAAGTCGTCTCAAATGGCCTTTGATCATTATTGTGATCGTAGGCGTGGGTTGGTTGGTCACGGATGGCGGCGTGAAATGGCTGCGCGCAAAGTTCAACGAAGGCACGCCCGGGCAAGACATCAAGCAAGATGAATTCAACGAGCAGGGTTTGACCAATCTCGCAGGCTTTCTAATAAAGACGTTCCGCTATGCCTCTGCCGAGCAGGTCATTCTTGACGCGATGGAGCGGTATCCACAGGGCAAGAACTTCCTGAACAACAAGTATCGCCTTGCGAAATGCGTAGAGAAGCAGGGCCGCTACGAAGAGTGCATCCAAATACTCGCGGATCTGCGCGACATGGATGCGAATCAATACGATCCAAGGGTTCCGGAAGTGGATGTATTGAATTTACGAATAGATAAGCTGGCTGAAACCCACGAGTTGGGTGAAGTCGGCCAGCGTTGACGAACGAGCTTCGGAACTCTAGACCTTGCGTGAACGTGTAGTTGGCCGAATTCCAGTTCTTGAATGCCTGCGCGCCGGAAAGCGTCCGGCGCGCAGGCTTTTCGTTATGCGCGGAGCGCAGGGCATCGACGATGTGCTGGCCGCGGCGCGCGGGGTGCCGATTGAGGAAACGGATCGGAACCGTCTGGATCAGCTTGCGGGGGGTGTGGTGCATCAAGGTGTCGTGCTCGAAGCAGACGCATTGCCCGTGCTGGATGCGGCGCTATGGTCACACGGCCCATTTCCCGAACAAGCCGTTGTCGTCATTCTGGACGGCGTGGAAGACCCCCATAACTTCGGCGCGATTGTCCGCTCCGCGGCCGCATGCGGCGCTTGCGCCGTCCTGTTTGGAAAAGACCGATCGGCACCCTTGTCGTCCGCCGCAATGAAAAGTGCCGCGGGCGCCATGGAGTACATTGATTTGGTTCAGGCCACCAATGTTTCCCGCGCCATTAACGACTTGAAAAAAGCGGGATTCTGGATCGCCGGGCTGGACGCGGATGCCGACAAGACGATCTGGGAAGCTGACCTGAAAGGCCGGATTGGGCTCGTAATTGGCAGCGAGGGCAAAGGCATCCGGCGTCTTGTTCGAGAGAACTGCGATTTTCATTTGCGCATCCCGCTCTCCGGCCCGATTACATCGTTGAACGCATCGGTAAGCGCCGCTATCGCAATCGCCGAGTGTCTGCGGCAGCGAAACGCGCCCGCGAAGTAAGCATGCGTTTCTCGTTCGAGTTCTCCTCGCCATTGCGCGCGGATCCTGAAAGCGTATGGGCGCACGCGCGCACCATCTCCGGCGTGAACGCCGAACTGTGGCCGCTTTGCCGCATGACGTTTCCGCCCGCGTACGCAAGCCGCACACTGGAAGACGCACCGATCGGCCAACGCGCGTTCCGCAGTTGGATCCTGCTCTTCGGCGTGGTTCCTATTGATTACGACGACCTGAAGCTGTTGCGTGTCGAAGCCCCGCGTGGATTTGTCGAGGAGTCCACTATGCTTACGCAGCGTATATGGAGGCACGAGCGCACAATCGAGCGCACCGAGCGCGGGTGCTGCATTCGCGATTCCGTTGCGTTTGAACCGAGAGTGCCTCTTTTGGGTCCGCTATTCTTACCGATGTTCAAGCTCGCGTTCTGGAACAGGCACCGTCGACTTCGCGCGAGATTCGGTTCTGCATAATTTCGTGATGCGCATGGAGCGCATCATGGTAAGGCAACGCTCGGAATATGTTCATGAAAGTCGAAATTCACAACGATCTGCAAGGCTTCTCGGACCTGGTTCGCCCATTGCTGCTGCAAAACGAAGCAGAAAATAATGTAATGCTTGGCATGCTCCACCGGCGTCTCGTCGCGCTGAAGGACGGGGTAACGATTGACGCCGAAGAACCGTTCCTGTGTTCTATTTCCAATCAAAATAGAATCATCGGCGCCGGCATGCAGACGCCTCCCTACGGTCTCAATCTCACCAAACTGCCGCCTGACGCAATCGATCCATTTGTAGATGCGCTTTCCAGACACTCGGTGCATCTGCACGGCGTGCACAGCACGAGCGAGACGGCCGCATCGTTCGCAACGGCATGGACCCGACGCCAAAACGTGTCAATCGCGCGAAGCAATCGCTTGCTATTGTACAAACTGAACAGGCTGTGCGCGCCGAAGGCATGCCCCGGATTTGCCCGCCTCGCAACCGCTGCCGACGTAGAATTGCTTTGGAAATGGGAACTGGCTTTCGCCAACGAACTGGATATGTTCGCAAGCGACAACACATCGGAAGTTCAACGGAAAGTTGCTCAGAAAAGCTTTTATGTCTGGCAAACCGATGAACCGGTGGCCAAGGCCGGGTACCGAGTCATTTCCGGTGCTTGCGCGCGCATCGTGGACGTGTACGTACCTCATCAATATCGCCGCCGCGGCTTCGCCAGCGCGGTTGCCCATGCCATCGCGGATCACCTCCAGTGCCTGGGATACTCAACCGTGTTTCTCTTTACGGTAGCCGAAGACGTTGGCCCAAACGTTGTCTATTCGCGCTTGGGCTTCGAGACCTTGGGCGAGTTCACAGACTATCGGTTTGCGGACACGCAAGAGCGGGCATAACTTCGCTATACTCTCCGCCGAAGGAGAGTGTGGCGTTTGAACGTTCTCGGCATAGGGGGTTACTCGCACGATTCGGCGGCGGCGCTGGTCTGCGACGGGCAGTTGGTCGCGGCTGTGGCCGAGGAACGGCTTACGCGCGTCAAGCATCAGGGCGGCGTGCCCCGCAAGGCCGTGCAGTTCTGTCTGGATACCGCGGGCATTTCCATAGATGACATCGATCACGTCTGCGCCTACATGCGGCCCGGGTTGCGAGTCGGCAGACGCGTTCCCTATCGCCTTTCGCAATTGTTTCGTTCGCCGAGTTTCTCCGCCGGGTATATCGCGTACGAGCTACAGCACAACGCGGAGTATATGCTCGGCATGCGTAGCCTGGTCGGCAAGCGCGCCCAACTTCACTACATGCACCACCATCCCGCGCATGCGGCTTCTTCATTCCTGGTCAGCCCTTTCGATGAGGCCGCGCTGCTCACAATAGACTATGTCGGCGAGTGGGATGTCACGTGGGGTGGGATTGGGAAAGGCACGACTATTACCCGTCTGTCCTCCGAGCACTATCCAAATTCGCTCGGGGTCCTTTACACCGGATTAACGGACTACCTGGGATTCGCGCGCGCAAGTGACGAGTATAAAGTGATGGGGCTCGCTTCGTATGGCGAGCCAGAATACGCGGACGAGTTTCGCCGCATCGTAAAGCTGATGCCAGGAGGCCGGTATCAGATCGATCTCTCGTGGCTGCAATGCCACTATCTCGCGGGAAGCCGGTGCGGTTACATGTCGTCGAAGTTCATTGAACGGTTCGGCCCGGCGCGGCAAAAGAACGCAGCAATAGAAAGCAAGCACCAGAACATCGCCGCGTCGCTTCAGTGCGTGCTGGAAGAAACCGTTTTGCACATTGCGCGGCATCTGCATTCGACTACGAGACAGAAAAAACTCTGTCTTGCCGGTGGCGTGGCGCTGAACTGCTCCATGAACGGGCGACTGCTTCGCGAAGGCCCATTTGACGAGATTTTTGTGCAGCCCGCGGCGGGCGACGACGGCATCGCAATCGGCGCTGGCTTTCAGAAGCACCATGAGTTGACTGGCGCGAAACGTTCATTCGAGTTGAAACATGCGCAGTGGGGTCCGGAGTTCTCGAACGACGCCATTCGACAGTTCCTGGATCTCGCAAAATTGCCTTATGAATCTCCCTCGAACACAATCGAACGCACTGCAGATCTGCTGGCCGCGGGCAAGATCGTCGGATGGTATCAGGGTCGCATGGAGTTTGGGCCGAGGGCTCTGGGATCGCGCAGTATCCTCGCCGATCCGACCCGTGCGGACATGAAAGACCTGATTAACAAATTCGTGAAGCACCGGGAAGAGTTTCGTCCCTTCGCGCCGAGTTGTCTGGCGGAACGCGCAAGTGAGTATTTCGAGGGTTGTGCGTCATCTCCGTTCATGCTGTTCGTTTATCCGGTTAATCAGGCAAAACGCGCGAGCGTCCCAGCCATTACCCATGTCGATGGCACTGCGCGCGTGCAGACAGTGACCCGCGATTCAAATCCTAAGTTCTACGCCTTGATCGAAGCGTTTGAGAAGCGGCGCGGTGTGCCGATGGTACTGAATACTTCGTTCAACATAATGGGCGAACCGATTGTGAACACCCCGTCGGACGCCGTTCGCTGTTTCTACGGCACCGGCATGGATGCACTTGTCATCGGCGACTACGTGCTGACCAAACAATGAAAAACTCAATCAACTCGAATCGCAAATGTGGATCGATGCGGATCCATTTCAAGTTAGCCTTATGAGCGATCGCGCGGTTCGCATACTAATCATCACCGTCGACTATCCGCCGATTGAAGGCGGTATCAGCACGCTTGCCCTGAATGTTGCTCGCGAATGTGCGCTGGCGAACTGCGAAGTGACCGTGCTCGCGCCGCATATAGCTGGTTGCGAGTCCTTTGATGCAGGCGAATCCACCCGAATCGTGCGATTCGGGGGATACGCCATGGGATGGTTCAGGCTTTTCCCGCTGCTCGCGGCGAGCCGCAAACTTATACCGCATAACGACCTGGTCATCGGTATCAACGTCGCCTATGGCGGTGTCGTTGGATTGTTTGCGCGTAGTTTTTTCGGCGTGCCGTATGCCGTGCTTGCGTATGGATACGAGTTTCTGAAGTTTCAGAATGTATGGCCGATGGCGCCCATGCTGCGTTACATCTACGCACAGGCGCGCGGCGTCATAGCCATCAGCAAGTTCACCCGAGATCAACTCGTCAAGTTCGGCGTGCCCGAATCTCGCATCGCACCAATTCTTCCGGGCGCCACGCCTGACCCTGTTGCGGACCCCGCGATAAAGGACTTGATGCGGTTGCGCTATCCAATCGATGGCAATCGCGTCGTCCTTTGCGTAGGACGTATGATTCCGCGCAAGGGTCATCTCACCTTGGTTCGCGCGTGGCCGCGCGTGTTAAAGCAGGTAAAGAATGCGCATTTGCTGGTCGTGGGACAGGGACCCGAGGTTTCCGCGTGTTCCCGCGCCGCGCAGAACATGGGCGTGCGCGATCGTATTACATTCGCCGGAAAACTGGGCGATGCCGAAGTGCAGGCGCTTTACTCTTTGTGCGACGTTTTTGCCTTGCCCTCGGGTACGAGCCCGGGCGGGCATGTTGAAGGCTTTGGCCTTGTGTTTGCCGAAGCGCACGCGCACGGAAAGCCCGTGATTGCCGGCACGTCGGGCGGAACGCCGGAAGCGGTGACCCATGACGAGACTGGTCTGCTTGTGCCGCCGGACGATCGCGACGCACTTGCCGATGCAATCGTGCAGGTTCTGAACGATGCCGATTTCGCCAAACGCCTCGGCGAAAACGGTCGCCGTCGTGTCGAGCGCGAACTGAACTGGCGCAAGTTTACTTCACAGATGTTGCATGTGCTCGGGGTGAAGCGGTGAGACGGCTGCGCGTTGCTCATATCATTACACGCCTTTGCAAAGGCGGCGCGCAGGAGAACACAGTGCATACCGTTCGGCTCGCGAACGGCAATCGCTTCACCGTAGACCTCATCTCCGGCGTGACCGCGCCCAACGAACCCAGTATGGAAGATGCGGTGCGCGCATTGGGCATCGACATCATTCGCGTGCCGTATCTGGTGCGGAATCCAGCGCCGCTGAACGATCTCCGCGCTTACCGCATGTTGTGCAGCATTCTTCAGGATGGCCGCTATGACATCGTGCATACGCATACGTCGAAGGCAGGCTATCTTGGCCGACTTGCCGCGGCGAAAGTGGGCGTGCCCATCGTCGTCCACACGCCGCACGGGCATATCTTTTTTGGCTACTTCAACCGCGCGCTTACCACGTTCTATACGATGCTGGAACGCAGCGCGGCGCGCAAGTCTGATCGTCTAATTGCCCTTACGCAGCGCGGCATCGAGGAACACCTCGCGCAAGGTGTTGGAACGCGAAAGCAATGGGTGTCCATATTCAGCGGAATCGACCTCGCGCCCTACAAAGACGCCATTGCGAGGCGAAACCTAACGCGCTCAAATCTCGGCCTTGATGAATCCGCCTTTGTTATCGGCGCGGTGGGCCGCCTTGAACCGGTCAAGGGCTTCGCGTATTTTGTGCATGCAGCGCGGGCGATTGGGGAAGCGGTACCGAACACGCATTTTATCCTTGCCGGTGATGGCGCGTTGCGGCGTGAGCTGGAGGCCGAAGCAAGGCCGCTGGGCAATCGTTTTCAGTTTCTGGGAATGCGGAAAGACGTGCCTGATCTCATGTCCGCAATGGATGTTTGCGTGGTTCCCTCGCTCAACGAGGGAATGGGGCGTGTGATTATCGAGGCTGGCGCTGCGGGAACCCCTGTCGTTGCGAGTGAAGTGGGCGGTGTGCCTGAAGTCGTGAAGAACGAGGTTACCGGCCTCCTGGTCCGTCCGAAAGACGAGATCGCGCTCGCAGCGGCCATACGGAGATTAATCGACGACGCGCCCTTGCGCGCCAAGTTGAGCGCGAGCGCGCGAGAACATGCGCGCGCTTACAGCCTCGATCAAATGGTTGGGCAAATCGAATCGCTCTACGAAGACCTGGTACGGGAGAAATTGAGTGACCCCTGAAGATGCCTTCCTTTCCAAACAGCGCATGCTGGTCATCGCCCCGCACGCGGATGACGAATGTTTTGGGTGCGCGGGCTCTATGGCGCGCATCAACCACCTCGGCGGAGAGGTGTACTGCATCGTCTGCTCGGTGGGCGATTTGAAGCACTACGACGGTACCACGCACCGCGTGAGCGGTGGCACGCGCGAAGAAGAACTGAAGCACGTCATGGAATACTTGAAAGTCGACGATTGGGAAGTGCTTTTTCGCGATGAGCAAACGCACCTGCGCCTCGATGCCATGCCCCGCCGCGATTTGATCTCGCTGTTCGAGCGCGACGCCAAGCTCGCGCTGGATCGACTCAAGCCCACGATGGTGGCCATTCCAGTTTCTTCTTACAATCAGGATCATGATGCGGTGTTTCGCGCCGCGTGGACAGCACTGCGGCCGGGGGTTCCTTCGATCAAGCCATTTCAGCCCATCGTGCTCGGATATGACAATACATCGCTGTTCTGGAGCCTGGAACGCGAGAAATTCCATCCAAATTTCTACATCGATATATCCAATTTCCTGGAGCAAAAACTGACCGCGCTATCGATGCACCAATCGCAAATGCGCGATGCCATCCACCATTCGAGCGTGCAAAACGTAGAGTACACCGCCCGGGTACGGGGGAGAGAAATCAGCGTCGAGGCCGCCGAAGGATACATGGTGTTTCGGCACGTGCTATGATCCAGGGATGCGCATGGCGCCGCTGTCTATGGGCGCCAGAACGGCTTTTTCGACGATAGAGGAACCATGAGCAACGCAAATCTAATTATTGGCCTCCCCGCGGGTTCGCTTGCGGACCCCAACCGCGGGGGCAGTTTAATTGCCCTGTTGAAGCATGCGGGTTTTCCAACCAAAGGCTACGACAAGGGCGGGCCAAGTTCGTTCACCCTTACGCCGTTTCTGATCGGCTGGGACGGACGTCCGCAGGAATTTGGATCGCAGCTTGCCATGGGCGAAGTCGATCTCGCCATTGGCGGCGACGACTGGGTGCGGGAACGCATTCTCGAGTATCGCTACGAATATGACCGCGAGATCTCGCTGAAGAAAGTGCTGTCGTTGCAACGGGGCGACGTGCGGATTGTCATCATCGCGGACAAGAAGGTTGAATCCTCAAGCGCGTGGCTCAAGGAACTGCTCACGAAGAAACGGCTAATCACGATGGTCTCTGAAATGCCGTATCTCGCATTGGAATGGTTTCAAACGAAGGCGACTGCACTGGGCTTCGGTAGTTCGCACAAAGCATTTTCCGTTCAAAAGTACAAAACCCCGCCGCGCATCGAGTCCGGCATCGTTATTTACGAAAGCTGGGGAAAAACGGAAACCAAAGTAAAGCAGGGCGCGGTGGATTTTGGCCTCGAGATCACCCAAACAGGCAGCGCTATCGCCAACTATGGCCTGAACATCGTCGACGAGGTGATGCAGTCCGAGGCTGGTATTTGGGCGAATACGGCGCTTCAGAACAACCCGGAGAAGCACGACCTTGCGCGCATGTTCCTTCTGAATCTTTACGGTTCAATCTACGCCGAAAACAAAGTCTTGCTTTCCTTCAATGCGCGAAAGGACGATGTCGACAAACTGCTGATTTACCTGCGCGAACATCATCTGTTTGGCGATGAGCCCACGATGAAAGAGGGAATCCATTTCACGGAATTCATCGTGAAATTGGATGCCACCAACAAGGTGTTGCCGCTTGCCAAAGCGCGTTACGAGCTTGCGAAGCTCGGGGCGACCCATATCGAGACGATTCCGCTGGAATCTTCGATTCCGGGGTTGGACGTTATCGACTTGTGATCAAACTGCCCGCCAGGTAGCGTCATGAGCGAACGCATCCTCATTCAGGGTATCGGCGGCGTTGGTGGCGTTATCGCGGGCTTGATGTGCAATGCGAACCTTCGCCCCGTGCTCGTCACCAACAATGACGCCATTACCCAGGCCATCCGCGCGGATGGCATACGCGTCGCCCTGCCAGCTCAGAACCATGTCGCCCTTGCCGATGTGTTTACAACCCTTCCGGAGGCCTCCGCATCCGGCCCATTCGATGCTGCCTACTTGATCATGAAGGCCACGGGCGTCGTCGAGGCGGCAAAGGAAGTGGCGAAATTCCTTAAGCCTGATGCGTACGTCGTGACGTTTCAGAACGGGATTGTCGAGGATGCGGTGGGCGCGGCAATCGGGATCGAGCGCGTTGTCAGCGCGAGCATTGGCTGGAACGGAATCATGCATGCCCCCGGTCACTACGAGCGTACGACGCCCGGCCATACGTTTGTCGGCGAGTTGAACGGAACCGTTACGCCGCGCGTGAAATCGCTTGCAGCCGCGCTCGCGAACACCGGTCCGGTGACTGTTTCGACAAACATGCGGGGCGTGTTGTGGAGCAAACTCGCGATTAACTGCACCGTAAACAGTGTCGGGGCGCTCACGGGCGAGACGTTGGGTGAAATGCTCGCGGACAAACGCATCCGGAACATCTTCCTACGCACCTATAGCGAAGTCGTCGACACCGCGGACGCACAGCACATCCGCCTGGAGCGCATCGCCGCGAATCCGCGACTCCTATACCTCGCGAAAGATGCCGGCTCATTCACGCGCTATGCGAAAGACGTAATCGTCCGACTGCTGGGTCGCAAGTACAAGCATGCCCGCTCTTCAACGCTGCAAAGCTTGGAGCGAGGACGAAAGACCGAGATCGACTTTCTTAACGGTTACGTCGTCGAATCTGCGCGGGTCTTGGGCGTATCCACGCCGGTTAATTCGGCATTGAAACAGTTGATCGAGGAGATCGAGGCGGGCACGCGCAACATTGCGAAGCGTAACGTTGATGATCTCCTTTCGATGGTTTGACAATTGCGGTAAGCCACAGGGAATCTAATCCCAACGTCACGCTCGGGCCAACGCGCGTTCAAAGACGCTTTCCAACGCCTCCGCGAATTTCTTTGGCGTGTGATTCGTATCCACAACTTGCCGCGCCTGCTTCCCCAGCGCATCGCGTAACGCCGGTGACTGCATCAGCCGCACGACCGCGGATGCGAATGCTTCCTCGTCATTGTCGTCCACCACGATTCCCGTAACTTCGTGTTCAAGCGGGTGTGCTGCGCTGCGGCAGGCAACAACGGCCTTCCCCGCGGCCATGGCGTTTAACAGTTTGATGGGGTAGCCGGACCACGACACGCGTGGGCAAACGACGACTGCATCTTGCGCAAGCACCGCTCGCAGCGTTGCAAAGTCCGGAGTGTAGTGAAGTTCGGCTCCGTGCATTACGGTATGATCACGCGTTGCGAGAACCAGTCGCGCGTCTGGCGCTTCCGCTCGCACGCGCGCCATGACGTGTTCAAGGAACTCAATGTTCTGATACGCGTCGAGATTGCCGGTATACACGATTGGCGGATGCTGACCGCTTGCGACTGCGGGCGCGAACCAATGCGTGGAGGCCGGCGGCGCTATCACCGAAACTTTTCCCGGCGCGCAACCGCAGGCGATAAGGTATAGTGCGATGGCCACGTGCGGAACGACCACCTGCGCGGCACGACGCGGAAAGGTATGATCAAGCCACGAACCAATCCGCTTGCCTAGAAATCCGAAGCCGGCATAATGCGGCAACTCATCCGCCATGGCGTTATGCGCCTGATACACCACGGGCGCAACCCGCGCCGCAAGCGCGACCAGCAAGCCCTCGTAGTTGTGCGCCTGCACCACGTCTATTCGTTCGGCGCGAACGACGTTGCGCAGTTTGGAAACGAGCGCGAGATCGAGAAACGGTTTCGCGAGCGTCGGACCAGCCTTCGTGTGATGTCCGCCTGCGACGTGTGCGGACCGGTGAATCCGCAAGCCGCTCTCGTCCACGCCTTCGCCGTAGCCATAGACGACAAGATGCACATCGTGTCCGCGATCGTGGAGTGCCAGCGCGGTGTCCCGCAGGAGAACTTGTGACCCCTGGGGGACTGGGTACGGACACGCGCCCGCGATGGCGACGCGCATCGTTATTTCTCGATGACGAATTCGTCGCGCAGCGTGCCGTCAAAGTCGTAGCAGCGGTACACAAGGCGATCGGGATTGGTGGTTATGTCGATTGTTTGATAAGTGGACACATTGGCGAATGCAACCGCCGCGTAGTCGCTGGGCTCTTGTTCATAGTATTTCTTTCCCGATACGGACACGATGTAGTACGTGCCTTCTTTCGCGCTGGCGACTTTCTGGTCGTCGTACATTGGATGCGTCCGCAGGTAGGCGTGGTCATGCCCGGTAAAGGCGATATCCACGTGATACTTGTCGAACACCGCGCCCCAGGTCTCGCGTACATACGAGTTCTTGTTGATTCTGTTCGGCGCGGACGGATACGAGGGATGGTGATACACGGCAAATTTCCACTTCGCATCCGAGTTCTTGAGTTGTGCTTCAAGCCACGGCGTCTGATCGGCCAGGTCGCGATTGGAATCCAGCACAACGAACAGGGCGTTGCTAAACGTGAAGCTGTAGGCACGCTCGACGCCAATCGACGGCGGACCGTTCTCCGGCACGGCAAATGACTCCAGGTACAGGCGCGGTTCGCGTTTCTTGTCGTAGTCGTGATTGCCCAACACGGGCACGATCGGACGGTCGTTGAACACGCCTTTGCCCGCGTCGAAGAAGCGGTCCCACTCGTTTCGCCAGCTTCCACTGTTGACCAGGTCGCCCGCAACCACATAGAAGGCGGACGCGGTGTACTGTTCATTCGCTTTGTCTATCAGCTTTCCCCAGTATTCGAGACCCAACTGGGGATCGCCGAGATATATGAACGAAAAATCGCTTATCACTTCCGGTGCGGTCGTAAAAGTACCCCACTCGCTCCACGTATTTTTGGATCTACTGCCAACGCGATAGGAGTATGTCGTCGCGGGTTTTAGCTCCTTTATCACGCCGGTAAAACGGTGGATCGTTCGATCGTTGATTAACATCTTATCTTCGAGCACGGAGCGGCTGGCGGCGAGTTCTTTGATCTCGGTTTCCGCGGCGCCTGCTTCTCGCCACTCGACCCAGCCATCCTCCACTTCGGTGCTCGCGCGCCATTGGACCGTTTGCGTCGTTTTTGGGTCGTCGCTCCAGGTTAGGCAAACCTGATCAGGGTTGATGCTGGAGGGCAAAGCAGTCTTGCGCTCGAACGTCGCGTCGATATACCAATCGCGCACATAACCAGAGATCTCGTTATAGGCGATGACCGCCGCGGCAAGCACGACAAGACCAACGATGCCCCGGAGCGCATATTTCAGTTTTCGGTTCATGTGTTCCTTCTGCGTTTTATTCGAAATAGCCCAGGTCGCGCAGGCGCTGCTCTATCTCTTCTTCTTGCACAGGCGTATAGGCACTTCCCGCCGCCAGCGCGTATGCAGTGTCTTCGCGCTCCACGTATGCGCCAATCAAACTGGTTCCATCCATTGGCGGACCGGGCACGCCCAGCGCGGCCAAGACGGTGGGTGCGACGTCTTCGAGTTGCACCGCGCCACTGACCGTTGGCTCGGAAAGAAAGAGCACGCCTGTAGGTCTATGGTTGCCCGTCATGCCGCGCTCTTTGCCGCCGCAATATTCCGACGGCGAAAGACGTCGAAAGGCGTTGCCGCCACGGCTCCGAACGCATGAATGAGAGTAGCCGTCTTCGAGCGCCAGTTCCAGGATTATATCGGGTGCGCGATCGATATACAGTCCATCGTACAGTTCGTCTCTGCGGCGCGCGCGCGCGATGACTTCCCATGTTTCCAGGTGCTCGCACAGCGCGTTGCACACGGTGTCATAGTCTTTCGGCGAGATGGTGCCCTGCGGTTCGCGACCGGATACATTTAATCGAATCGACGGAAAATAGTTCAGTTCGTCAGACCATGCTTTTGTTTTTGTAAAATCGATGCCTGCGTATCGTGAGTGACTTTCCGCGCGTGCCGCCACATTTTCAAACCTGCGAAATATCGCGCCGCGCATCTGTTGGGGCACAAGCGAGAGCGCCGCGCGTTTCATCAGACTTTCCCGCGCTGGCGCGAAGTGCAGGTAGCCATTTGCCGCGAGCCAGTTGTTGATATGCACAATGCCCGTGCCCGCGCCGCCGAAACCATGATCAGAGCAGACGCCCACAATGACATCGTCGCCGGCGGCGGCAATCAATCGGGCGACTGTACTGTCCAACTTTTCATAAACGTCGCGTATCGCGTGTTCCATTCCCGGCCGGTATCGTGGTGAATGGGTATCGTGGAACAGCCAGAAGTGATGGGCGACGGTATCCGATTCACCGAACACCACCATGAAAAAATCCCACGGTTCGCGCTGAAGCAGCCGCTCCGCGATTACAGTCTTTTCGTCGATCTTCGAGAGTAGTCGCTCATGGGCCATCGCGTGCCACCCATCGCCAATGTTGTGTTCCTGAAAGTCGGCGAAACGCCATGCGCGCACTTCTTCGTACAGCGATTCGGGGTATACAAAGGTTTTGTCGATCCGGGTTGCAACGGGAGAATCGAACCCGGCGACCATGATTCCGTTCACCGGTTCGGGAGGATAGGTCCCGGGAACGCCGAGGATGCAGACGCGCTTTCCTGCTTCGGACAAGACATTCCAAAGCGCGGGTGCGCGACGGTGCGTGGCGTTTACGAATCGAATGGCATATTGCCCGTGTACCTGTTCGGTAAAATCGAATATACCGTGCTTGCCGGGGTTTACGCCGGTGACGCAGGTGCACCACGCCGGAAACGTGACCGGGGGATCGACGCTGGCACATGGCAGGTACGCTCCGCGATCGCGCAGTGCGGCCAGCGCGGGCAGGCGGCCTTCGTCCATCCAGCGTTCGCACAGTGAAGGCTCGGCGCCATCAAGCCCTATCAACAGAAAGCGTGGCATGCTGGATATTGTAGCGGAAGATCGATGTGCGGGGTCGCGCCGCGTCGATTCAGGAAACCTTTTGTCGGTTTGTCGCGTCAAAAAATAAGGCGGGCTGCAGCGAAACGCTGCAACCCACCTCGAATACGCTCATGAGCGGGCTCCGATTCAACCGGAGCCAAAACAACAGAACTTAGACGTTACGCAGATCGTCCGGAATCAGCTGACCTGTCCAGAAGCCAAAGAACTTCTCGATGCTCAGGCCGATTACGACGACGATGTCCGTCCAGTCCGAAATCTCAAAGATGTTTCGCGGCACCAGGTATGCGGGGGCCGGAAGCGCCTTTGAAACGCGACCGATGTGCTTCATGATCCTCAAACCTCCAATTAGAGTAGTAAGACCGTCACAACGTGTAATGATGCCATCCTCCCACCCCATTGGGGAGAACAGCCCTTCGGGAAATTCCGGTGATTCACCGGAATTACCGCGTCATTAGACGTCCCGCGGATCCAGCGTGCCTAACGTGCCGAAAAGCGCGTTTACATACGCAGCCTTCGCACCGCCTGCCTTCAATTCACCCAACGAGGTGAACCAGCCAAACCACCAGGCGGCAACCGGTGTGGCTTTCGATATCTTACGAACGTGTTTCATTGTCAGATTGTCCTTTCGCGAAACTCTCCCATTGCACAGTGCGATGGGTTTCCGTTTTCCAACTGGTTGTGAACAGGAGTTAGTTCGCGGAAGGTTTGGGTGGATAGTTACTGGAGCTATCCCCTCCCGGTCTCCCTTCCGCTATGTCAAACTCAATTGGTACGATCCGGCCACTAGCTCTGAAGCCAGTTGTCAAACAACGAGACAAGCCAGAACGCTTGCGAATCACGAAGCTTCAACGGGCCAAAGATGTTCTTCAGCTCGACCCACGCAACCTGCTCGGCTGCAACGGGCTTTCCGGTCGATAGCACCTTCACATGCTTCATACGGCGACTCACCTCCTCTCTCCTTCCGACTTTTGGTATTCCGTCGTTCCCAACGGAACGGCCAGGTACACCCCGACCCGTTCTATTGTGAACGATTGAAGCGAATTATGCAACCCCTTGCGTTATGGGGTACTTGGGGCGGCTACCACACGCGATATATCCGGGTAGCTGAGCAGGGAAAGATCCCCCGTGCTGAGAATCAAACTTGAAACCTCGTTCCAGAACTCCTCGGTCAAAGGGTTCGAGAACAGCGCATCCAGCGCACTAAAGAAGGTATCAAGCTCCCCGATACGGCCCGTCAGTTCCTCTATGGAAACGGTGACGGCCGTAACTCCATCCGCTGATTCAATTGTTCCGTAAAGGGTCCCCAGTGCGTCGAGCGCCTGCGCCTGGATGTCCATCCCGGCCAGTTGCTCCTGCGAAAAGGAAGCCCCTTCTTCCACTTGCCGCCCCAGCGACTCCACCGCGCGAAATATGTTTTCCGCAGTTTCCGTATCGTTGGCCGACAAAAAACCTTGCCCATAGTCTAGCAGATCGCTGGCCAATTGGCAAAGAAATTTGTTCTCTTCCACGCCGGCTGTAAGCGCCGAAACCATTCGCGCGGCGTCGGCATCCATCCCGCCGGCAATTAGCGCTTCAGCATTGGCCAGTGC
>ERZ761602.3981-NODE-3981-length-19816-cov-5.264764_pt1 | contig 19816 bp, 20 predicted proteins | sample MGYA00512165_ERZ761602 | MGnify/ENA primary metagenome ERZ761602 (study PRJEB28899, sample SAMN02445085) | bioreactor sludge metagenome | biome: EBPR sludge; isolation source: Thorneside wastewater treatment plant | place: Australia: Brisbane, Thorneside... | reverse complement strand
TATCGAGATTGGCGACGTCAAGGTTTCGCAGAAGGGCGTGTCGATCGACTATACGGACAAGGAAGGCACCGAGCACAAACTCGACGCCGACCGAATGATCGTGTCCATCGGACGCATTGCCAACACCGATGGACTGGATGCCGACAAGGTTGGGCTCAAGCTGAACGACCGTGGCCAGATCGAAGTGGATTCACATTGCCGAACCAATCTGCCGGGGGTCTGGGCAGTAGGTGACGTGGTCGCCGGACCGATGCTGGCGCACAAAGCGATGGAAGAGGGTGTCATGGTTGCTGAAATGATGGCCGGTCAGGCCGGGCACTGCAATTTCGACACCATTCCCTGGGTCATTTACACCAGTCCTGAAATTGCCTGGGTAGGCAAGACCGAGCAGCAACTGAAGGCTGCAGGGATATCCTACAGGGTCGGCAAAATCCCGTTTGCCGCCAATGGTCGGGCGCTTGGAATGGGCGATCCGACAGGTTTTGTCAAAATGCTCGCTTGCGCGGAGACCGACCGCATCCTTGGCGTCCATGTCATCGGTGCGAACGCTTCCGAGCTGATCTCGGAGGGTGTGGTAGCGATGGAGTTCGGTGCTGCATCAGAAGACTTGGCGCGCATTTGCCACGCGCACCCGACGCTATCGGAGGTTGTCCACGAAGCAGCTCTCGCCTGCGACAAGCGGCCGCTGCACTTCTAGTGCTGCGTCGCGCAGCTGGCTTTGCGTTGGCGGAGGATATCCTTTATCAGCAAGCACAACACAGGGGGAAAGTGGTTTGCCGCACCCCAATCATCGGTACTGCAGGCGGGAGGACACGCGACGGCCAGTCGCGGCGGTGCAAGAGATCGTGGATACGGTTGCAGCGGTGTTGCTAGCCCACCAGACTGCTGGCCGCAGTGGGTGTCCTCGCGTTTTTGCGAAACGGGATGTCATAAAACTCGTTTTTGAGCGTTTCATGGAAGTGCTCGCAAATGCCGTTGGTCTGCAGCGTATGGCTTTCGTCCGGCTATGGTCGATGTTCTCCACGACCAGGTAAAGCTGGTAGGTGTGGTTTTCGACCTTGCCGCAGAACTCGGTGCCGCGATCCGTCAGGACGCGCAGCAACGGCACACCGTGGCTCTCGAAGAAAGGCACGATGTCATTGCGATATGAGGCGCAATATCCTTGCCCGGACATCGTCATCCCAAGCGGCTCCTTTGCGCTTCAGGCGTAAGCTGGTTCTGGTTTTGTCGGTAATGTCCAGGCGAATCAGGTTGAGAACGATTTTCTTCAAGAGGGAGAGATTCTCTGTGGGGCGTTGTCCTTGCGCACGGTGCTGGCGTCTTCACCAAAGCTGACGTCGAGTATACCCAGTGAAGTCGGTTCTCCACGCCCCAAGGGTTTCACGCGGCGGCTGCAAGTTGCTCGGCAGTCAGCTCGCGAGAGCTGATGTAGTTACGCCGCTCGAAGCCCGATTCCTGGTCACCGATCTGGCGCAGGGAGTCGACCAGAGAGATCGTCCGGCACTTGACCAGTCCGCCAGATCAGCGAGGCCTTGCGCGGGCAGCACCGAGGCGATCTGTCCGACGATGCGACCGTGGGACTTGCGGGCCTCTGACGATCGACCGCCTCGGATGGATACTGGTCAATGAACTCGGTCTTGATGGCTTCCCGGAGCGTCGGCTAATTGCCTTTGACTGCTAGCAGGTGGTCACCCCTTGATCGGTGATCTGACGGGCAAGGCTCTTCTGACATCCCAGGGCATCGATGGTGACCAGCAACCCGTTGATAGACAGTGCGTTGAGCAGTTCCGGGAGGGCGGTGATCTCATTGCTCTTGCTGGCGACCTTTTCCTGGCCCAGCGCGATGCCCCATTCCGTCGCGAACAGCACCTGCCGTTGCGCCGTATTCTTTGCCAATCCCTTGTAGCGGCACTTGCGGTGACGGAACCGGTTCTTCACCACGTGGAACACGTGCTCGACCTTCGAGCGGATGCTCCGCCTTCTCGATGAGCTTGCGCACCGGGTCTGCCTCGTCGAGTTTCTTGTACGTCGAGCGCCTGCGCGTAATGACGAACCCGGCCGTACAGCCTTTCAGTTCCTCGCGCTTGTGCGCGCCCTGGTAGCCGCGGCGTCACTGTGCACGTGCTTTTCGTCGTCGTGCAGCCGCTTGTGCGTCTGCCCCACGTCTGATTCATTCGCAGCGGCGGTGCCCCGTGACCGCCGAACGGTTGTCGGAGAATTTTACAGGTACTCCAACTCCGAGTCTCAGGGCAGGTTTCGTTAGCTGTTGACGAACCTGATTTAACAGGGGCGTCCTTTATTGACTGCTTGGTTGGCCCGGATTTTGCTTCTTGATGAATGTCACGCCAAGGTGTGTGGAAGATAGGGCAATAGGACATTTCAAAGGAGGCCATTATGGAAACATTTCAGCAACTGAAGAAAATTGTTGTCGCCGGCGGCTTCGTTTTTGCGATGGTTTTTGGTGCCAATAGCCAAGCCGCTACGGTGTTGTACTCCCAAGATTTTGAGAATCCCAACCCGGGCTCGTTTGTGAACGACGGTGGTGACATCAATGTGTGGAATCCGATCAATACGCTTTATGGTGGTCAGCCCGCCGGGTTCTCGTTTGCGCAGACCTTTACGGTGGAAGCTCTTCTGATCGGTGGCTCTCAAGCCTGGGGAGGTACGGGCTTCAGGGATCCGCAGGGAATAGCGGGGCGCCACGCGATCAGCATGCTCTCCTCTGCCCAGGATGATCGTCTGGGTCTTTCGTTCAATGTTGGTGCGTACAAGTTCCTCAATTTCAAGCTTGATGTGTCGTCGATCGATCTCAATAACTGGGGCGGGCCGTTTGTGCCCCTGGGTGGGCAAGCGCCAACCTTTCGCTTTTCGCTCTATGACAATCCGGCTGGGGGGGTGGGCATAGGCGGCGGAATCTTGCTGGATTTTGCTGAGATCACGGGAACCGCCACCGCGTTGAAGAACACATTTGACTGGACTAACCACATCGTTGCACTGGATGCGACTGGTAACACCAATGGTAACGTGATTCTGCAGATTGACGAGTTGGTGGGTGGCTATGCGGCGCTTGACAATTTCCTCATCACGGCCTCTGACACTTCGGGTGACGTCGGTCAGGGTCAGGCGCCAGAACCGGCTACTTTGGCTCTGCTGAGTTTCGGGCTGGCTGCTTTTGCTGGCAAAAGACGCCGTAAGTAAGGACTGATCTCGCGCTCGCCGTGCCCTTGATTGACGACGGCGGTCTTTAACCGCCGTTTTTTCAGGGGGCTCCGCTGTGGACGGCTTGCCGGGCCAAGGATGCTATGGTGGCTGGAACCCTGCGACGGGTTCGGTTTTTCAGCCGCCACAGAATGGGTTGCTGCGTCGCTCGGCACCAAACGTCGACATGGGTCCGTGCCCGGGAATGAACGCCACATCATTGCCGAGTGGCCACAACCGGTTGCGGATCGATGAAATGAGGGTGTCGAAATCTCCCTTGGGGAAATCGGTACGGCCAATCGAACCCTGGAAAAGAACATCGCCAACGATCGCCAAGCGGCCGCCTCGATCAAAAAAGACGATGTGCCCTGGTGTGTGTCCGGGACAATGCAGCACCTCCATTTCGACATTGCCGAAGCCCACCGAGTCTCCATGCGCCAGCCAGCGGTCGGGGGTGAAGGCGCGCACGTTCGGGAAACCGAACATCCGGCTTTGCGCTGGCATTCCTTCGATCCAGAACAGATCCTCGCGCTGCGGACCTTCGATCGGTAGCGCAAGGCGCTCCGCCAGTTCGGCAACGGCGCCGGCATGGTCGATATGGCCATGTGTTACGAGGATCTTTTCGAGTTCGACACCGTGCTTTTCAACCGCACGCAGGATGCGTGACACGTCTCCACCCGGATCAACCACGGCACCGCGCCGGGTGTGCTCGCACCATAGCAGGCTGCAGTTCTGCTCGAAGGGAGTTACCGGGATGATCTGGTATTTCATTGATCGACGGTCTTGCGCATTGGGGTGACGGAGAGCGCGCAGTATAGCAGAGCTTCTGCCAGCGACGTGCTTTGCCGATCGCCGAGGGAAGTCCGTTCGGCGGTGCTCTGGATGTTACCCAGCACTGGTGGTTGAGGTTGCCGATCAGGTCGCTGGTCAGCAGCCAGTGACCCAGCGCGATTGACGCTCACCTGCGGTGCGGACATACTTACCGGGGCCGTTATGGGTTGCCGGTCAGCGTGCGGCTTCGCTGCGCGCTCGGCGTGGGCAACATCTTTGATCGGCTGGAATTGGAGCCGCCAAGCATGATTCCTCTACCCTTTCTGATGCGGACTCACTCGTTTTCGGAAGACTGTACGGCGATTCGGTCGGGCTCGATGGCTGCGTTCTGGCCAAGCCGGGTGTCCGCCGGTGCGAGGCAAAGAACGCAGCGCGTTCGTCGGGCAGCGGCGGTCGGCCTGCTCGCGTCGGCAATCTGCTCCACTGCCGCAGCCCAGGGCAGAGCTCTGGTGCAGATCGAAGTGCGCCGTGATGGCGAGGCCTATAGCGTTCGCGCCAGCGCCCAATTGGCTGCCGAAGCACGCGTGGTGTGGGAAACGTTGACCGATTACGAGCGTTTGCGTGACTTCGTCCCGGGCGTCACACGTGCCCGCGTCCTGGAACGCGACGGTAACCGACTGACCATCGAGCAGTCGGGAGTATTCACCGTGCTCTTCTTCGACCTGCCAGTGCAAGTCCGTCTGAACGTGCAGCATCTGCCTTGCACCACCATTCTGGCAAGCCTGGCACCGCCATTGGAGCGGGCGGACGATTCGACGCTGCGCAGCTTCAAAGGACGCTACACGTTGACCCCCGGCGGGTTGCCCCAGCGTCCTGCTGTGCGCCTTGAATACGACGCACAATTCGAGTTGGCGGCGCCGCTGCCGCCGCTGATCGGTCCGCTGTTCGGGGTCAGCGCTGTGCGGCAGACGATGCGCCAGCAATTCGAGGCGATGCTGCGCGAGATTGAGCGGCGCCAGGTGGCGGCCGCTGCGGAGAATCCCGGATGAGGGTTTGGTTGCTCCCGGTGCTCGGTTGCTGCTGCTTGTTCGGTTGTGCCAGCTTCGATCCGCATGCGCAGCCGCCGGCGCAGCAGCGCGTGCAGCGTGACGATGCGCTTGGGGAGTGCGCCCGAATGTTCCAAGTCAGCGACCGGTTGGTTGACGAGGCCGGCACGCGTGACGCCCAGTCGACCCGCGTGCCGGGCTTCCCCCACCTGCGCGTCGATCGCGTGCTGACGCAACTGGCACCCAGGGTGGGCGATCCAGTCGATCAGGTACAGGAATGGCACGCAGCGCTGGTGGCCCTCGACGATACCGACCGCGGTTTCGAGCTTGTCAACGCAAATCAGGTTGCGGCAGTGTCAGTCGATGCCTTGGCGGTTTGTCGACAGCGGCTGGCGGTGGCCGACCGGGACGAGATGACGGCCTTGCTTGCCGCCGCCCGTGTGCCCGACGACTACTCGACCAGCCAGCGTGCCCTGGGCCTCTATCTCTTGACCCGCTACGCTTTCGCCGCCGGCATTCGGCGCTGGCAGGAAGAGACATTAGCCGGGTTTGCCGCGCACACCTCCGCCGATCCCGGCGCGCATCGACGCCAGCGTTACGTTCCGACATCGTCGCCGCAGAGCCTGCCGATGGTCAGGAACCTGCCCGCTTTGGGTCTGCCGGTGATTTCCCGCTCGTTGCTGGCCAGTCTGATCATGCGCCACGCGCCGCAACTCGAGATCGAGACCGAGGGTGCGCATGATCACCCCGGCGAACTGGTCTGGCAGCATGACGGGGTTGGGCCCGCGCAGATCGGCGTGGCCCCCGAGTCCCCGACACTCTATGTACGGACGGGACACGCGCAACTGGGCGGTCGATGGCTGTTGCAACTGAGTTACACTATCTGGTTTGCGGCACGCCCGCCGACTCAGGCTCACGACCTTCTTGCCGGGCAACTGGACGGCCTGCTGTGGCGCGTTACTCTGGCCGAGGATGGAGCACCCCTGGTCTACGACACGATTCACCCTTGTGGTTGCTATCATCTCTTCGTTCCCAGTGAGCGCCTACGCGCTTGGCGGCAGGAAGAAAGCATCGACGAAGGACTCTTCGCTCCGCAGGCACTGCGCGCGCCGGCGGTGGACGAGCGCGTCGTACTCAAACTCGCAGCCGGGACACACTATCTGCAGCAAGTTGAGGTCGTGCCCAGTTCGGGCAAGCCGGGTATCGCTCTGAACTTGCACGACGAAGATCAGTTGCGCGCATTGCCGCTGCCTGGCGGTGGCACGCGCAGTGCTTTTGGCCCTGACGGCCTGATTGCTGGCAGCGAGCGACTCGAGCGCTTCTATTTCTGGCCGATGGGGATTCTCAGCGCGGGGCAGATGCGGCAATGGGGGCGGCACGCGACCGCCTTCGTCGGACGGCGACACTTCGACGATCCGACTTTGCTCGATCGTTACTTCGAGTACGTGCCGCAGAGCGAGGAACCTGCCGGTGGAGGTCGGCCGAAACCATGAAGCTCAGGGTCGCCACCTACAACATCCACAAAGGGGTGACCGGGATCCGCGGGCGGCCACGTATCCATGACGTGCGCCAGGCACTCGAGGCGATCGACGCCGACATCGTTTTCCTGCAGGAGGTGCAGGATCGCAACGAACGGCTGGCCCGTCATCCGGGCTACCCGTCGTCCGGTACGCAGCTCGACTTCCTGGCCACTGGCTGCTATGAGCACCGTGCTTATGGCATGAATGCGGCTTACCCGCATGGGCACCATGGCAACGCGATCCTCTCCCGCCACCGCATCGTTGCCCACGCCAACCATGACATCTCCGATCACTTGCTGGAAAAACGCGGCCTGCTGCACGCCGTCACGCGTTTCGGCCGCGGATGGGGCAGGGAGGTGCACCTGATCTGCGTGCATTTCGGGCTGATCAAACGCAGCCGCCTGCGTCAGGCCACCTTTCTCGCCGATTTCGTGCATCGCGAAGTGCCGGTGCGGGCGCCATTGATCATCGCCGGTGATTTCAACGATTGGCAACAGCGGGTCGATGGACTGTTGCGCGACCGGCTTGGCGTCGACGAAGTGGCTGTCGCGTCGCACCCCGACACGCCCGACCGCGGCGTGCTCGACTGGTTATTGCCTTGGCGCACGGCGAGCCAGACGCAGGCTGGCGTCGCGCGCACCTTCCCGAGCTTTGCACCATGGCTGACCCTCGACCGCATCTACGTCCGCGGCTTCCATGTGCTCGACATGTACGTTCCCAAGGGGCTGGCCTGGGCCCGTTGCTCGGATCATGCTCCGTTGATCGCCGAACTCGAACTGCGCCCGCTGCGTGCCGGCGCGAGTCCGCCCAATGTTGGCCGACCGGCACCCTGAGTTGGGGTTCTCGGCGGCGGCCCGAAGGGGGCCCAGAGTGCATTGTGCGGGGCCGGTGGGCTCAGGCTTGGCGGCTTCATGACTTCTCGGCCGGCTTGTAGGGCGCCAGCGCATCGCCACGCATGCCGTAGCCGGCCACGCCCCCATGCCGGGATCGCTGCGATCGATCTGCAACGTACCGCTGACCCACATGGCATCCATGGTGCGCAGGCCGCTGACGGGCTTTTGTGGAACGACGTGGATGATCTGCTTGGCTGGTAGTCGCGCGTGGATGCAGGCGCTGAGGTAAGGCACCAGCATGAATTCGCTGATCTGCTCGCCCTTACGTTCGAGCGGCACGACAAAGCCGGCCAAGCGTACCTTCTGTCCGTTCAGCGTGCTTTCGACTGGGGCCTGTCCAGGCCAGCTTGGCTTGGGTGAGCGCTTTCTAACCTTTTACAACCACCATTACTACCTGCCCTTGCTGGTGTTCGAGGCCCATTCCGGCGCTCAGGTGACTGTCGTCCTGCGCCCCGGCAAATCGGCTGCATGGGATCTTCCTGTGTCTGGGGGCCGGTCTTTGATGACTGTGAGCAAGGAGCAGGCGAGGGGGTAGTGCTTTTCCCCCTGGCTCGTCTCCGGGCGCGGCAAAGTGGGCAATTTCACGGGCAGTTGTGGCTGCTTCGCCAGTGCGGGCCCGCCGGCCGGGATGGGCTGCATGCCCCGCCGACCGGCTTGCCGCGCACAGGCATGCTACCGTTCGCATTGCATATCTGCCGTCTACTTGTGTGTCTCGACCATTACCAGCGGCTCATCCGGGATGACTACCGGGGCGCGTCGACGCCTGGGGCGGGACGGTGCAGCCTCTTCGCCCGCCACGACCGGTGGTGGGGCAAGCTTGTCCCGACTGGTCTCCACCATGATCAGGCCGCTGTTTTCGACTGCCTGCTGGATGACGATCGATGACGCGACTTCCGCGGCCGCTTGTGGTGGCGCCGGCGGTTCGTTGGCGACCGTGTCTTGTTCGCCGCTGGCTGGCACGGCGAACTCCGCAGCCACCGCGGCCGCTTCTCCGGACAGTGACGTCGCAGCCAGTGAGGTGCCGACCGCTGGCAACATGGTCTGTTCCAGCAGTTCGGTTGGGGAGGCGGATTCGCTGGTTGTCGGTGCAGCGGGAGAGGGTGCCACTGTGAACGCCGGTTCTGCTCCCGCGGCGGCTTCCACCGCTCGCGGCACGGTCACCGACACCGGGGCATGCGCTTCGGTGGAAGGCCGGGTGTCGGTCAGTGCTGGGGTTCCCTCTTCGCCAGGGGTGGTCGCGCCCGCGATGACGTCGGCTGATGCCGGGACGCCTGGCCCCGATGGAACATCTGCCACGCCAGTACTGCCGGCGGCTAGTCCCGGCGCCATCTCGTTTGTAGGACGGGCCAATGCCGCTGCGGGCAGGCTGACGATCTCCTCTCCGGCGCTTTCATTGGCGCTCGCCGTTACGGCAACTGTTCCGTTCTGCGGTTCGACCTGGCTCTCGGTTCTTTCACCCCGTTCACGGCGGCCCCCCCGACGTCCACGGCGGCGCGCTGGTGCCGCTGCCTCGTCAGTACCCGGCTCGGTGCCTGGCGTTGGAAGCGGTGCCTGGGGGCTGCGTGTGGCGGCAACTGCTGTCGTTGCGGGGCTGCTGCCGCTCGCGGCGACCGAGGTGTCGGCGGGTGGCCGGCGTTCGCCACGTTGACGGCGCGGTTCGCGCGCTGTCGCGGGTTCGCGCGGGATTCCGGTTTCGCGTGGTTCGCGTGCATCCCGTGGTTTGGCGGCTTCGTTGCGTGCCGGTGTCTGGGTTTGTGGCGGCTCCTTCTGGTCACGGTTGGGACGCGTTTCCGGCATACTGAGGTCGCGTGTCTCGTCGCGCCGAGCGCCGCGTCCGCCGCTTCGACGCGGGTCGCGCGTCGCTTCCCGGAGCGGACTGCTGGTCCGTCGCGCGGGAGCCGTCTCGGCGATGGCCGGTGGCGGCTCCTCGTGGCGGAACCAGGAAACGATCCGGCGCAGGAAGCGGCTGGCTGCGGTCTCGGGCCTTGCGCTGTTCACCATCGGTGTGTCGGCGATGATCGGTGCGGGTTGTGATGGCGTGACACCCTTGATGGCCGCTTCCGGGCGCTGGGTTTTTAGGTCGCCGCCAGACGCCGTGTCTTTGCCTTCGTCCTCGGTCGGCAGGACGACCATGCGGTACGATGCCTGTTGCAAATCTTCCTGCGCGGTGTCGTCATGACGAAGGCGCGTCACCGAATGCTGAGGTGTTTCGAGATGGATATTGGGGATCAGCAGGACGCTGACCTTGTGCCGCAATTCCACCGCCTGGACATCGGTTCGCTTCTCATTGAGCAGGAAAGTGGCGACATCGACCGGTACCTGCGCATGCACTGCTGTGGTGTTGTCCTTCATTGCTTCCTCTTCGAGGATGCGCAGGATGTGCAGCGCGGCGGATTCGGTGCTGCGGATGTGGCCGGTTCCCGAACAACGCGGGCAGGGGATGTAGCTGGTTTCGGCAAGTGCCGGCCGCAGGCGCTGACGTGACAACTCGAGCAAGCCGAAACGGCTGATCTTGCCGGTCTGGACGCGCGCCCGGTCAAAGCGCAGGGCCTCGCGGACGCGATTCTCGACTTCGCGCTGGTTGCGCTGATTCTCCATGTCGATGAAATCGATGATGATCAGGCCGCCGAGGTCACGCAGGCGCAGTTGCCGGGCCACTTCCTCGGCTGCCTCGAGATTGGTCTTGAGCGCAGTTTCCTCGATGTCGGCGCCGCGCGTCGAGCGGCCCGAGTTCACATCGACCGAAACCAGGGCTTCGGTATGGTCGATGACGATGGCTCCACCCGATGGTAGGCCGACCTGGCGGGAGTAGGCCGATTCGATCTGATGTTCGATCTGGAAGCGCGAGAAAAGCGGAACGTCATCGCGATAGCGCTTGATGCGATTGACCGTGCCCGGCATCACGTGCTCCATGAATTGCCTTGCTTGGTCGAAGACTTCGTCGGTGTCGATGAGGATTTCGCCGATGTCGGGCTGGAAGTAGTCGCGTATGGCACGGATCACCAGGCTGCCCTCCTGGTAGATCAGGAAAGCCCCTTGTTGCTGATCGGCGGCTGCTGCAATGGCCTTCCACAACTGCAGCAGGTAGTTGAGATCCCACTGCAACTCTTCGGCGTTGCGCCCGATGGCGGCCGTTCGGGCGATCAGGCTCATTCCCTGGGGCACCTGCAACTGGTCCATGACTTCGCGCAGTTCGGTGCGCTCGGCCCCTTCGACGCGGCGCGAGACGCCGCCACCGCGCGGGTTGTTCGGCATCAGCACCAGGTAGCGACCGGCAAGGCTGACAAAGGTGGTCAGCGCCGCCCCTTTGTTGCCGCGTTCGTCCTTGTCCACCTGGACGATCAGTTCCTGGCCCTCGCGCAGCGCCTCCTTGATGCTTGCCCGGCCGGTATCGATGCCGGGCTGGAAGTAGGCGCGCGAGACTTCCTTGAAGGGCAGAAAGCCGTGCCGCTCCGACCCGTAATCGACAAAAGCCGCTTCCAGACTGGGTTCCAGACGGGTAATGACTGCTTTATAAATGTTGCTCTTTTTTTGCTCCTTGTTGGCCGATTCGATGTCCAGGTCAATGAGCTTCTGACCGTCGACAATGGCGACACGGAGTTCCTCGGCCTGTGTCGCGTTGAACAGCATGCGTTTCATAAGTTGGGCTCCCGCGCGCTTTGACGGGGGCTGGGCCTGGTGCAGGCAGCAACGGATTAGTTGTCTTTGGGATGCTTGGGGGGCTGTCCGATAGTGCAACCAATAGGGAAATCTCGCCGACTCGATTGCTCGTCGGGCCTTGAAAAACAAGGTCTCGGGAATCTGCCAGAGCCGCTCCGCAGGTGCTAGGCGCGCGCAGTTCAAGTAGTATCGCTACTTTGTGGTGAGCGTACTTAACCAGGTGATTGACGTTGAGTGGATCTTGCGCAACGGGGCGCAAGCGAAGCGGCTGAGGCCTGCCGGAAAGTGCGTCACTATGGCTTCGGAATCGGCGTCGCTCGACGGTCTCACGGGTCAGCGCCTCTTTCGACTCAAGACGCAAATCAATCGAAGTATATTCAAAATGACCCAGCTTAGCAAAAACTCCGTTACTCAGCAGCTAATCACCGAGAATGAACACGGCCAGCGGCTCGATAATCTGTTGTTGAAAACCTGCAAGGGAGTACCCAAGAGCCATGTGTACAGCATTGTGCGCAGTGGCCAGGTGCGGGTGAATGGCCGCCGGGCGGAGGTCTCGTATCGGCTGCAGAGCGGCGACCTTTTGCGCATTCCGCCACTGCGCATCGCCAGCCTCGAGCAGGAGGCGGTGGCGGGTGCCGAATTGAAGGTTCATTTGCCGTTGGTCTATGAAGACGAAGGTCTGCTGGTGATCGACAAGCCGGCGGGCATCGCCGTGCATGGTGGTAGCGGCGAGAGCTTCGGGGTTATCGAAGCGCTGCGGCGGCAGCGGCCGCAGGCACGTTTTCTCGAACTGGCGCATCGACTCGACCGCGAGACTTCGGGAATTCTCTTGCTTGGCAAGAAACGCTCGGCCCTGCTGGCCCTGCACGAAATGTTTCGGGAAGGGGCTGCCGGCCGCGGTGCGGACAAGCGCTATCTGGTGTTGGTTGCCGGTCGCTGGATGGATCCGCTGCGCAACGTGCGACTGCCATTGCTCAAGTATCTTCAGCCATCGGGTGAGCGGCGCGTGCGCGTTGCCGAGGAGGGCAAGATTGCGCATACCGTCTTCCGTCTGCTGGCGCGCTGGGAGCGCTTCAGCCTGCTCGAGGCCGAGCTGAGGACGGGACGCACGCACCAGATTCGCGTGCATCTCGCGCATCTCGGTTATCCGATCGCCGGCGACGAGAAGTACGGTGATTTTGCGCTCAACCGGACGCTATCGCGGGAGGGGTTGAAAAGAATGTTCCTGCACGCCTCGCAGATGCGCCTGCGGCATCCGCTGGACGGCCGGGAGCTTTTGCTCGAAGCAGCGCTGCCGGCAGTGTTGAAGGGATTCATCCAGGGTCTCTCGGCGAAGGAGAAACAGGATTATGGCGCGGCGATTTGACTTGCTGGTTTTCGACTGGGACGGCACCCTGCTCGACTCGGCGGGCGCCATTGTCGGTGCGATCAACGCCGCCTGCTGCGATCTTGGTCTGCCTCCACCGCCTGAGGAAAGGGCAAGACATGTGATCGGACTTGGTCTGCGGGACGCATTGCAGCACGCCTTGCCGACCTTGCCGGAGGCGAGCTACCCCGAGCTGGTTGAACGTTATCGTTACCATTACCTGTCGCGCGACCACGAGCTGCAGTTGTTCGAGGGTGTTGCCGAGTTGGTTGCCGAGCTTGCGGCGGCAGGTTTCCTGCTCGCCGTGGCGACCGGCAAGAGCCGTCTTGGTCTCGAACGGGCCTTGCGGCAGAGTGGCCTGGGCGCCTTCTTTCACGCCTCGCGCTGTGCCGATGAGTGTTTCTCGAAGCCGCATCCGCAGATGCTCGAAGAGCTGCTCGCCGAGCTGTCGGTCGAGCCGGAGCGGGCGCTGATGATCGGCGATACAACGCACGACCTGCAGATGGCGAACAACGCCGGGGTTTGCTGCCTGGCGGTGGCCTATGGCGCGCATCCGGCGGCGGCGCTGGATGCGCTGAAGCCGCTGGCACGCCTGCACAAGCTGGAGGAGCTTGCCGAATGGTTGCGCAGCCACGCCTGATCTGCCGTTCCGCTGACTTGCTCGATGGGGGTCCCGGAGTGCGCTTCACGCTCCAGCGGCAGGGTGCGGAAGAGCCGGCATTTGCCGTGCGCTTCGATGGGCGCGTGTTTGCCTATCTCAATCGCTGCGGCCATGTGCCCGTCGAACTCGACTGGCGGCACAACGAGTTCTTCGACGATTCCAAGTTATACTTGATCTGCGCAACACACGGCGCGCTTTACTCTCCGGCAGATGGCCGCTGTCTCGGCGGTCGCTGTAACGGCCGGGGGTTGACGCCGTTACCCGTCGAAGAACGTGATGGCGCGATCTACCTAACCCCGAGCGAGCAGAAACCTTGAACACCCCTGAAGACGAACCACATTGGGAACGGCAGTTACTGGAAAAGGTCGCTTTCGCTGCCTTGAAGGAGCAGCGGGCGAAGAGGCGTTGGGGCATCTTCTTCAAGCTGGCCGGCCTCGCCTACCTGGTCGCGATTCTGCTGCTGCTGGTTGATGGGCATAGCTCCGAACAGCTTACCGAAGGCAGACATACCGCAGTCATCCATCTGCGCGGCACGATCGAGGCGCAGGGTGAGGCGAGTTCCCAGAACATCAACGACGCGCTCGAAGCAGCTTTTTCCGACAAGGGTACGGCCGGTGTCATCCTGCGGGTCAACAGCCCGGGCGGCAGTCCGGTGCAGGCGGGAATTGTGCACGACGAGATCCGTCGCCTGCGCACCAAGCATCCGCAGATCCCGCTTTACGCGGTGGTCGAGGATGTCTGTGCTTCCGGGGGGTACTACGTTGCCGTGGCGGCCGACAAGATCTTTGTCGACAAGGCCAGCATCGTCGGTTCGATCGGTGTCCTGATGGATGCCTTTGGCTTCACCGGGACGATGGAGAAGCTCGGCATTGAACGGCGGCTACTGACCTCCGGTGAGAACAAGGGTTTTCTTGATCCATTTTCGCCGCAGGACGCAAGGCAGAAGCAGCATGCGCAGGTGCTGCTGCGCGAGATCCACTCGCAATTCATCGAGGTGGTGCGGCGTGGGCGCGGCGACCGACTGAAGGAGACTCCAGATCTGTTTTCGGGCCTGATGTGGACCGGCAGTCAGAGTATCGGCCTCGGTCTGGCCGATGGTTTTGGCACCGTTGGGTCGGTGGCCCGCGACGTGATCAAGGCAGAGAGAACTGTCGAGTTCACGGTCAAGGAGAACCTGGCCGAGCGCTTTGCCAAGCGTTTACGTGCCGATTCGGCAGAGGGTGCCCTGGGGGCGCTGCTCGGCATTACGCGGCCGCTGTTTCGCTGAGCCTGACGGTGCTGCTCAAGCCTGCATCAGGAAGACGGTCGGTCGGCGGTTGATCTCGGGTAGCGTCTGGCGCTGCCACTCGGCAAGCGGGCGGCTGATGATCTGTTCGCTCGCCAGCGTCAGGTCGGTGGCGACACAGATGCGTGTTGCCGGAGCGCAGGCGCTGACCAGGGAGGCGAGCATCTGGCGGTTGCGGTAGGGAGTTTCGATGAAAATCTGGGTCCGCTGCTGCTGCCGCGACTCCTTCTCCAGTTCACGCAGGCGCTTTTCGCGCTCCTCGGTGCCGCTCGGCAGGTAGCCGTGAAACGCGAAGCTCTGGCCGCTCAGGCCGGAGGCCATCAGGGCGAGCAGCAGCGACGAGGGGCCGACCAGCGGCACGACCCGGACGCCCTGCCGATGAGCCAGCGCCACCAGGCCGGAGCCGGGATCGGCGATGGCCGGACAGCCGGCTTCGGAGATCAGGCCGAGGTCGCATCCGGCCCGAGCCGGGGCGAGCAGTTGCTGCAGCGCGCTGGCCGGGGTGTGTTCGTTGAGTTCCTGAATGACGACCTCCTGTAGCGGCCAGTCGGATGGCAGAGCCTTGAGAAAGGCGCGGGCGGTCTTGGCGTTCTCGGCGACGAAGTGCCTCAACCGGCGGGCGCAGGCGAGCACCGTTGCCGGCAGGGCAGCCGCCATCTCGCTCTGGCCGAGCGGGACCGGGAGCAGGTAGAGCCGGCCGGCGTTCATCCGGCTGAGACCCGGGAGTTCACCGCAGCAGGGGCGAAACGTTCTCGAGTCGCAGCAGATCGCAGAGGGCGATCAACGGAAGACCGATCAGTGCGTTCGGGTCGTCACCGGTGATGCGCTCAATCAAGGCGATCCCGAGGCCTTCGGATTTGGCGCTGCCGGCGCAGTCGTACGGCTTTTCCCGGTGCAGGTAGTTCTCGATCTCGTCGTCGCACAGGTCGCGGAAGGTGACCAGGATCGGCACACCGCGTCGATGCGCGCGACCGCTTCTCGCGTTGAGCAGGCACAGACCGGTGAAGAAGTTCACGCTGCGCCCGCGCATGGTGCGCAATTGATGGACCGCCTTGTCGTGCGTTCCCGGTTTGCCGAAAACCTGACCATCGAGGCAGGCCACCTGGTCGCTGCCAATGATCAGCGCGTCGGGGTGTGCGCCGGCAACGGCACGGGCCTTGGCTTCAGACAGGCGCAACGCTCCCGCTTCGGGCGCTTCTCCGGGCAGCAGGCTTTCGTCGACGGCCGGGTTGGCGGTGTCGAATGGCAGGCCGAGGCGGGCCAGAAGTTCGCGGCGGAACGGCGAGGTCGAGGCAAGAATCAGCGGCAGTGTGGTCATGGGGGAGCAAGTTGCTGTGCGTCGCACCGGCTGAGGTCGAAAGATGCCGAAAATAGCAGCTTTTCCGGTCGCCCTGCTTTGACTTCAAAAGCGGGAAATAATATCATGCGGCCCTTATGTCGCGCCCCGTTGTTATTGACAGTCAGTTGTTTGCACGTGATGGCGGCTCGCTGCAGGGCGAATTGCTGGTTGCCACGCTGACCCGAGTGCACGATCTGCTGGTCGATCGTGCCGGTTCCTTGACCTATCGGGTCAATGGCAGGGTCGGTCCGCGCGACCGGCCGCAACTGCTGTTGGAGGTCGATGGGGTCTTGTCCTTGTGTTGCCAGCGCTGCCTGGAGGTTATCGCGTACCCGTTGCAGTTGCGCAGCCTGCTGGAGTTCGTGGATGACGATGCTGACCTGACGCAGGAGGAACTGGAGGACGACTCCAGGGATTTCCTGGTCAATCAGAAGGCGCTTGATGTGGTCGTGTTGATCGAGGACGAGATCCTTCTCGCGCTTCCCGTCGCACCGCGGCACGAGGGTTGCGCATTGCCTGGCAGTGCACTGGAGTCGGCAAGAGTGTCACCATTTTCCGTTTTGGCCAGCCTGCACGGCGAGGTCGAGTGAGTCTGTATCTAGGAGTGAGTCATGGCTGTTCAGCAGAACAAGAAATCACCGTCGAAGCGTGGCATGCACCGCGCGCACGATTCCCTGAGCGGCATGCCGCTGGCTACCGAGCCAACGACCGGCGAGGTTCACCTGCGCCATCACGTCAGCCCGTCGGGTTTCTATCGGGGCAAGAAGGTCGTCAAGGGACCTGCCGAGTGATTTCCCCGGATTGGTTGAGCCAGTTCACGTCGTCCTGAAACGTCTGCGCCAGTCTGCCAGCGGATGACCATTACCGTCGCCATCGACTGCATGGGCGGGGACCACGGTCCCCAGGTGACTGTGCCGGCCGCACTTGCGTTCGTACGCGATAACCCGGGTGTACGTGTCGTCCTGGTGGGCCTTGGCGAGAGCATTCGGCCATTTCTTGGTGATGCGGCCGTCGGTCGAATCGCCATTCGCCATGCCGCCGAAGTGGTGGCCATGCACGAATCGCCATCGCTTGCGCTGCGCAACAAGAAGGACTCCTCGATGCGCGTGGCGATCAATCTGGTCAAGCAGGGCGAGGCGGATGCCTGTGTGTCGGCCGGCAATACCGGTGCCTTGATGGCCATCTCGCGATTTGTCCTGAAGATGCTGCCGGGGATCGACCGGCCGGCGATCTGCGCCGTTCTGCCGACGCTGGCCGGTCATACGCACGTGCTCGATCTCGGCGCCAACGTCGACTGCAGTCCGCACCACCTGCTGCAGTTCGGAATCATGGGCGCCTCTCTGGTCTCTGCGATCGAGCACCGCGACCGACCGACGGTGGGCATCCTGAACATCGGCGAGGAGGAGATCAAGGGCAACGATGTGGTCAAGCGAGCGGCCGAACTGTTGGCCGAGTCCGGCCTCAATTTTGTCGGCAATGTCGAGGGCGACGGGCTGTACAAAGGGGCGGCCGATGTCATCGTTTGTGATGGCTTCGTCGGCAATGTCGCGCTGAAGGCCTCCGAAGGCCTGGCACAGTTGCTGGCCACCTTCCTGCGCCAAGAGTTCCGCAGCAATCTGTTAACCAGACTGGCGGCACTACTGGCGATGCCAGTCCTCAACAGATTCAAGAAGCGGGTCGACCATCGACAGTACAATGGCGCCACGCTGCTTGGTCTGAAGGGTATCGTCGTCAAGAGCCATGGTTCGGCCGATGTCGTGGCCTTCACCTGCGCCCTGAAGCGTGCCGTCGAAGAGGCGAGAAGTGGTGTTCTGGTCAGGATCAGCGAGCGCATCGCCCAACAACAACCGCTTCAGGAGACGGCATAGCATGTTCTCGCGTATTACCGGGATTGGCGGTTTCCTGCCCGGTCAGCCCGTCAGCAACGATGAACTTGCCCGGCGTGGGATTGACACCAGCGACGAGTGGATCACCAGCCGGACCGGCATCGGTTTCCGTCACCTGGCAGAGGAAGGGCAGACGTCGAGCGATCTGGGGCTCGCGGCTGGCCGGCGGGCGCTGGCTGCTGCCGGGCTCGCGGCGTCGGAGCTCGACCTGATCATCGTTGCAACTTCAACACCCGATTTCATTTTTCCGAGTGCTGCCTGTCTGCTGCAGTGCAAACTGGGTAATCGCGGGGCGACCGCCTTTGATGTGCAGGCTGTGTGCAGCGGGTTTGTCTATGCGCTGACGATTGCCGACAAGTTCATCCGTTCAGGCAGCCACAAGCGGGCACTGGTGGTAGGTTGCGAGGTTTTCTCGCGCATTCTGGACTGGTCCGACCGCGCCACCTGCGTCTTGTTCGGTGACGGTGCTGGTGCGGTGGTGGTCGAGGCCTCGGACAGACCGGGAATCCTGGCCACTGCCCTGCATGCTGATGGTGCCCACCACGGTATGTTGTCGGTCCCGGGAAACGTGTGTGGCGGTCGGGTGATCGGCGATCCTTTCCTGCGCATGGATGGACAGGCGGTCTTCAAGTTTGCCGTGCGCGTGCTGGCTGACGTTGGCGAGGAATGCTGCTCCGCGGTCGGCATTGCGCCGTCGGGCGTCGATTGGTTGATTCCGCATCAGGCCAACATCCGCATTCTCGAGGCCACCGCGAAGAGACTGAAGATGCCGATGGACAAGGTGGTCGTCACCGTCGACCGACATGGCAATACCTCTGCGGCATCGATACCTCTGGCGCTCGACGAGGCGGTGTGTGACGGCCGTATCCAGAGCGGGCAGAAAGTCCTGCTCGAGGGTGTCGGTGGTGGTTTCACCTGGGGTGCGGTGCTGTTCGAACTGTGACGCGGGCGCAAGGGAGTCTGGGGATGGGGTTGGCTTTCGTTTTTCCGGGTCAGGGGTCGCAATCGGTCGGAATGATGGCGGCTTATGGTGATTCACCGGTCGTCCGGAGTACCTTTGACGAGGCGTCGTCCGCACTCGGCGAGGATCTCTGGCAGTTGCTGGCCGAGGGGCCGGCCGAAGCTCTGGCGCAGACGGTCAATACGCAGCCGGTGATGTTGACCGCCGGCGTGGCGGTTTATCGACTGTGGCTCGACAAGGGCGGCAAACGGCCGGCGGTGGTTGCGGGACACAGCCTTGGCGAGTATTCTGCTCTGGTCGCCGCCGGCGTTATCGCCTTTGCGGATGCTGTGCCATTGGTGCGGCTGCGCGCTACCGCGATGCAGCAGGCAGTGCCGGTGGGTGCCGGGGCGATGGCAGCGGTTCTTGGTCTCGACGACGACAAGATCGGTGCAGCGTGCCGTCAGGCGGAGCTTGCGGCGGGCGGCGGCGAGGTGGTGGAGCCGGTCAATTTCAATGGGCCCCGACAGACGGTGATCGCCGGCAGCAAGCTGGCGGTCGAACACGCCTGTCAGGCGTGCAAGGCACTGGGTGCCAAGCGTGCCCTCCTGTTGCCGGTTTCGGCACCCTTCCATTCGTCGCTGATCCGGCCGGCAGCACATCCACTGGCTGCCCGTCTGGCCGAGTTGAGCTTTGCTGCGCCCGAGATTCCGGTGATCAACAACGTCGATGTGGCGGTCGAGACAGAACCGGCACGGATCAAGGATGCGCTGGTGCGTCAGGCATACTCACCTGTACGCTGGGTCGAAACGATTCGCAAAATGACCGGCATGAACATCGGCACCGTGGCCGAGTGCGGGCCGGGCAAGGTGCTGGCCGGTCTGACCAAGCGCTGTGCGGATGCTCTGGCCAGTGTCGCACTGGCCGATCTGACGGCACTCGAGATCGCCGTTGCCAACCTGGAGTAAGCAGCATGCTCGATGGACAGATTGCTCTCGTCACGGGAGCGTCGCGCGGTATTGGTCAGGCGATTGCCCTGGAACTGGCCGGTCTTGGGGCGACGGTGATCGGCACGGCAACCAGCACCGAAGGTGCGTCGCGGATTGCCGCCTATCTCGGTGACGTCGCTGGCAGGGGCGAAGGCTGTGTTCTGGAAGTGCGCGATGCCAGCCAGGTGGATGCCTTGGTCAGCCATGTCGAGAAGCTGTCTCTTATACACATCTCCGAGCCCACGAGACAGGCAGAAATCTC
>ERZ761602.3980-NODE-3980-length-19822-cov-10.488643_pt1 | contig 19822 bp, 17 predicted proteins | sample MGYA00512165_ERZ761602 | MGnify/ENA primary metagenome ERZ761602 (study PRJEB28899, sample SAMN02445085) | bioreactor sludge metagenome | biome: EBPR sludge; isolation source: Thorneside wastewater treatment plant | place: Australia: Brisbane, Thorneside... | reverse complement strand
TGGGCGGCGTGAAGAACTCGCCACCCTCCTGTGCGCCGCTCTGCGCGAACTGGTTCAGGAAGTACTCGTAGATGCGGCCGAAAACGTCCCCCTTGGCGGTGGCCAGCAGGGGACTGTTGAAGATCTTGAGCAGTTCGGCCAGCAGCTCACGTTCCAGGCCGAGGTAATCCTTGGGCAGTGCGCCGGCCAGCAGCTTGTTGCCATTCTGGTCGGTGACCGACTCCTCGATGGCGATCATCGCGTCGCGAAGCGCCACGCCGACGTTGCTGCCGGCCGGCAATGCGGCAAGATAGTCGTAGCGCGCGGTCTCGGGAAGGTAGATCGCCGCCTTGCCTTGAAAACCCAGTTTCACGCGTTCTTCGCGTAGCGCGCCGCTGGCGCGGGCGGGAATGCCCTGCTCGACCGCGGGCAGCAGTGCGTTGAAGCGCGTCGTCGCATGCCGCAGAAAGATCAGCCCGAGCACGGGCATGGCGTATTCGCTGGCCGTCAGCCGGGAGTTGGCGCGTAGCTGGTCGGCCGCCTCCCAGAGATCGTCCTCGAGCTGCTTGAGTTCCTCGTAATCTTGCACTGGCTTGTTGTCTATCCCGGATGCTTGTCGCCATGTCGCCGTGACCGTGCCGCGGTCAGCGTTGCCATAGCGATTCGAAATCAATTGAGAGCTGTCGATGGTGGCGAATCGACAGCAGGTAAATGGTCGTATCGAAGCGCGCGTAGAGCAGCAGGTAGTCCGCCAAGATGTACTCGCGAAGCTCGCCGCCTTCGCCATTGGCGGCGAGCTTGAGCTGCAAGCTGTCGATGCCATTACTCACCTCGACCGAGCGGGCGGACCGCTCCAGGAAGAGCCGCCCGATGTCGGGAAAGCGTTCCAGATTCGGAATGACGGTTTCCAGGAGTTGATCGAGCAGCGCGTCGAAAGCCTGCGGATCCTCGGCCTCGAGCAGGAAGCGCTCGATCGCCGCAAGATTGCGCTCGAAGTTGGCGGTGAATCGGACGCCGACCGGCACCGTCGCCTCGCCTGTTCAGCCGGCTGACGACGCGGCACGACGGCGCTTGATGGCCTGAAGGGAAGTGCGCGCATCCGTCACCCGCCCCGCCGCCACGTCGTCGAGTCCTTGGCTGGCATCGTCAATCAGCAGCAGGTGAATGTGCTCACGCTCCAGCCGGTGGTAGTAGTCGAGTCGCTCGGCGTCGATGATGGCGATATAGCTCTCGCCGTTCTTGGTGACGATTTTCTCGGCGCCGGCCTTGACCTGCTCGGCCAGCTCGGAAAGCGTGGCGCGCGCCTGGGAGAGAGAGATCACATCGTTGACCGAAAAGGGCATGTCCCGCTCCGTGCTGGAAGATGTACAGAATCGAAGCCATCATACGCGTCACTTTTCGCGGAGAGAATACTTAGTTGCGGACGGTCGCGAAGCTTGCAGGTGCAACGGCGTGCCGGGAGACATCGTGCTCGAAGCGGTCGCCCGGGCTCGCTCGCAGCGCGTCGAAAGCGCCGAGAAATTCCGGCTGGCCGTGGAACTTGGCTCGGGCGGCGCCCGCCCACTCCCCACTCCCCAAGCACTGCGCCACTACTGCTGCGCGTTTACTTGCGCATCTGTCGGATGCGCTCAAGGATCTCGAGCGCGCTGTCTTTGTGCCTTGCTGTCGCGCCATCCTCGCCTGCCCGCGAATCTGCCAGGAGCGCGATCGCCGCCGCGCCGCGGTGGCTTCGCCTAGGACTACGTGGGTTTTGCAGCTTGGCCGAAAGCACGCCGCTCGTCTGACAGCGGGAAGCATTGCCTTCGCCGGCATTGGATTGGAGGTGCCAATATCACCCGAATGCTTGGCACCAATAACTGCCTTATGGCGCCGTGTAATCTTCGAACACGTCAGCAAGCGCTCACTCACGCCACCGCCACGACGCCACTGGCGCGGCACAACCCACTGATTTCGCGGCACATAATTGCCGGTCTTGGTTTCGCCTGCAATCTGTCTTTGGCGAAATGGATAATGCCTTAAGGGGATTAGAGGCGCGCCAACGGCCGCAAAGCCATTGCACCCCGATCGCCGATTGGTGGTAATTTGTATTACGGAAAAACCCGGCCCTGGCCATGAATCAGGCGATCTGCTTCATGTCACGAGGGGAAAAAAGGGCGTACCGTGCAGCTGCAAGGGCAAGCGCATGCGCAGCTGACACGCGATGGATGCTTATCGCGACTCCAAAGAGACAGCTTCACCCATATGAGGAGGTGGTCATGAACTTGACAGTCAAAGTATTGCTGGGAATGGCGCTAGGCATAGTGGTTGGCCTGGTGATCAACTTGGGCGGCCTGAATGCCGCAGGCTCGCTAATCAACGAATACCTGGTCAACGGCTTGTTCCACGTCGTCGGCAAGATGTTCGTCAATGCTCTGAAGATGATGGTGGTTCCCCTGGTGTTGTTTTCACTGATTTGTGGTGTCTGCGGCATTGGCGATATCAAATTGCTGGGACGTATCGGGTCGAAGGCTTTCGTCCTGTACATGGTCACCACCGCAATCGCCATCGCTACCGGCATCCTGATGGCAGCCAGCCTCGGTATCGGCGAAGGCATGAACGCCGACACAGAGGCGGTGTTCACCGGCAAGGAGTCGCCGCCCTTGTCCGACGTGCTGATCAACGTCATTCCCTCCAACCCGATCAATGCCATGGCGCAGGGTGAAATGCTGTCGATCATCTTCTTCGCCATTCTCTGCGGCGTCGGCTTGCTGCTGGTCGGCAAGAAGGCCAGGACGGTCGTCGAATTTGTCGAACTGCTCAACGAAGTGATGATGAAGATGGTCAGCATCATCATGGCGCTGGCGCCTTACGCCGTGTTCTGCCTGATCGCCAAGGCGATCGCCAGCCTGGGACTGGACCTGCTGGCGCAACTGCTCGGCTATGTTCTTGTTCTGATCGGCGTCCTGCTGTTCCATCTGTTCGTGACTCTGCAAGTGGTGCTCAAGATCTTCTCCGGACTCGGTTCGAAGATCTTCCTGGCGAAGATGCGCAACGCACAGGTCTTCGCTTTCAGCACCTCGAGCTCCAACGCCACCATCCCGGTGACGCTGCGCACGGTCACTGAACGCCTGGGCGTCAAGAACTCCGTGGCCTCCTTTACGGTCCCGTTCGGCGCCACCATCAACATGGACGGCACGGCGATCATGCAGGGCGTGGCAACGGTGTTCATCGCCAACGTCTACAACGTCGACCTCGGCATGGGCGGCTACCTGACGGTCATCCTGATGTCGGTCCTGGCATCGATCGGCACGGCCGGCGTGCCCGGAGTCGGCCTGATCATGCTGTCCATGGTGTTCACCTAGGTCGGCCTGCCGATCGAAGGCATTGGACTGATTCTCGGCGTCGACCGTTTGCTGGACATGATCCGCACCGCGGTCAATGTCTCGGGCGACGCCGTGGTCTCGGTGATCGTCGCCAAGAGCGAAGGCCAACTGAACCTGGACGTCTACAACGACCCCGAAGCCGGCGCTTTCAATACGGCAGATGTGCATCTCGACGAGGAGGTCGAGCGCGAAATGGCACAGGTGGTCAACAGCACGCACGACCACAAGTAGCAGGGTCTGTCCCGGCTTCAAGCCGGGACAGACAGCCAGCACCAGCCGGTGCCGTCACCAGCACCGGAGTAAGCCGGACGGCCACGCGCCCGCTCATGCGGCCCGTGGCCGTTTGCTTGTCTTCAAGCCTGCATGGAAGCGCGGCCGCTCTTGACGCCGCGGTAGCCAGCAGCATTGACGTGCTCTACTGCCGGCCCTCCTGCGCTTCGTGGTCAATGAAGGTGTCGCGGCGATATGAACCGGCGGACAAAGCGAATGCATGAATCGATTTGCGCACCGTACCTTGCCTACGAGTTTGAACCTACAAGATCCCACGACTGGAAATTGCGCCGATCTCCGCCATCAACGCGCGATCGCTGTAACGTTGCGGTGATAGTTCAGCCGCATAGGCCGGCTTGTCAGCCCCCAGCACCCAGCGTGCGCACAGCTCGCCGCCCGCACACGCGGCCATGGTGCCAAATCCGGACATGGCGCCGACAACAAAGGCCCCTTCGGCGTCCATCTCACCGATCAACGGCCAGTTCTCGTCGGTCAGAGTGTAATAGCCGCCATAGTGGTATGTATTGCGTGGCAGCTTGCCGTAGTAGGTTTTCAGTGACGGGTTAAGACGCGCAGCGCCGCGCAGTACGATCTCGGGGAGGGCGTCCGACAGCTGAGGTTCCATCGTCGGGTCGACGGCAAGGTCGTTGAATGCCCATCCGAGCTTGACCCAGGTTCCGCGATCACCGCCATCGGGCCGGCAGTGAATTGCGCCAGGCATTTTTTGGGTCAACCAGGCGAACTCAGGGTCGCTCGCAAGGAGAGCCCTCTCTTCTTCATCCCAGTCGATCCATTGTCCGTCGAGGTCGATGGAAAACGGCATCTTGCGCGGAATCGCCGAGGCTTTGTCTTCGAAGGCTATTTTCTGTTGCAGTACGTTTCTCACGGGCAGCCGTGTGCCCAGCATTCGGGCGATGTGGTTAACAAAGGGTCCCGCTGCGTTGACCAGACGCTGTGCACGGAGTGTCGATTCAGGATCGACGAGGTGCGCGCGGAATCCGTTCGAGCTGTCGATGGCTTCGACCTTTCCGGTGACGCGAACGCCGCCGGCCGCTTGTTAACTTTCCAGCATGTACTGCCCCATCTGTTGCCCGCTGATGGCGCCCGCCCGGCGGATGTGAATGACGCTCTGGATGCTGCGTTCATAAGATGGAAACGTCCGGCGAATCAATTCCGGATCCTTGATAACATCAACGCCTGAAGGGGCGTCCTGCCAGTTTTCTCTTAGCGGTGGCTGATAAGTGCCTGCCGATAAACGATCATGGACGCGAATGCTGTGTTCGCTCGATCTGGCATAGCCGGCTTCCAGTTCTGCCAAAAGGTGGTCGATGTCGGCCGATCGCGTGGCGAGTACATAACCGCGCCGATTCATGTTGATGCGGTTATCCGATGCCCGTGCGACCTGCTCCATCAGGTCGATACTGTGGTCAGTGAATGCGGTCATCACGGGATGGGGCCACCAATTGCGGTAGTTCTCGCCGGATTGCGCAGAGGTGAACGTCATCGGCTGCAGCGCATCCACCAGGATAAGGTCGAGCTTCGGGTCAAGCTTCTTCAGGAAATAGGCGGTCGCGATACCAACGATTCCGGCGCCGATGATGAGCGTGTCGCATGTATCGTGTCGTGGCATTTACTGAGCCCCTGTGTGTTCGCCAGCACCGGAACGCACACCAAACGTGGTGACTCCGTTCGTTTCGACAGGCAATCCGGCTTGCTGAGTGGAGCTTTGCCGCCTGCGGTCGGCTGACCGATTTTTCGTTCGGTTTTACCTCCCGGTATTCTATACAAAGCGAATTGAGCTCGGTGGGACGCCCTCAGATTGCTGACCGGAGCGGAGATCGTCACATGACTCACCAATCATGCCCGGTCATTGGTTACACTGCGCAGCGTGGGCAAGCGCAAACCGCCAGTTTGGACGATACTTGCCACAGGACAAGGGGAGCAAACATGATCGGACGAAATTTGATGGGGCATCTTGTCGGCGGCACTTTCCTGGCCACGACAGTGCTTCTGGGCGGCAGCGGCACTGCCCTGGCAGAGGATAAACCCGTGCCGCCGCCGGCGACGCAGGCGCAGGCGCAGGAGATCAAGGATCAGCGAGCCCTCAAGCTGCTGAAGGAGATGAGCGACACCCTGGCCGGGGCACGGACGCTGCAGTTCAAAGCACGCGCCCTGCTGCCGCTGGAGTCGCCCACCGGGCAGTACATCAGCCTCTTTGCGGCATCACGGGTGCGCTTGCAGCGGCCAGACCGCCTGTTCGTCGAATCGCGGGGCGATCTCGTGCCCAACGATCTCTACTACAACGGCAAGACAGTGACGGCCATCGGGCCGGCCAGGAAATTCTACGCGCAGCAGGAAGCCGCCGGCAGCACCCTCGACGCCGTCCTGCAGCAGGAACACCCGGGCGCCGACACCTTGGCGCCTTTCGTTGACCTGTTGGTTTCCGACCCCTATGCCCGCCTCAGCAAGGACCTGGCGAGCGCCCTTCTGGTCGGGCAATCGACCATCGCCGGTGTGACCACCGACCACCTGGCGTTTACCGCCCCCGGTGTTGACTGGGAACTCTGGATCGGTGCCCAGGACAAGCTGCCGCGCCTGGCAGTCGCCTCCTACCGCAGTGGCGAACGGCAGCCGGTCTTCACGGTCGAGTTCTCGGACTGGAAGCTCAATGCGCCGCTGCCGGCGCAGACCTTCGAGGTGCGCATCCCGAAAGATGCCATCAAGCTAGAGTTCAAGCGGACCGGCCTGCCGCAGGCCCAAGCAGACGCCCAAGGAGGCAAGCAATGAAACCGATGAAGAAATGCATTCTCGGCGTCGCGGTGACCGCCAGCCTGCTCGTTCCCCTGGCCGACGCCAACGCCTGGGTCGCTGCCGGCCGAGGTTGGGGCGGGCGCGGCTTCGTGGCTGCCGGCCACCCCTACCATGGCGGTTACTACCATGGCGGCGGCTACTACCACCGCGGCTGCTACGGCTGCGGCGCGGCGGCGGGTGCCGTCGCCGGCCTGGCCGTGGGAACGATGGCCGGTGCCGCGATCGCCAGCGCCTCGCAACCGGTCTATGTGGCCCCGCAGCCGGTCTACGTCGCGCCGCAACCGGCCTACGCCGTTCAGGGCAACCTGCCGATCGGCAGCCAGTACGCAGCCCTGCCGCCCAATGCCAAACATATGACGGTGAATGGCGTCCAGTATTACCAGAGCGGACCGAACTGGTACAAGCCCTACTTCGGGTCGAGCGGCGTGTATTACGAAGTGGTGTCGGCGCCGTAACAGTCATCCGGCACGGACGCGCGACGACTCCCGACGATGCGTGTGTTATTGGTCGAAGATGACCCGATGATCGGCAAGAGCGTCCAGCGAGGCCTGCGCCAGGAAGGCAGCAGCGTCGACTGGGTGCGCGACGGGCAGGCGGCAGAACTGGCCTTGACGACCACCCCCTACGAGTTGCTGCTGCTCGACCTCGGCCTGCCCGGCCGGTCCGGTCTGGAGGTTCTGGCGCGACTGCGGCGTGCCGACAACGACATCCCGGTGCTGATCATTACCGCCCGCGATGCCGTCGCCGACCGCGTCAAGGGGCTCGACAGCGGCGCTGACGACTACCTCGTAAAGCCGTTCGACCTCGACGAGCTGTCGGCGCGCATGCGCGCGCTGCTGCGCCGCCGTGCCGGTCGCGCCAGCCCGGTGATCGAACACGGTGATCTGCGCATGAATCCGGCGACCCACGAGCTGAGCCAGAACGGCCAGCCAGTGGCCCTGTCGGCGCGCGAATTTGCCCTGCTGCAGGCGCTCCTTGAAAAACCGGGAGTACCCCTGTCGCGGGCGAAACTCGAAGAGCGCCTGTACGGCTGGGGTGAAGAAATCGAAAGCAACGCCGTCGAGGTCTATATCCACTCGCTGCGGCGCAAACTCGGCAGCGAACGGATCAAGAACATCCGCGGTGTCGGCTACCTGCTGCCACCAGCCTGATGACCTCGATCCGCCGCCAGCTGCTGCTGGCCTTGCTGTCGGTGATTACGCTGACCACCCTGCTCGGGGCGCTAGCCACCTACCGCACGGCACGCGACGAAGCCAACGCGATGTTCGACTACCAGCTGCGCCAGCTGGCCCTGTCCTTCCGCGACCAGGTCTTCCAGAGCGGTCGACAGCACGACTTCGCGCTCGATGGCGATGCGCAGGACTTCTCGATCCAGGTCTGGCGCCCGGACGGCACACGGCTCTACCTTTCACATCCGCGCAACGGGCTGCCCGACAAGACGCCGCTGGGCTTCGCAACCATCGATACCGGTCATGGCAAGTGGCGCGTGTTCGGCATGCAGCAGCGCGGCCAGACGATTCAGGTCGCGCAACCGATGCATTCGCGCGACGAACTGGCGCTGGCCGCCGCCTTGCGCACCGTCGCCCCCTTCCTGCTCATGCTGCCGGTTCTCGGGGTGCTGATCTGGGTGGTTGTCGGCCGCGGCCTGCGCCCGCTCGACGCGGTCGCGCGGGCGGTCAGCACGCGCACCGCGGTGGCCCTCGACCCCCTTCCGGAAAACCGGGTGCCGAGCGAAGTGGTGCCGCTGGTGCGCGCCCTGAACGAACTGCTCGAACGCCTGCAGCGCGCGCTGCAGGCGCAGCGCGAGTTCACCGCCGATGCTGCACACGAACTGCGCACCCCGCTGGCGGCGCTGAGCCTGCAGGTGCAACTCGCCGAGCGTGCCCCGGATGCCGCCGCACGCGCCGAAGCCTTTGGCGAATTGAAGGGCGGCCTGCAGCGCGCCACGCATTCGGTGCAGCAGCTGCTGACCCTGGCCCGCCAGGAGCCGGGAAGCGGCAGCAGCACAGGTAACGCGGAGCACCCGACCGGCCAGGTCGGGCTGGGCGAACTGGCGGCGACGGTAATCGCCGCGCAGCTGCCGCTGGCGGAAGCAAAACAAATCGATCTCGGCGCCACAGCAGGCAGTGGCGAGGACGTCGTCAGCGGCGACGAAGAGGCGCTGCGCATCCTGCTTACCAATCTGGTCGGCAACGCTATTCGCTACACGCCCGCCGGCGGCCGGGTCGACGTCGCCGTTGCCGAGGACGAGCGCGGCGTATTCATCGAAGTCAGCGACTCGGGCCCCGGCATTCCGGCCGAAGACCGGCAACGCGTCTTCGACCGCTTCTATCGCCGTGCGCAAAGCGACGAAGCGGGCAGCGGCCTGGGCCTGGCGATCGTCAAGACCATCGCCGAACGCCACCGGGCGATAGTGCAGCTCGGCGAGGCCGCTCTCGGCGGGCTGCGCGTACGCGTGCAGTTCGACCGTCCTGCAGCTTCCTCGCTCTCGCCCACCCTTTCTCCCGCTGCTCCCCCCTCACGACCGCCCGCCATGCCGTCTTAAGTCTGCCTTAAGTCGGGGACCTCTATCGTACGTTCCGCCGGAAGCGCATCGCTTCCCCTCTGGAACAGGACAGGAGATCACCATGCACGCACCGACTTTCAAACGCAGTCTGCTAGCCGCCGCACTGATTGCCGCGGTTGGCACCGGCTACGCCACCTTGGGTGGCGATATCATCCGCCCGGCCGACGCCGTCGCCGCGGCCGCTGCGGCACCGGCCGCGGCGGGGCTGGCCAGCCCCGCCGTCGGGCTACCCGACTTCCGGGCCATCGTCGCGCACAGCGGCCCGGCGGTGGTCAACATCAGCGCCACCGGGCCGTCGAAAACGGCCTTTTCCGGCGGCGACCACGATCAGCGCCTCCCTGAACTTTTCCGTCGCTTTGGCGTGCCCATGCCCGAGGGCGGCACGCCCGCGCGCGGCATGGGTTCGGGCTTCATTGTCAGCGCCGATGGGCTGATTCTGACCAACGCCCACGTCGTCAGCGAAGCCGACGAGGTCACCGTCAAGCTGACCGACAAGCGCGAATTCAAGGCCAAGGTCGTCGGACTCGACAAACTGACCGACATCGCCGTGCTGCGCATTGCCGCCAACAATCTGCCGGTTGTTCGCCTCGCCAGCCCGGGTAGCGCCCAGGTCGGTGAATGGGTGCTCGCCATCGGTTCGCCCTTCGGCTTCGAGAACAGCGTCACCGCCGGTATCGTCTCGGCAAAAGGCCGCTCACTGGCCAGCGACAGCTACGTACCGTTCATCCAGACCGACGTCGCGGTCAATCCCGGCAACTCCGGCGGCCCCCTGATCAACCTGAACGGTGAGGTGATCGGCATCAACTCGCAGATCTACAGCCGCAACGGCGGCTATCAGGGCGTGTCATTCGCCATTCCCATCGACGTGGCAATGAACATCCAGGAGCAGTTGCTGAAGACCGGCAAGGTCAGTCACGGTCGCCTTGGGGTCACCATCCAGGAGGTTTCGCAGTCCCTGGCCGAGTCCTTCGGCCTGAAGAATACCGCCGGCGCGCTGATCAGCTCGGTTGAGAAAGGCAGCCCCGCCGCGGCCGCAGGCCTCGAAGCAGGCGATGTCATCCTGAAACTCGACGGCACCGAAATCGCGCGCTCGAGCGAACTGCCGCCAATCGTCGCCGCGATCAGGCCGGGCACACAGATCCAGCTGGAAATCTGGCGAAAAGGCGGCGCACGCGATATTGCGCTATCGGTCGGCGAAATCCCCACTCCGGCGCAAGCGGCAGCAGAAGACGCCGAGGCCGCCAATCCACGCCTCGGTCTGGCGCTGCGGCCGCTGAACCCGCAGGAGCAGCAACAAAGCGGCATAGCCGGCGGCCTGCTCGTCGAAAACGTCAGCGGTCCGGCCGCCAAGGCCGGCATCCGGCGTGGCGACATCGTCCTGTCGCTCAACGGCCAGGAGCTGCGCGACGTCGAGCAGCTGCGCGCCCTGCTCGACAAGTCCGGCAAGACGGTTGCCCTGCTCATCGAGCGCGACGATGCGAAGATCTTCGTGCCGGTCGACATCGGTTGAGCGGGTCCTGGCACCAGCCGGCTGCAGGTGGCGCGATCACGCCACCTGCAGCGCCGGCCTTTGTTGGAAAGGAAGCCCGCAAATGATCGAAGCCCTGTTCGACCTTCTGGGTACCTTCTATCAAAGTGGCGAACTGGCACAGGCCGAATGGATCGCACGTAGCATCCTGCAGGCGATCCCGGACGATATCGTCTCGCTGCAGTTTCTCGGTCTGCTCTTATACCGGACGGCACGCCGCAGCGAAGCGATGCAGGCCTTCAACGCCGCCGACATCGATACCTCTGCGGCGCCACCAGCAGCTGCAGTGCCCCCCGATCTGCGGGCCTCGGCACAGTGCCTGCGCGCGGCAAGCGGCCACGGTTCGGCACTGGCCGGCGCGTGGTACGACCTCGGCCTGCTGTTCTTCCGCCTGGGCCGCTACGGACAGGCGCTGGCCGCGCTACAGGCAGCGCTTGCCGCACGTCCCGACTACCAGGCGGCGAAGACCGCCGTCGCCAGGATCGCCGGATTTTCCGCGCATCGCGAAGCGCACAGCAAACGGCAACACCTGGCGCCGGCCGGCACGCATACGACCGCGAAACGCGCATCGAAATAGCCGCTGCCGCAGCGGCATCGCTGGCAGCGGCGATATCCGTCACTTGCCGCCTTCGGAGAAGAGTGGAATCATGCTCAGGTGAAGGTTCCTCCCCGCCCATGAGCAATCCCCCTATCAAGGTCATGATCGCCGCCGACTCGGCGCTGCTGCGCCCGAAGAACTCGGCCGACGTGATGATTGCCGCCGGCTCATCGACGGCCATCGCCGGGAGTACCGACCAGATTGTCGCCATTGGTGCGTCGACTGGCGGCACGCAGGCACTGGAGCTCGTGCTGCGTCGGCTGCCGACAAGCTGCCGGGGAATGGTCATCGTTCAGCACATGCCGGAGCGCTTCACGGCGATGCTGGCGCAGCGCCTCAACGAGATCTGCCAAATCGAAGTGCGCGAGGCGTGCAATGGCGATCGGGTCTGCGCCGGTCGGGCGCTGATTGCGCCCGGCAACAAGCACATGCTGCTCAGACGCAGCGGTACCCACTATCTGGTCGAAGTGCTCGACGGGCCGCTGGTCAACCGCCACAAGCCGTCGGTCGACGTCCTTTTCCGCTCCGTCGCCAAGTATGCCGGCGCCAACGCGCTGGGGATCATCCTGACCGGCATGGGTGACGATGGCGCGCGCGGCCTCAAGGAAATGCGCGACTCCGGAGCCAGGACGATCGCCCAGGACGAAGCGAGTTGCGTCGTTTTTGGCATGCCCAAGGAAGCGATCAAGCACGGTGGCGCCGAGCAGGTCATGCCACTCGACCAGATCCCCGGTGCGCTGCTCGCCTTTGGGCGCAGCAGTGCGGCGCTCGGCGTTCCCTGAAGCGCTCGGCTTGGTCACGACGACGCCACGCACAGCAGGCCAAGGCGCGGCAACTTTTCTCTTGAATCTTGCCTACGAACCTGCTTCACTCGCGCACCGCCATCGCGTATTCTCCGCGCATGGGAATTCTTGGAGTCATCGCGGCATCGGAGCCGCATACCGCTGAGGCCGGCGCCTGTCTTCTGCGCCGCGGCGGCAACGCCGTCGACGCCATCGTCGCCGCCAAACTCGCGGCAACGGTCACCGAACTGCCGCTGACTTCGCTGGGCGGCGGCGGCGCCTGCGTCTGGGGCGACGCCGACGATGGCTACAAGGTCCTCGATTTTTTTGCGGCAACGCCCGGGCGCGGCCTCACCGGCGACCCACCGCCCCTCGATTTCGCGCCGGTGACGGTCGATTTCGGACGCACCACGCAGGTCTTCCACGTCGGCCGGGCGGCGGCAGCCGTTCCCGGGGAATTGGTCGGCCTGCTCGAACTGCATCGCCGCGCCGGCCGCGTACCCTTGCGCGAAGTCGTCGCTCCGGCTGCGGCCTGGGCGCGTGACGGCTTCACGGTCAGCCCGCAGATCGCGATGATCATTGCCCTCGTTGCGCCGATCGCCCGCCGCTCGCCGGCGGTGGCGAGCCGCTTCTTCCCGCGTGGAATCCTGCCGCAAGCCGGTGATCGCTTGAGCAACCCCGAGCTCGGCGACTTCCTGCACGCCCTTGGCGAGGGCAACACCGACAGCCACGTCGCCAGATACTGGGCAGCCCTGGTCGACAACTTCGGCCCGGCGCAAGGCGGACTGATCACCGCGCAGGACGTCGCGGCCTACGCGCCGGTCATCCGCGAGCCCTTGCGCGTCGGCTTCGGCCCGTACACGGTGCTCACCAACCCGCCGCCTGCCGCCGGAGGCGGACTGATCGGCGCCGGCCTGCGGATCGCCGATCGCCTCGACCTCGGCGAGGAAGCCTTCCTGTCGCGCGAGCAGCAATTGGCGATGGCGGCGCTGCTGGCAACCGTCTCGGAAATCCGTCAGGCCGACTACGACCACCGCCTCTACACCGACCCCGGCTCGATCCTCGACCTGGCTGCTGGCGACGGCATTCCGGCCTGGGCCAAGCGCACACGAGCGCTGATTGCCGAAAACCAGCTCGGCGCAACCACCCATATCTCGGTCATCGACGCCGACCGCATGGCCGCGGCAATGACCACCAGCAATGGCGAAGGCTGCGGTGAAGCCCTGCCGGGGCTGGGTGTCCACGTCAACAACTTCCTCGGCGAAGACGACATCAACCCCGCTGGTTTCCATCAACGGGCGCCGGGAACCTGGATGAGCACGATGATGTCTCCGACCATCGTCGTCGCCGGCGAACGACCGTGCTTCGCCCTCGGCAGCGGCGGCTCGAACCGGATTCGCAGTGCGATCCTGCAAACCCTGCTCAATTTGCTGGCCTATCACCGCCCACTCAAGGAAGCAGTAAACGCCCCTCGTCTGCATGTCGAAGGCGACCGGCTGTGGTTTGAAAGCCACGGCCTCGGCGCCGGGGCCGCCGCTGCCCTGCAAGCAGCATGGCCCGCAGCCACCCGCTTCGACGAGGCAAGCCTGTTCTTCGGCGGGGTGAACTGCGTCGCCAGCGGCCATGGGCGTCTGTACGGCGCCGGCGACCGCAGGCGTGGTGGCGTGGTAGTCGTTGCCGAGCATTAGTCGAGTAGCGTGGTGGTGCGGAGTTTGCCGGGCCAACAACGGTGAGGGAAAGAGGTCATGAAAGCGATGATTCTGAATGCTCCGGGCGAAGCCTTGAAGTTCACCGAGCTGCCGCGGCCAGTCCCCGCAGCCGACCAGATCCTGCTCGAAGTGCGCGCCTGCGGCGTCTGCCGCACTGACCTGCACGTGCTCGACGGCGAGCTTCGGCACCCCCGGCTACCCTTGATCCTTGGGCACGAAATTGTCGGCATCGTCGTTGAAAAAGGCGCCAATGTGCAGGCTTTTGCGCTTGGCCAGCGGGTCGGCGTGCCATGGCTCGGACACAGCTGCGGTCGTTGCCGCTATTGCGCCGGTGGTGCGGAAAACCTCTGTGACGCCGCCGAGTTTACCGGCTACACGCTTGACGGAGGATACGCCGAGTTCGCGCTGGCCGATCAAGGCTACTGCTTTTCGCTGCCCGAGCAATATTCGGATGCTGAAGCCGCGCCGCTACTTTGCGCCGGTTTGATCGGCTATCGCGCGCTGGTCGCCGCGGGTGAGGGACGGCGTCTCGGCATCTATGGTTTCGGTGCCGCCGCGCACATCATCGCGCAGGTCGCTTGCTGGCAGGGACGTGAGGTCTTCGCGTTCACCAAGCCGGGAGACGTCGCTGGCCAGGAGTTTGCCCGCCAACTCGGTGCGCGCTGGGCCGGAGGGGCAGATCAGGCGCCGCCGCAGGAAATGGACGCGGCCATCATCTTTGCCCCGGTCGGTGAACTGGTTCCCCAGGCGCTGCGTCACACGGCGAAGGGCGGCACGGTGGTTTGCGCCGGCATCCATATGAGCAATATCCCCGAGTTCCCCTACACCCTTCTCTGGGGGGAGCGCTGCCTGCGCTCGATCGCCAACCTGACGCGGCGCGACGGCGAGGACTTCTTCGCGATAGCGCCCCGAGCCGGCGTCAGAACGGAAGTGAGCTGCTTCCCGCTGGACGCCGCAAACGAGGCCCTGCAGCAGCTACGCGACGGCCGAATCCGTGCTGCCGCGGTCTTGATCCCGGAGCAGAACGCAGCCCGTCAGAAGCTGTAGCGCACTTCGGAATAGACGCGGTCGCTGTCGTCATAGCGACCAAAGAATCCGTCGGGTGGCCCATTGAAGATATCGACGCCGACCGCCAGGTCCCAGTTCTTCTCGAAGTTCCAGCTTACGCGCGGGCGCAGCATCCAGTCGTTGCGGTTGAGGCTGGCGACGTACAGCGCCTGGGCCTCGAAGTGGTCGCCGAACTTGCGGTTCACGAGCAGGCTGTAGCCGTTTTCGTTGCTCGACGGAATGATATTCGGGTCATGGTCAAAGAAATGATTTTGAAATATCTGGACATTGATCCGGGTATCGGCAAACTGTGAAAAGTCGAGGCCGAGCACCCAGGTGATGGTGTTCTGCTCGACCAGGCCATCGGCGTCCGTCAGATCGGTCACCTCATACTTCTGGCCACCGGTGTAGACCGCTTCGCCCTTCAGCACCATTGAACCGAGGTCTTTGGCAAAGGTCGTTCCGTACTGATCGATGCGCTCATGGCGGGCCTGGTAGACCACGCTTGGCTGCGGTCCAGCGATGATTTCCCGGTAGAAGGTCGGCGCGACGGCCATGCTGCTGTAGGCAAAAGCCGCCACATCCCAGCCGTTGTGGAGAACCGACAGGCGCATGCCATAGTTGGTGTTGGCAAGGTTGCGGGTAGGGATCTTTTCGTTGAGGAAAGTGGCCTCGCCGTAGGGCACCACCGTGTAGTCGTAGAACTGCCCCCCCGGCTTGCCGATGTTGTCATAGCTGGCAACCGGGATCCAAATCGCTTCGGCGTGAAAATCGCCTTTGAAGTACTCGGCACGTGCCGCCCACTGCGGAATGCGCAATATTTCGAACTCCGGCAACACGAAATGCCGCATGTCCTTGGCGGACACGACGTCGCCGAAGAGCAGACCGACCATTTCGCCCCAGACGATCTGCTGCCGGCCGAGGCGGAAATCCCAGTCGCCGGCGCCAATATCGATGTAGTTCTCGCGCAATAGAACATTCAACGTTTGATTATCATTCACATCCTGCGGATAGAAGTCGCTGACCGCGTAAACGGCGTCAAAGTCGACGCGCACTCCCAGGTGCCACTTGACGCCACTGCTGAAGCTCCCCTGCGCACTGAGATCGGCGCGCGTCATCGCCTCTGACCAGTGCGACGGCTCGGGCGTGGTGTAGGCCATGATGTTCTGGATGAAGCCGCCGTAGCGCACCGGCCGTGCTGTGGACTTGGCAATTGCCTGTTCGGCCGCCCCTTTCGGCGCGGCATCGTCGCTGTCGCCAAACAAGGCACCGCGGCTGAGCGGCAGTTCGCCAGCGGGCGCCGCAGCGGCGGGCTCATCGCTTCCAAACATTGCGTCGCGACTGAGGGGCGCTGCGCTTGCCGGGGCGGCGGCGGTTGGCTCATCGGTACCGAACAAGGCGTCGCGGCCGAGAGGCGCTTCGCTTGCCGGAGCGGCGGCGGTTGGCTCATCGGTACCGAACAAGGCGTCGCGGCTGAGAGGCACTTCGCTTGCCGGAGCGGCGGCGGTTGGCTCATCGGTACCGAACAAGGCGTCGCGGCTGAGAGGCGCTTCGCTTGCCGGGGCGGTGACCGGGGTCGCAGAGGGAGCGGCAGCCGGCTCGTCGCTGCCGAACAAGTCGCCTCTGCTCGTCGGCAGGTCGCCCGACTTGGCCGCAAGGCGGAGTGGCGTTGGCTTTGCCGAGGCCGCGAGGGCGAAGTCGCCGGCGAATGGATTAGCGCCCTCCGGCGGCTGCTGCTGCGCCAGGGCCGACAGCGGCAGGCTTGCGAGAAGGACGACGAGAACTTTGAAAGGCGGCCTACTTCTGATCTGCATTGCGGTTTTCCCGGTCATTATCTGGCGCCTCGGTCGGCCCTGAGTGCTGTTTGTCGTGGCCATCTGCTGTCGGCACCTCGCTCGCCGCGTTGCTCGCTGCCTTGTCGGCAACGGCTTCCGCCGGGCGATGACGCGCGACCGACCATTTTCGGCTCGAACGTACGCCGAGCAGTGCAATCTCGCCATCCTCGACGCGAACCAGACGATCCGCCTTGGCAATCACGCGCTTGTCATGGGTAGAGAAGATGAAAGTCGTTTTCAGTGCCCGGTTGATCTTCTTCATCAGCAAGAGGATCTCCTCGCCGGTTTGGTGATCCAGGTTGGCGGTTGGTTCGTCGGCCAGCACAATGGCCGGCTTGATTACCAAGGCCCGGGCGATGGCCACGCGCTGGCGCTGACCGCCGCTGAGCTGATTCGGGCGGTGGGTCGCAAACTTCGAAAGGCCAACGATGTCGAGAAAGTAGGCCACCCTCCGGCGGCGGTCCGCAGCCGACATATCCCTGCGCTGCAAAAGCGGGTATTCGACATTTTCGGCCGCCGACAACACCGGCAAGAGATTGAAGGTCTGAAAAATGAAACCGATCGTCCGGGCGCGTAGATCGGCCAGTTGGTTCGGCGTCCGGCCGCTGACGTCCTGCTCGTTGATATATATCTTGCCGCTGCTCGGCGTGTCAATGCAGCCGATCAGGTTGAGCAAGGTCGTCTTGCCACTGCCGGACGGACCGGCAATCGCCAGAAAAACACCCGCGTCGAAGGCCAGAGTAATATCCTTGAGGGCTTGGACTTTCTGCTCACCGAGCTGATAATCCTTGCAGACGTGTTCGATACGGACAACGCTCATACGGTGGCACTTCCGGCCAACCGACTGAACGGTCAGCACAATGGGGTGAAAACGATGGAAAGCATGACGATCCGCCATTCTGGTGTCAAGACTGCCTTGGCGCTTCTTGTGGTAATTTTTTCCACTTGGTCAGCAGTCGCCTTGGCTGCACCGGCGACGGACGAAGACTTGAGCGACAACGAGGCGATGGCTCGGATGATCGTCCAGAAAGCCGACGAAGTGCGTTTCCCTGCCGAAGGCTTTCAGGTGGACGTCACAATCACCACGACCGAAACCGGCGGCAGTTCCGACTCGCGCAGGTATCGGGTGCTATCGAAGGGCAACACCAACAGCGTGGTGATGGTCATCGAACCAGCGTCCGACCGTGGTCAGATCATGCTGATGAAAGGCCGCGACCTGTGGGTCTTCATGCCTGAAGTCTCGCAGCCAATTCGGCTCGCGCTCTCGCAAAGGCTGACCGGTCAGGTGGCCAATGGCGATCTGGCGCGCGCCAACTTCGCTGCCGACTACACGCCGAAGCTGCTGCGCAGCGAGAAGATCGGCGGTGACGACTTCTACGTGCTCGAACTGACAGGGGTAGACCGCAGCGTCACCTACCAACGGGTGCTCTACTGGGTGCGCGAAAAGGACTCCTGGCCGTACCGCGCGGAATTCTATTCGCTTTCCAATCGCCTTTTGAAATCCTGCAAGTACGAGAACTACCAGACCATGGAGGGCAGGAAGCGGCCGACGCGACTGGTCATGGAAGATGCGCTGCGCGGCGGCGAGCAGTCAATCATGGATTACGGAAGCATGAAGCTGCGCGATCTGCCGGACAAGATCTTCACCAAGGATTACCTCAAGAAGCTTGACTAGGGGGCACTCGCCAGGTCTGCAGCTGGCACATCGTAGTAGTATGCGGAGCTGCAGTCGGCAGCTCGCCGGCGAGCCAGAATAGACCAGAGGGGTGGCGGATGTTTCTTTCGAACTTGACAGAACTGACCATGAGCCAGGGCTACCGGCGGTTCTTCAAGGTCGTGCCTGCACTGACCGATGAACTGCGCGCCGAGAACTACCGCATCCGCCACGAAGTGTATTGCCAGGAACTGGGTTATGAGCCGCTGCGCCCGGAGGGACTTGAAGCGGATGCCTATGATGAGCAATCGCTGCATTGCCTGGTGCAGTCGGTTTCGACGGGGGAGTTTGTTGGCTGCGCGCGCCTGGTGCTGATCGATCCGAAAATTGCCCTGCAGGCCAGGCTACCCTTGGAAGTCAGCTGCGCGGAAACGCTGGACCGCTCGCTGGTCGATCCGCTGACGCTGGACCGCTCGCGAATCGCCGAGATCTCACGCCTGGCGGTGATTGGCAGCTACCGCCGCCGGCCGGGCGAGAAGGAACGACCCATCTCGATCTCCGAGGAGGACTTCGGCACAGCCAAGCGACCGCGCCAGCCCTATCTCGCTCTGGCGGTCTATCTTTGCCTTATCTCGCTGGCGCGACACTACGGCGTGACGACCCTCTTTGTCCTCACCGAGCCGCGTCTGGCCTCGAACCTGACACGCATGGGCGTGAAGCTCACACAGATCGGCGGCGCGATAGAACACCGCGGCACCCGCATTCCGTCGATGCTGTCGGTTGACGAAATCATCGACGGCATGAACTTCGTTCTCCGCGCGCTCTTCGAAGTCGTCTCGCGGGAGGTCCATGAAGGGATCACAGCCGCCGGTCAAAACGCGGTTCGCGCTGGTCACCACCCGTGTTCCTAGCGCTAACGATCATGACCTGTCGAGACACCCCGGATCGTGAAAGTCACGACCGTTTCGCCCTCTTCCCCTGCTGTGGGGATTCCGGCTTGCGCGCCGGAATCGTTTGCCGGGCAGGGAGAAGGGAGTTTCGTAGGTCGCATGCGCGAGTTCCCCGTTAAAGGACGCAATGATTAGCTTGCCGGAGCCCGTCCGCCACGCCATCGAGTCGGGACGCGCGCCATCACCACCTCAGATATTGCTGCGCCTCCTGCAGATGGTCGACGACGACAGCACGACCATGGCCAAGCTCGCCGGGCTTGTCGAGCAGGATCCGGGATTGTGCACCCGTGTGCTGACCGCCGCCAACTCACCCGCCATTCGCCGCGGCGCACAGCTGCGCAGTATCGAGAACTGTCTGATCGCCCTCGGCACCCGCCTGGTCCGTTCGATCGCCACCTGTCTTTCGGTCCAGAATCTCTTCGACGAGCGTGCAGCAAGTCGTTCAGTCGATCTTTCCGCCTTCTGGACACACTCGCTGCTGGTTGCCGAATTGTCGCGCAGCCTGGCCACCACCTACGCTTATCCGCGGCCGGACGAGGCCTACCTGGCCGGACTGCTGCATGACGTCGGCGAACTGATTCTTCTCTCGGCACTGGGCGAACCCTACCGGCAGCTTCTCGCCGCCTGCCCCAGCGAGGCAGAGCTTGCCGACCGCGAAAGCGAGCGCTTCAGTGTTCACCATGGCGAAATCGGCACCTGGCTGGCCGACCAATGGCATCTTGATTCGCCGT
>ERZ761602.3976-NODE-3976-length-19843-cov-4.334445_pt1 | contig 19843 bp, 23 predicted proteins | sample MGYA00512165_ERZ761602 | MGnify/ENA primary metagenome ERZ761602 (study PRJEB28899, sample SAMN02445085) | bioreactor sludge metagenome | biome: EBPR sludge; isolation source: Thorneside wastewater treatment plant | place: Australia: Brisbane, Thorneside... | reverse complement strand
TGCCGGAGCGCCGAGGCGGCAGCTTCAGCTGCAACGAGGGGGAAGCGGAGGGAATTGCGCGTGGTGGAGGCCGGAGGCACTACCTTGACCGGCGTACAATACGGGAATTCCAGCGGCTGGCAGTGACTGGAAGAATTTGAGCGGAGCGAGCATCGGTCGTTTGTGGATGGTTGGTTTGCGGGCACAAAAAAAGGCGGCCGGATTAACCGGCCGCCGTTGTCGCGAGGGTCACTCGCTCTGCTCGGCTGGTGATTGGTTCCAACCAGCAAACGCCTCGGGCCATTCCCGCTCAGCCGTGGCGAACACCTCCGGCCAGCCCTTTTTGATTAAGGCCGCGCCTTTATCCTCGACGAGCTGAGCGAGGTATTCGGCCACTACCGCACAGCGGTCCTGCCAGTCGCCCGGATAAACGGCGCGGGCCCAGCCCTGCATGCGGCGGAAATTGTTGTTACTTAGGGTGGATTTAATTTCAGAATTCATATTTTGGTGGGCGATCGCCCGGCTGATGAGATCGCGACCGCCTGGGGCGGTCGTGTGGCGGCTCCTCTCCGCGGGGCGGAAAATGTTGAGCCGCTAGATTTCGTGGACGGCCGGCGTTGTTAGCGGTCCAGCGCCGGCCGTGCGCCGGGGCAGGCGGCACGAAGACGACCGGCGTAAGCGTGGCCGCTATCGGAGAAGATGCGTCGAGAGGGGCGATTAAAGCTCCGCGCTCTATGTCGATTGCCAGTCATGCGTGATGAAGTTCCGTGGGCGAAGCGCGGGGCGTCGTGACGCTCGCGAGGGCACCTGTTTCCTCGGGCGACAGGACCATGCCCGCGGCGCGGATAAGCTCGCGCAGCTCCCGCGTATTCGCCGCCGACATTGCGGCGGTCGACACCTGCGGATTGCGCAGCACCCACGCGAGAGCAACTTCCGCGGGCGTGGCGTGGCGCCTTTCAGCGACCTCGGCCAGCACCTTCAAGACCTCGTTTTCGGCTCGGCTGCCGAATCGTTCATTCCTCCAGTCGTGGTCGAACTCGGGGCTCGCAACGTGTCGCGGCGTAAGGAAGCCGCCGGCCACGGGCAAAGTGGCGAGAAAACCGAGCCGATGCTCGCGGCACATTGCGAGCGCCTCCGGCTCGAACCCACTCCGGTTGATGAGCGGGTATTCGGCTTGCAGCGCCTCGAAGCGTGCATGGTTGCGCGAAGTCGAGCGATGAAGTGAATCCACGACGCGCCATGGCGGGAACCCGCCCGCGACGACGTAGCGCCCGAAACCGGCGCGGATCAACTGATCCACAGCTTCGAGCACGTCGTCTATGGGATGCAGGTCGTCGTCCCACTCGCAGATAAGGAGGTCGAAATGCTTCGTGCGCAGCCGGCGGAGCGAGCGTTCGCACGCCTCCCGGATATGATTAGCGAAAGCTATACTGCCTCCGTGCGGGGGGCGGAAGAAGTTGAATCTGGAAGCGAGCACGAGGCGGTCGCGCGATATACCGCGTGCCTCGCGCCAGCGTCCCACGATATCTTCTGATGCGCTTTCCGTCTGATCCATCGTAAGGAATCTCGGCGCCAGCCCCATGGTCTGGATGAAGTTGCCGCCGCAGGCATAGTAGGCGTCGAGCAAGGCGAACGATTCCGTTTCATCGGCGAGCCAGCCGAACTTGTGGGCCTCGAGGTTGAGTTCGGAGATGTGAAGATCCGTGCGGCCGAGTTTTCGTCGCTTCATGATAGCTCAATTCAAGGACGGAGAATGGAAAGGCGCCGGGAGTTGAATCTCGCCGGGGCGGGGCGCGGACCAAGCGATGCATCGGTCGGAGCGCGACCGGTCGATGATGCCCTCGATGGCGAGGAGTTTACCGTCCTCGTTGACGACCGGCGTAAATCGGTCCTCGACCTGAACCAAAGCGCCAGACGCGGTCCGGATAAGATATTCGACTGTCGCCCGGCGGCGTTGGAGGATCGCAACGCGCACCGTTTCGTTGACTCGTTCCCAGTCGGAACGTGCGATGAGGTTAGCGAAGGCGATGCTCCCTTTCGCGAGAAATCGATGCGGGTCGTAGCCGGTGATGTCGCGGCTTTCCGCGCTGAGGAAATCCATCGTCCAACGGCGATCGTGCTGTCGGCGATAAAGGAAGCCACCGAGGTTTCCGAGGAGACGTCCCAAAATGGCGCGGCAGTCAGCGCATTTGACGAAGGGTGAGGTGTCAGGAGGAAATATGAGATTCATAATTTTCAGATGAGATGTTTTCGAAGCGCGAGGAGCCGGTGCGACGGACGGAGGGGCGTGCCGTCAAGACGCGCCGTATCGCCGCCCGAAAGTTTCAGGCGCGTGGCGGCGAGCAGCTCACGGAGCTGGTCAACCGATGCCACGCTGATGAGAACCGACGTGATCTGTGGGTGCGCGAGCACCCACGACAGCGCGATTTGAGCCGGTGAACGTCGCAGCCTTCGGGCAATCGAAGAAAGCGCAGGCCAGATTTCCTCGGCCGCGATCGACGTGTGGCGATCGCGAATCCCGCGATTGCCGAGCGCACCAAGTCCGCTGGAGAGGCGGCGACTGGCGAGATACCCGCCGGCGAGCGGTGAGCGTGCAATGACGCCCAAGCCATGGTCGGCACATAGTTTCGCGATGCCACCCTCAAGCGCCAGCCGGGTGACCAACGAATAGTCGCCCTGCACGCCAGCGACCGCGCGCGGCTCCCGCCAAACCATGGCGAGGCTCTCGACGACGCGACTGGCGGGAAAGTTCGCTGGAACGACGTGGCGAACTTCGCCCGAGGCGATCACGGCTTCGAAGGCCGCCATACTTTCGGCGACAGGCGCTATCCCATCGGTCCATTCGACGACGAGGAAGTCGAGGTAGTTGCAACCGATGCGGCGGATCGAGTCCGTGGCGCACTGACGGATAAGCTCGGTATAGGCTGCGAGCCCGCCAATTACCGGCCGCATGAAAGCGATGCGGGTCGCAAGAATGATATCGCGACGTGCAATTCGACGCAGCTTGAGCCAGCGGCCCAGCAGTTCCTCGGGCATGCCGAGGAAGCCGTCGCCGAGATTTAAGCCCGGGGAAGTGCCGCTCGTTTGGATCAAGTTTCCCTCCGCTGCCCGAAAAGCGTCGAGAATCGCAAACGAATCTTCGTGGCTCACGTAGCGCGAAAGATTCGAGGTGCTGACGCAAAGCTCGGAAACCCGGTAGTCGGTTCGGCCAAATTTCAGTCTTTTCAATTTCATTTCGGCTTCGGGTTGAAGCTACGCGGCGAGTGGTGGTGGGCTTGCCAGCGCGGTGGGCGCTTGCCGTTTCACCGCTTTCTGAAAGAAGAGATTGTTGGGCACCTGGAGCGTGCCACCGTCGTCCGTGCGAAGGGTCGTGTAGACGGGATTCAGATCGACGACTTCACCGACGAGAGGATCGTCGCCGACGACCTCGACGCGGTCGCCGACTTCGAACGGCCGAAAGACCACGATCAGAATCGAAGCAAGCATGTGGCTCAGAAGGCTCCACATCGCGACGAACCCGATTGCCACCAAGCTCAGTGCGGCGACCAACGTCGACCATAGACCTTGGAGGTCGATGCCGAGCGCAAGCAAAGCAGCGATCGCGAGCGCTCCTATGGTGAGCCAACGCGCTACGCCCTTCGGCAGCCCGAGTCGGCGTTTCACTAACGCGGGTCCGCGATGCGGGCGCGCGAGGAGAACCGTCGCCAGGATCGCAACGCTCATCAGAGCGGCTGGTCCAAATGCGGGAGGGAAGGAGAAGTGATCGAGATAGGTCATGATGATGTGAGTTACCGGCGTGAGAGCGTCACGGTCGGAAGATGAAGTTGCGGAATTGCCACGGGTCGGATTTGTCGATTTGCGACTCGGCGCCTTCTTCGAAGTAAACGCGGTGGCGGCTCAGCGGGGTCCAATCGGATCGCGCGGAGGAGATCGTGCCGAGATACGGCCGGGCGACGTCGAGAATCTCTCGATGCGGAAGGTCCTCGGGGAGGCACACGCCGCGTTTCGGATTACGGAGAGCCCAGATCGCGCCGGCGAGAACGCCGGAGGCGACTTGCACCGCCGTCGCATTGACGCCGGGGACTTTCTTGCGCGCCTCCGCGATGGTGAGCGCGCTGCCCGTCCACCACGCGCGGAAACGATGGCCCATGATGAGTGCGCCAACGACGTCCTGCCCGGCGACGATTTCATTGGTGAGGATGCGCGTCCGGGGATGCAGCTCGTAGTTGCGCGCCCGCAGCTCGTGCATCGAGACGAGCGAATCGTTGCTCGGTAAGTAAGCGTAATGCACGGTGGGCCGATAAACGACCTCATCGTTCTCGCGCACGGTGAGCGCATGCGAGAGCCCGAACGACTCGCCATGGGTTACCACCATGCCGACTATCTCCTGAGTCGGCACCCAGGAACGGACCCAGGTGTTGAGCCCCATCTGCGGGAGCACGATTTGGTTTCTGGGGCCGGTCGCGGGTTGTGTCGCGAGCGGTGGAATCCACTTCTCGTGCGTGCCCCAGCCGATCTCGCACGGAGAAATCGATTCCTCCCACATGCCTTCCGGACTCCAGGTGGAAACGAACTCGTCCGGCGACTTCGCCTTGTCGGCGCGCTGGCTGTCCCACTCGCTGCAATGGATGACCTTCACGCCGAGCTCGCGGGCGAGCTCCGGGAAGGTTTCGTCCGCGAGCAGCCGTTCGATCCGGCGCTTGCGGGCCGCGGAGAGTTTGTTCTCACGCAGCACCGCGGCCCCGATGTCGAGGAGTCCCAGTTTGACGAAGTGCGAGACGAGGCCCGGATTGGCTCCGTGGTCGATTACAGCGGTCGGCCCGCCGCGCCACTTTTCGATCAGCGGCAGGAGTTTCGTATAACGACTGTACAGCGACTTCTCGATCGTTGGCTTCCGGTGCATCTCGGCCGTCGGATCCCACGACTCCAGAGAGGCGTTGATGTAGACCACCTCGTTATCGTGCGCCCACTGGACGATATCGAAGAAATCGACGCTCCAGGCCAGATCCACGATGAGATCGCCGGCCCCTGCATGCGTGGACAAGAGCCGCGCGAGACTGAACGGCGTCACCCGCTCATGAAAGAAGCGCAGGCCCTTTTCGATCCAGGGCTTCAGCACCGCCGTGCGATCGACAAAGTCGATCACGACGATCTTCGCGCAGGGCACGCGCAGATGTTTTTCCAGCATCGGCAGCAGCGCCTGGGCGACGACGCCATAGCCGATCATTACGATGCGATTTTTGAATTCCATGGAAGGGAGAGGTCGAGGGTTGCGCGGCCGATCGAGGGTCGGCCGCGGAGGAATGCGGCCCGGCGGTCGCTAGGCCGTGGCGGCAGCAGCGAAGATCGCCGGCATGTCGAGATCGGGAGCGGCCGCCGTGACGCTGCGGACCTTGAGTTGCCGGATGCCGCCTGGTGTGGTCCACTTCACGAGGTCCCCGACGCGGCAGCCAATGAGCGCGGTGCCGATTGGCGCCAGGATCGAAATGCGGCTGCGTTCGATGTTGGCGCTTTCGGGGAACGTGATGGTGTATTCTTCGATTTCGCCCGTACCGAGGTCCTCGAACTCGACCGTCGAATTCATGGTCACGACGTCCGCGGGAAACGCGGCCGGATCGATGACGGCGGCGCGATCCAATTCGTCGCGCAATTTGGTGAGTGCAGCGCTGGCGTTCGAGTAAAGCGCAGTGGCGATCAGCAGGCGCAGCTTCGAGTAGTCGTCGCGGGAGATATAGATAGGAGTGTGATTCATGATGATGTTTCGTTTATGGGTGTTTGTGGACGTGCAGCGGCCCGCCACGCTCGAGGAGCGCGCGTGACTGCCGCGTGAAAGGGTGGGGTTAGGCCACCGTGGCGGCTTCCGCGTCGAGTTGAGCGGTGCCGAGGACCTCGTGCTCGGGGGCTTCCTCGCGGGAAGCGCGGAAGATCTCGCAACTCAAGTCCTCGGTGCGGACTAGAATGTGATTGGGAAACTCGGCCTGGGCGGCATGGCCCGGATTGAGAAGAAGCGTCGCCTCATCGTACTGGCGCCAGTGTGCGGGATCGTGCACGTGCCCCGAAAGCACCAGCAGGGGAGCATAGCGTTTGACGGACGCATTCAAATCCGGATCACCGCCGTCACCGCCGGTGGAACGTGCCGTTACCAACCTCCTGGTTGGTCCGGCGTGCACGACCCAAATGTCGGCTTCGCCCCCCTTCGGTCGAGTGGCGCAGCCGACGTTCAGGATGGAGGTGCCGTTCATCTGCACGCGCTGGCCGTCGACCCAGACGTTGGGATTCGCGATATACCGCAGCCAGTAGGCCGGCATCCAGCGCTCGGTCTGGTCGTGCCATTCGAGGTCGTGATTGCCACTCGCGATCGAAAGCGGCCGCGGGTAACGGCTGAGCCAGTCGGACACCCAGGCGATTTGCTGCCGATGCGGGGTCGGGCTCGCGAGATCGAGGAGGTCGCCGGACATGACGGTGAGGTCATGCGTCGGCGCGCGATGGAGCAGCCAGTCGAACCAGCGCTTGTTGTAATGGAAATCGGTGACGTGAAGCATGGTCATGGAGATTGCCCAGGCAGTGCCCGGCGTCCGCGCGCATCAGCGTGCGCGGACAGGCAGGCGGGGTTCAGATCGTGACCGCGCGAAAGCGCGGGCAGGGTGAGGTTCGCGCGCACGCGTCCTAACGACGCGCCGCGGCAAGAAGGTCAGATGTTGTTAACCCGGGGCCGCGCCTAAGGTCCGAGCGCTTTGCGCTGACCTTCAGGTGGCGGCGCCGGGCCGCTCCGGGCAGATATACAACGCAAGGCCCGCCGCCATGTGCAGGCGGGCGCAGAAAATGGATTTCTGTTGCGTGTTCGGGTTCACCGTGCGCGGACCAGTGGACTCGGAAAATATATTGTCAAGCCTCACTGGTCGAGTTTGTCGAATGGAGCGCGTGATTGCAGATGAAATCACGCATTAGCCACCAGGATGGCGATAATCACTACGATCGCCAGCAGAGCAATCGTCCGCACCGAAAAGAACGGCGAGAGGTCGCTTTCGGTCGCGGGATTCACCACCGCGATTTTCTTGTTGGCATTGCGACGCGCGCGACGCGGGCGTGGGAACCGGGGCTGGCCGTCGTCGCTGAGCGACGGATAGCGCCGATACGGAGCCGTCGGTGGTGGCCGCGCGTTCACCGCATGTATCTCGCGTTCGCAGGAGGAGCGGTGCCCGACAAGATTCGAACCGGTGATGTGAAGAGCCTCGGGGTCTCGATAGGAGTGCGGTTTCATGCCCCAATCTTAACACCGCGGAGCCGTGCTTCATACTGCGCGGGCGGACACGCGGCCATGCGTAAGCCGCATGGCTCTTTTCGGCGGAGCCGGCGTCTGAGCGAATATGACTACTGTTCATCCACCCCACCCTGAGAGCAGGCTGCTGATCAGGGGCATTCGCCTCGGGCTCAACGGAACCATGAAGGCGTTGATCAAGGCGAAGACCGAACGGCTGTTTCGGCACGAGCCGAGAATTCTCCGCGTTCGCATCGATGTGGAACCCGATGCTCGCAGCCGCACGCCGCGATTCACGGCGAAGGGCCGTGTCGAACTCGCGGGTCCTGATCTCACCGCCACGGTCACCACCGACGCCGCGCCAGCGTCGATCACGCTCTTGATCGAAAAACTCGATCGGATGTTGCGCAAGCGAGCCAGTAACCTGCTCCGGCGGCGAACGACAGGCGACATCCGCGCTAGCGCCGCTCCTTTGATGCTCGCATGATCCCCGGGCGCTCCTCCATTCTTCCACCATGAACTCCGTCATCATCTGCCTTGCCGTGCGCGGCGCGGTGAGCTGACGGCCCAGTCTTCGGTTTCGGAGCGGGCCGCTGCTCAAGCGCCGGCCAGTCTGTCTCGCGGAGCCACGCACTGTGGCCTCCATCGCGCCCGGCGGGCGCAATTCACCCTCAACCGCATGGCGCGCCTCAACGCGCGCGAAACCGAAAGAGTCATGATCAAGCAACGCACGATGGGCCGCACCGGCCGCAACCTTTCCGAGCTCTCACTCGGCACCCTCAACTTCGGCTGGAAGACCGACGAAGCCGCCGCACACGCCATCCTCGACGCTTACTACAACGCCGGGGGCAATTTCATCCAGGCAGCCAATTGGTCGCCTCAGCACCTGCTTCCATCCCTCGCCGTCTACCGGTCCGAGGAAATGGTGGGGCGCTGGTGGACGACGCGGCGCATCCCACGGCACGAACTTTTCCTGGCCACCCGCGTTTACGTGCGGCAGCCGGCGAAGGGTGAAATTTCCTTCATCCAGGTGGTGCGCGAGGCGCTGCAGGATTCGTTGCGACGGCTTCGTACCTCTTACCTGGATATGGTGATCTTCGAGTGGAATGACGGGCTTGTGCCGATCAATCTGACACTCGAAGTCTTCGACCTGGCGGTTCGGTCAGAGGCTGCGCGCTACATTGGAGCGGCGAACTTCCCCGCGTGGCGCGTCAGCGACGCCCTCAGCCGCGCCTATCTCGCCAACCGCAATCGGATGGAAGCATTGCAGGCGGACTACTCGCTGATGACCCGAGCGAGGTTCGAACCCGAAGCGAGGGCGTTGTGCCAGGAACAGCGGCTCGGCTTCTTCGCGACGTCGCCGCTCGCGGGCGGCTTTCTCGCGTGGGGTGGGGCAGTGGAGACGATGCTACATGCGGCGCGACGAGATCGGCTGATGGTGCAGTACGGCGATTCTTACCGTCGAGCTGCGCAGTTGGCGGTTGCCGAGGTCGCTGCGCGCCACGCGGTCTCTTCCGCGCGGGTCGCGCTCGCCTGGGTGCTGAACAATCCGGCGGTCACGTCCGCGGTGATCGGCGTGCATTCCGTCACGCAGCTGAACGACCTCGCGCAGGCAGGTTCGCTCGCGCTCTCCGCTGCAGATATTGAACTTCTCGATCAGGCGACAGCCCTCGAGGAAGTTCGGCTGAGTTCGGATTTCACGCGCGCTCGCACCGTGCAAGGAGAACTCATGTTGAACTGACGACCATCCGACAGACAAAGCCCGCTCTCAAAAAAGAGTGGGCTTTCCTGTTTCTGCGCGGCAGGGGCTTTGGCTAGTCCTCTTCGGCGTCGCCCACCGGTCCGCCGTTTGCGGGCAAAGAGGCTGGCAGGAAGAGGAAGTAAAGCATCAGCCACCAGCTCCACGTGGTGCGATACAACGCCACCGGCAGGACCGTGCAGCCGAAGACCGCGAGCACCGCGGTGGCCGTCCAAGGAATGACTCCCGCCGCGCCCATGACAATCGACGGCAAGACGATCAGAAATGCTGCCACGGTGTAGTTGAGCACCCACGGGCCGAGGAAGAAACCATCGCCGCGATCGAATCCCGTGTCGCAAACCGGACAGCGACGATGGATCCGCAGTGACTTCCTCGGGAATAGAGTCCGTTCCCCGCAGTTCGGGCAACGGTGCGCGAAGCCGCGACGAACGAGGTCGGCTTTGGAGATCTTCATAGGGCGCAGGATTCCACCGGCAGCATCATCGCCGCGGGGACTCTCAAAGTATGCCCTGTCGCGTTCCGAGTCAAACTGACCACGCGTCCCTATGCCGGTCCTCCGAGTCAGTGCACGTAGGGTGCTATGCGCTTCACGCATGGCCGTTGCACGGTCCGCGCAGTGTTCAGGTTGGCGTGCCCCTGGTATCTTTACGTCCATGAAATCCACCGCACTCGACATTTCCAGTCCGGGGCTAACCCGGACACGTTCGATCGCTCCCGGCGTGTCCATCGGGCACGTGCACCTCAAGGTCGCCGATCTCGAACGCGCCATCGCGTTCTACCGCGATGTGCTCGGGTTCGAAGTGACCGACCGGTTCGGACGCTACGCTGCATTTCTTTCCGCCGGAGGCTATCACCATCACATCGGCCTAAACACGTGGGAAAGTCGGGGCGGCCCGGCGCCCGCACCCGGCACGACGGGGCTCTATCACGCTGCGATTCTGTATCCGACACGCGCCGATCTCGCGGACGCTTTGCGCCGTCTGCTTGCGCACGGCATCCGCATCGACGGGGCATCCGATCACGGAGTCAGTGAGGCGATCTACCTCCGCGATCCCGAGGGGAATGGATTGGAACTCTATTGGGATCGCCCGCGTGAAAAGTGGCCGCGCAACGCCGACGGCTCGCTCGCGATGTTTACCGAAGCGCTGGATCTCGAAGCGCTCCTAAAAGTGCATTGAGCCGGCTTCTTTGGCGCCGCGCTCGGCCGCGGTGGCCGGCTCAATCGTCCACGGATGACGCTCTCTTGATCGGTTCCCGGTCCTTCATTGCTCCGCGCCGAAACCTCACCCCTGCGCAACCTTGGCTCTTCAACCCATTCATTTATGAAAAACACCTACAATGTCGCTGTCATCGTCGGCAGTCTCCGCAAAGGATCGCATAGCCGGCAAGTCGCCCATTCGCTCGCCGAACTCGCGCCTGACCACATGAAGCTGGAGATGGTCGAGATCGGCCACCTTCCGCATTATAATCAAGACTTCGATCAGGGCTCTCCACCCGCTTTCACCGAGTTTCGCGAGCGAATCAAATCCGCCGATGCGGTGCTGTTTGTGACGCCCGAATACAACCGCTCGGTTCCAGGCGTTCTGAAGAACGCCCTGGATGTCGGTTCCCGGCCCTACGGCGAGAGCGCGTGGAACGGCAAGCCCGGCGCCGTCGTCAGCACTTCGATTGGGCCGCTCGGCGGCTTCGGTGCGAACCATCACCTGCGGCAGTCGCTCGTCTGCTTGAATGTGCCAACGATGGCGCAGCCCGAAGCCTATATCGGTGGCGCCGACCAGCTCTTTGATGCCAACGGAAAACTCGCCGACGAAAGGATGCGCGCCTCGTTATCGAAGTTTATCCAGGCGTTCGCGGCGTGGGTGATTGCGAATGCGGGAAGTTGACCCAACTTGGAAAGACTCAGCTACCCTTTATCACCTAGATCATGCGTCGTACCAAAATTGTCGCCACCCTTGGACCTGCCAGCAGTTCGCCAGAGGTGGTGCGTCAGCTCATCCAGGCGGGAATGGATGTGGCGCGTCTTAATTTTTCGCACGGCAGTCACGACGACCATGCGCGGCAAATCGCGACGTTGCGCGCACTGTCCCGCGAACTCGATACGCCGGTGACCATTCTCCAAGACCTGCAAGGTCCGAAGATTCGCGTTGGCCAAGTGCCCGACGGGGCAATGACGCTCATCGCGAATGGCACCGTTTCGCTCGTGCCGGAAACCGAGTTCACCGGAAAGGCCGACACGGTGCCCATCGATTACGCGCACCTCGCCGAATCGGCGAAACCAGGGATGCCTGTGTTGCTGGACGACGGGCTGCTCGAGTTAGAGGTCACGGACGTCATCGGCCACGTCGTGCGTTGTCGCGTCGTCGAAGGTGGTGTGCTCAAGAGCCGCAAAGGGGTGAATTTTCCGAACCTCGCGCTGCGGCTTCCCTCTCTTACGGAAAAGGACATTCGCGATGTGGAGTTCGGGGTCGCCCACGGAGTGGATTGGATCTCGCTGAGCTTTGTGCGCAGCGCCGCGGACGTGCGGATGCTGAGAGAACTTCTCGCGTCGAAGGGCGTGGCAAAGCCAATCGTCGCAAAGATCGAGAAGCCGCAAGCGGTCGATAACCTGGACGAGATTCTCCAGGAAGTGAACGGCGTGATGGTCGCGCGCGGCGACCTCGGCGTGGAGGTACGTCCGGAGAAGGTCCCGATGCTGCAAAAGCAGATCATCGAGAAATGCAATCGCCTTGGGCTGCCGGTGATCACGGCGACGCAGATGCTGGAAAGCATGATTCGCGATCCGCGGCCCACCCGGGCCGAAGCGAGCGACGTCGCGAACGCGATCATCGACGGAACTGACGCGGTGATGTTATCGGGCGAGTCAGCCGTCGGCGTCCACCCGGTACGTGCGGTCGAGATGATGGTCCGGATTGCCCGCGAAGTTGAGGCCGGGATCGTGTTCAAAGCCTATGCCGCGACCGATCCGAGTGACGCTCACGCTTTGAGCGAAGGTGCGATTGCCGTCGCTCGTTCGCTAAACGTTCGCGCGATCGTCGTGATGACGACGACGGGCTACACCGCGCGGCACGTCGCCGCGGAGCGATCGAAGATCGCGTTGTTTGCGCTCACCACGGATGCGAGGGTCTATCATGCCCTGAACCTGCATTGGGGAATTAAGCCGCTCCTCGTTACCGAAACTGCCGGGAGTTTCGAGGGCTTGGTGACACTCGTGGAATCCACGCTGCGCGACCGGAGTCTGGTTGCTTCCGGCGATCGGGTCGTGGTCGTCGGTGGCGTCCCACCCGGTCAGGCGCGCGGATCAAACTTCGTAAAGCTGCACATCGTTCGATGAGCACAAAGCTACCTTCCCGTTAGGTTCATCGATCGGGCCGTGCTCCCTGTGTCGCGGTCGAGTGTGGGGCGAACGGCGCAACAAGATTCTCCCGGATTTGGTCTTCATCTGGGGCATGGGCGAGAACCGTGACCTGATCCCAACCGTGCAATTGGGTCTCGCCTTTCGGGAGCACGACTTCATCGCCTCGAGTGATTAACGTAATGATCGCCCCTTCTGGCAGCCGCAGATCGCGCAGACGCGGACCGGGAGTGCCCTTGGGTCCGGGCAGATCGACGATCACCATGTCGTAGTCACTCTTCGCCATCGTGATCATCTCGAGATTAAACAACGCCTTTGGCCGGGCGGGTTCCGCCAACCCCAGCCACTTCGCGACCAGGCCCAGCGTGGAGCCCTGGACAATGATCGACAGAAGCACGGCGAAGAAGACCAGGTTGAAGACCTCGTTGCCGATGGCGAGACCCGCCGCTGCGGGGTAGGTCGCGAGCACGATGGGGACGGCGCCACGCAGGCCGGCCCACGCCGCGAACACCTTGTCGCGATAGCCCAAGCCCATCCCGAGCGTTCCGACGAACACCGCCGCGGGGCGGGCCAGGAACGTCAGCACGAGAAAGAGCAGCAAGCCCTGCAGCCAGACGTCGGCGAACTGCCGGGGAAATACCAGGAGCCCCATCAGCACGAACATCCCGATGTTCACGATGGTCGAGAGCGCTTCCGAGAAATTCTGGACGCCTTGTTTGTGCACGAACGAGCCGTTCCCCATGCGGCATCGCACTACCACAATCCGCGGACGTGCGTGCCGCGCGAGAGCAAGAAGAGAAAGCGTGGGCGAAAAGCGTTTCTAGCCGATACGATCGCCGTGCACTTTTTTCCTTCCTAAAAGAGACGGTCGCAGAACGCAAAAGTTGGAATGGAATTGATCTGACAGCCCCTAGAATTGGCTCGGGATGGAAGATTCAAGGTCATGTCATGATCACGGGAGATTGGTCATTCTCTGCTTACGACGTTAGGGACGACTTCACGATGAGCTTCATCTACCACGCAGAAAAGGCCGATCGCCGGCTCGTCCTGAAATGCATACGCGCCGGAAAGAATGTTTTTCGATTGGTGGGCATTGAAACCGAAGAAATCGTTGTCCCTTCGCCGTGATGCCACTCGAACAAAGGCCCAACAAGGCGCCAGAGCCAACGACCATGGCTGTCACGCCGCGTGCTTTCTCAGGAATCTCCGAAATGAAACGTGGGAATCCAAATCGTCATGCGGCACGCGGCGCGCCAGCCACGGTCGTGGCTCATCTTTGACGTTGGGCAAGAAGTTATCTGATTCCTAAGAAAAAGTATCGGTTATCGTTAATGTCACAATGAAAGCAGTCTTTGCATGTTTGGCCATTGCATTGGCAGTCGTCGCGTTTCTCTCCGTGGCGGTTCACAAAAAGAGCCGCGAAATCGCGGCTATCACGGATGCAGGTATCCGCATGGAAGCGAGAATGAAGAGTTCACTCGCGGAACTTCGCGAACGAGAAAGGGAGCTATATGAACTGAAGGCGTCAGTGGCTACGACTGCGCAGCCGCCGCAGCCAAGTCCAGCTGATGTAGTTTTCGAAAATGAACTAGAGGTGTGGTTGGGAAAGGTTCGAAAACTCGGATCCTATTTGGAGAAGAACCCGAACAGGAAAATCCCTCAGATGGATTTGCTCACAGCAAATGAGTGGCTCGATGCCACAAAGGGAAAGCTCGAGACAGATGCAGATTTCCGGGAGGCTTTGGGAAAGCTTCGCGGTGTGGCCCGACAGAAGATCGCGAAGCAGGTTGGCGATGCTATTATGCAGGCTATTCAGGCCAATGGTGGTCGCACGCCAGAGGATCTGCGAGCGCTAGCGCCATTTCTGCCTGCGAACCTCACTTTCGCAGTCGATCAACTTATCCTTAATCCATCGGGCAAGATCGATGGACTCTTGACTAAGCAGCAGTATGTTATTGTGGATAAAGCGATAGATATCTGGGACGCTACATTATTCTATAGTCCCGACGGAAACTGGGGATCTCGCTCGGCAGGTGCCGGGGCATCTCACTCTGCAGTGGAGCGCGCTGTTGCGACATTTACCGAGTCACACGGGACTCCTCCGATATCGGTGTCTCAGATCAGCTCCTACCCCGGAGTCGATAAGATTGAGGAGTTAAAGCTCCGGGAGCTATTTAGGGCTGTAACTATACGCCCATAATTCGGGATTGCGAGAAGCATCCAGCTCATGAAGCCAGAAAGCCCAACAAGGCGCCAGAGCCAACGATCACGGCTGTCACGATCCGTGCTCCGAGCAGCACGGCTCGCGCCAGCCGCGATCGTGGCTCATCTTTGACGTTGGGCAAAAAATGATCTACCGCACCCAGGTCACCTTTACTGCATATGGCGAGCGGTTCGCGCCCTCCAAGGTGTCAGCGCTATTCACCGACGCGCACGATCCAGGGTCGGTCGCGAAGACCGGCCGATATCGCGGCAAGCCCACGCCGTACGGCTCAGCCAGTTTCGATGTTCCTGAAGAAGTACCTGAGAAGATCGAGTACCTGCATCGGCTTGTGGTGCCACTTCTGCCAGCTCTGCGGGAAGCCGGAGCGGACGATTTTTGGATTCGTATTACCTATCACTCCGACTCGGGCGCTTTGGGATTCTCGAAGCGCGAGATCATGATGCTCGCCGAGATGGATTGTGATGTCCCCATCGATTGCGTAATCGACGAAAAGCCCAACAAGGCGCCAGAGCCAACGACCATGGCTGTCACGCCGCGTGCTACCTCACGTAAATCGAGATGAAGCTTCAGAATCCAGATCGTCACGAGGCACGCGGCGCGCCAGCCACGGTCGTGGCTGTTATGAGAAGACTGTAGTCAAGCGTGAAGCCTGAGGCTGCTAGGTTTTCATTTCTAAGAAGGTTTGGTGGATTGTATAGAGCTGCCTCGAAGGTCCGCGGTGAAGAGTTGAGTCGCGGTCTCGCCAGTGGAGGGAGAGGTGATCCGGCTTTTGGAGGCCGGGCCTAAGCTGTTATCCGTCGCTCGCGTGGTTACGAGCCGCACAAGAGGACGTGTCCAGATTGAAGATACGGCCTGGGGATTTTCCTGCCCGCCGGAGGCGGGTAAACTGGCGAGCGCCGACCCGGCCCCCCGCGCCACTCTCAAACTGCGTGCGGATGCACAAGCCACGTTACGGGCGGACGGCCGGGCCGCGCTCAAACTCTTAACGGATGGAGGGAGGCAAAGAACGTGAGGAGAGCCGCAGCGCTAGGTCACGGCCTGGAAGGTGAAGCCGAGCTCGGCCGCAGTGATGCGGCCGGTGCGCACGCGCCACCAGTCGACGAAGAACCGCCGGGCGAGAGCGACCGAGATCTGCTTGGCGCGGCTTTGGTTGGCGTCGCGCAGTTTGTTCCGGGCCCAGATCACGCCGCGGTAGTTGGGCTGGAACTTGAGGAGGCGCCAGGCCGCTTCGACGCACCAGAAGCGCAGCCGCGGACTGCCGTGCTTGTCGACGGGCCCGAGTTGCCAGCGCGTGCCGGTCGAATCCTCCGAGGGCGACAGGCCGATGAAGCTGCCGGCCTTCTTGCCGGATTTGAACCGGTGCCAATCGAGGACCTCACGGTCCAGCACGCCGGCCGTGATCGCGCCCACGCCGACCGGCGCGGGCGGCGCCTCCGCAATAATCTCGGCTTCCACGGCGGCGAGTTGCTCCTTGATGGCTGCCGCGGCGGCCGCGGCGCGTTCGAGCAGCCGGGCGAGCTCCGCGGGCAGGTCCGGGATGAGTTTGGGCAGCACGCGTGGGCGCCACCACTCCTTGGGCAGGCGGCAGCCGAGCGCGAGGGCGCGCCCGCGGGCGGAGCGAAGGAGTTGATGCCGCACCTCGCTCAACGCTTCGCGTTCGCGCGACGGCAGGCGGTGCAATTCTTCCTCCGGTGTCGGGATGCGCACCGGAAAAAGCAGTCCGGTGCGGCCAGCGAGGTGATGGGCCAGATCCAGCGCGAGTTGCAGCGAGTCGCGCTTGTCGTTCTTGCGCCGGCGTCCGTAGCGCTCGAGCTGACGGGCCCGCACGACCAGACACGTCGCGCCCAGGGCGATGAGCTGGCGTGCGAGCGCAAAGCCCGTCGGACCCGCCTCGTAAACGCAGTGCACGCGGAAACCGGCCTTGAGCCGCTCGGCCACTCGCTTTAGCAACGTCTCACTCGTCATGCCCTGCGCTGGTTTCGGACTCTCGCCCGCCACGATCTGCGTCACCACCTGGCGCGCATCCGCGGCGTCGATGCCAAAGAAAACCTCGGGCTGGCCAACGGCGGCTGTCTCCAGCCCCGTGATACGGACATTTGCACGGACATTGTCGTTAGTGTTCGTGATCATAATGGTGGTCGGGCGGGTTTTGCCACAAGCGACCCCGCTCGACCACCTCATGTCCTCTCATCTTTGACGTTGGGGAAAGACGGAGCAAGTTTGGTCATTTCATTATGAAAATCTTCTCCGGTTTCGCTATTTCAGTTTGGATTAGTGCTGTGGCCAGTTCTGTCTGCGCGCAGCAAATTTCAGGAATTGGGGCAGCCCTTGCGAAGGAAGGCGACTCGCTCGTGGTAAAGCAGATCTTACCCGATTCCCCGACGTTCCGAAGCAACGCCATGCAAGTTGGCGATCGTATTATGGAAATCGGTGAAACGAATAGGCCGGCCATTCAGACGACCAGTTTGAGATTGGAGGAGGCAGTTGCACTTATTCGTGGTGCTCAAGGGACGACTGTCCGATTGACAATCATTCCTGTCGGGAAAGACGAATCCCGCACCCGAATCGTAACAATCGTGCGCGGAGAGTTGAAGGAACTTTCACGCTGGGGTGACGGGAAGCTATTACCCACAGGAACAAGAGCGCCGAACACCACGTGGATTCGGCTAGCTGACAGGAAGTCCGAACAGCTAAAGGATTTTGCCGACAAAGTGATCGTGTTAGAGTTTTGGGCGTCATGGTGTGGGCCGTTTCAACCAATCATGGAAAGTCTTCAGGGTCTTCTGAAGAGCAATCCTCATTGGGCCGACAAAGTCGTCTTGATCGCCGCAAGTGTGGATGAAAGCCCAGACATTCCAGAAAAGCATCTCAAAGCGAATGGGTGGAACCGAACACACAATGTATGGGCCGAGAGTGCGACAATTAAGGCCTACGGCGTGAATGCGCTTCCAACTGCTTATATTATTTCAAAGTACGGAGCTGTCGTTTCCAGCGATCACGTCATGGATGTTGCCGAAATCGTGAATCGTTTGATCAGTGAAAACTGAATCCACGCGGCCGAACAAGGCGCCAGAGCCAACGCCGACGTCTGTCATGCCTCGTGCTGGCGCACGAGTCACGCCAGCCGCCTTCGTGACTCATCTTTGACGTTGGGCAAATTTGAACTTTTTGACGTTCGTCGCGTCCGACGTCTCTTAAAGAGAGATACCTCACGTCCAGGTTAGATTCTCTTCGAAATCTGAACACCCATTGAAAATGCAAATGCGCCCCGCCATACTGACCTGCACGTTCTCCCTGATGTACGCGATGCTTCCTGCACAAGACTTTGCAATGTCCAAGCTCGTTCCAGACCGCACGAGTGTTTGGGTTGGCGAAGTCTTCGGACTTACCTATGAGCTATCAGTACTTCGTCGTCTCAATCCGCAAGTGTCGGGAACTCTCGATTGGAATCCGTTACCCCTTTCCATTGAGGGTTGGTCGAAACCTGAAGGCACGGAAGTTATGTTCCAAGGGGAACCCGGAATGAAAGTAGCATTCCGCACACGTGCAGTGGCGAAGGCTAGCGGTTCAGTCGATCTTGCTCCAGTGCGGCATGCTATCTCAGTTAAGCGCGAATCCCGTATGGGGAAAGCAGAGGTCGCTTCTGATCATCTTTTGCTTGATGTGCGACCGTTACCGTCACCTCCGATAGACTTTAGTGGTGCGGTCGGTCAGATCAAGATGGTGTCAGTGGTGCGGCCGCAGAAGGTGGCTCTCAATGAACCGATTTCATGGATTGTAGAAGTGAGCGGAAGTGCAAGTTGGCCGGAGACGGTCGCTCTTCCCGTTCGCATTATTCCCGAAGAGTTTCGAACTGAGGCTCCGAAGCGTTCACGTATCTCCTCGGACGAAAAGCCGTTCGACACGAAGTTGTTAGAAGAGTTCACCCTTGTTCCGACACGAATCGGAACGTTTACACTTCGAGGAACCACTTTCACTTATTTTGATCCCCAGGCAGGTAAGTACGCTACCGTTTCCACTCCAGAGACGCTGGTCGAAGTAATCGCGGCCAGAAATTGACTCCGGAAGCGCCCAGAGTTCACAAGGCGCCAGCGCCACCGCGTTCGTGGTTCGTCTTTGATGGTCGTCAAAAAGTGCGACAAGGTACTTCGAAGCGATGATTGAGCTCCGAATAACTTTCTGTTCGTTCCTCGCACTTGTGGCGCTCCCTGTTTTCGCACAGTTCGGCGAAGTCCCGGAACACCGAATCAGAACCCCCATTGTGGGGGCTACACCAGAGCCCACCGAAAAGCGGATTTACAAGGAAGTCGATGGCGTGAAGCTGGAAGTTTGGATTTGGAAACCGGCCGAATGGAAGCTTGGCGACCGTCGAAGCTCTATCGTGTTCTATCATGGAGGCAGTTGGCGTGGTGGAGATCCGACGGCGTTCTCTCGCCAGTCCCGGCTGCTAGCGCAAAGGGGAATGGTGGCGTTCTCCGTCCAATACCGGCTAACGTCTCAGGCAGGGATTACTGTCCACGACTGCGTGAAAGATGCTAAGTCTGCTTTCCGTTGGATAGTATCTCATGCATTTCAGCTAGGAGTGGATCCGCACAAAATTTCAGCGGGGGGCAGTTCGTCCGGAGGCCATTTAGCTGCGGCACTCGCTACGTTGGATGCAATCAATGATCCGGCTGACGACACTCGTATCTCCACCGTTCCCGTCGCTCTCGTTCTATTTGCACCCGCGCTACAGCTCGATGGGCGCCGTATCGCAAATGCCGCTGGTGCGCGTTCACCTGTGGAGCTGGCAGCTCTTAGCCCGTTCGATCACGTGAAGCGAGGGCATCCGCCGGCGGTCATTTTTCATGGGGAGGCGGACGTGACGGTGTATATCCGAACGGCACGGGAGTACGCTGCCAGGGTAGAAGATTATGGCGGGACGTGTACTGTTATCGGATTTGCCGATCAGGCTCACGGATTCTATCACGATGAGTATTTTGTAGGGGAGACGGTAAAGCAGACAGAGGTGTTCCTACGCGCGCATCGATTGCTGGAATGATGCATCCGCAACGTGTTACGCTCTGCAGCGCGATACGCCCAACAAGGCGCCAACGACCACAGCTGTCACGCCTCGTGCGCGCTGCAAGGTTCTCAATCTCACCGACCTCGACCCCGAGTCCTGGAGCAGCGCGTGTCCCGCGGCCCTCGGCCTCGCGCAGCACATGGATTGGGAGTGGCTCGAACACACCCTTTGGGAGGAAGCCCCACTTCATGCCCGTGGGGAAGCCG
>ERZ761602.3974-NODE-3974-length-19846-cov-8.423475_pt1 | contig 19846 bp, 12 predicted proteins | sample MGYA00512165_ERZ761602 | MGnify/ENA primary metagenome ERZ761602 (study PRJEB28899, sample SAMN02445085) | bioreactor sludge metagenome | biome: EBPR sludge; isolation source: Thorneside wastewater treatment plant | place: Australia: Brisbane, Thorneside... | reverse complement strand
TTGAGGCAAAGATCATGAGTTACCTGGATACCCTGCTATTTGGCGTCTATCCCTATCTGGCCGGCGCGGTGTTCCTGCTCGGCAGCCTGGCGCGCTTCGACCGCGACCAGTTCACCTGGAAAGCGCATTCCAGCCAGATGCTGAGCAACAAGAACATGCGGCTGGCCAGCAACCTGTTTCACGTCGGCATTCTGTTGCTGTTCCTCGGCCACTTCATCGGCCTGCTGACCCCGCCGGCGATCTTCCACGCTTTCGGCATTTCCGCCGGCGCCAAGCAAGTGCTGGCCATCGTCGCCGGCAGCATCGCCGGCATCATGTGCTTCGTCGGGCTGACCCTGCTGGTGCAACGGCGGCTGACCGATCCGCGCGTGCGGGCCAACAGCACCCGGATGGACATCTTCATCCTGCTGCTGCTGTACGCCCAGTTGATTCTCGGCCTGTTGACCATCCCGGTGTCGCTGATGCACCTGGACGGCCACAACATGATGAATCTGATGGGCTGGGCGCGGAACATCGTGACGTTCGACCCGATGGAAGCGGTCGAAGCGGTTTCTCATGTCGGCTTGCTGTTCAAGCTACACCTGTTCCTCGGCCTGACCGTGTTCCTGGTGTTCCCGTTCAGCCGGCTGGTGCATATCTGGAGCGCGCCGGTCACCTATCCGATTCGGCCCTATCAGGTGGTGCGGCAGCGGTGATTGGGATAGGATAGGCTCCATTCGGTGGATGGGGCCGGACGCGGATCGAGAGGCGTTTTGGCATAGCCCTGAATAACTCGTTGATAAAGACGCCCTCATCCTTGCCCCTCGCCCGGTGACGGGCGGGGGGTTTTTGCGTGGCGCTCGCAGGCATGGCTCTTGTTCGTTGTCACCTCGGTTGCCCGGTCTGGAGCAACCGCGACTGGATTGGCGGATTGTTCGTCGCCGGGACCAAACCCGGCGCTTTCCTGCGTCAGTATTCGGCGGCGTTCGACACGGTCGAGGGCAACAACTGCTTCTACGGACTGCCCAAACCGGAAACGGTCGCCCGCTGGCGGGAAGAAGCCGCGCCGGGGTTCCGGTTCTGCTTCAAATTCCCCCGCGTCATCAGCCACGAGCAGCGGTTGCGCTCGGTCGCGGCGGAGACGACGGAGTTTCTGGACCGGTTGGCGCCGCTGGCCGAAGCCGGAAAACTGGGGCCCAGTTTCCTGCAACTGCCGCCCCGTTTCGGCCCCGACGATCTGCCGGCGTTGCGCGATTATCTCGTCGCGCTGCCGAAGGACTTTCAATACGCCGTGGAGGTGCGGCATCACGCCTTCTTCGCCAAGGGCGAGGAAGAACGGCGCCTGAACCGACTGCTGCTCGATCTGGGCCTCGACCGGGTCATGCTGGACAGCCGCGCCCTGTTCGCCGCCGATCCCGCCGATCCCGACACCCGAACCGCGCAAGGCAAGAAACCGCGGCTGCCGGTCCACGCCATCAGCCTGGGGCCGCGACCGTTCATCCGCTACATCGGCCATCCCGACGTGGAGGCGAATCGGCCGTTCCTGGCCCCGTGGCTGGACAAGCTGGCGTTGTGGTCGAGCGAGGGCCGCGAACCCTATTTCTTCGCCCACACGCCCAACAACCGCCACGCTCCCCACCTGGCCCGCCGGGTTCACGAGTTGCTGCGCGCCCACTGTCCCGAGTTGAGTTCGCCACCGCCCTGGCCCTCCGAACGGCGGGATGATGGTCCATAGCTTTGAAACTACAACCTTCACCCCCAACCCCTCTCCCGCAAACGGGCAAGGGGAGTGAGCGGTTACGCCACCGACCAGGGTTCAGCGGTAATCGTCCCGGTACGGGCGCGGCGGCGGCTTCGCAAACCCTTCCGCCTCGTCGCGCCGGGCCGAGGACTCTCGCCGCGAGACCGTGTCGCCGCCCTGGCGGTTGGACCAGCGGTCGCGACGCTCGACCCGAGCCTCCTGGCAGCCATCCCCCGGCTGGCAACGCCCTGTCCAGCGTCCCACGGTTTGGTCGGCGGCCTCAAAACCCCGCCGTACTTCCTTGCCGACCGTGGCGCCGGCGCGGCTGAAGAAGTTGCCAACCTCGGTGGCGGCGCGACCGGCGTCATCCCGAAGCTGGGTCATCGGATCGGTGGATCGCGCGGTGGGGGGCGTCACACGGGAGGGTGATTTGGGTTCGGCGCGCGCCGCGGGGAGCGCCGGGCGCGCGGTCGGGACAACGGCGCCGGATCGACTGACCAACTCGATGGGCGGCTGAGCCGGTGGGGTCGATTGCGGGCGCGACTCCAGTTGGATCGGCGGCAGGGCGGGCGTCGGCTCGGCGCGCGACTCCAGCTTGATCGGTGGCAGGGCGGGCGTCGGCTCGGAACGCGCCGCAACCCGCTTGGGCGATTCAAGGCGAGCCGCCGAACCGGCGGATTTGGAAACCGGTTTTAGCGTCGTCGACGAACGCAGCGCGACGTTGGGGACTGGCCGCGCCCGGCCAGCCGGATGGGACGAACCGCCGCGCGGCGCGGGCGCGGTCCGGGCGGTGACCGACGGGCGTTGCGGCGATTCCGACACGGCGGGCGGCGTCGGCTTCACGGTTCGGGAAGCCGTGGTCGGCGCGGCGGTGGGACGACCCGCGACCGGGGACCGCTCGATGACCGCCGGACGGTCGGCGACGACGGCGGGCGCCGGGGCCGGCTTGCCGGGTCTTGGGCTAACCGCGGGCCTGACGCGAACCGGCGGACGCGATTCCACGGTAGCGGGCGCGGTGGCTGGGCGCGGCGCGACCACCGTCGTGGGTGGTTCGGATTTGGCTCTGGGTTCAACCATGGCCTGGGATTCGGCGGGCGCGAACCGAATGGGCGCGGACGGGGCGTCCACCGGTTCGGACGCTTCCACCACCGGCGCGTCGGCAACCGGCGACGGTTCGGACGCTTCCGCCACCGGCACGTCGGCAACCGGCGACGGTTCGGACGCTTCCGCCACGGGTGACGTATCGGCGGGCAACGGTGGCGCGGCCGGTTCCGCCACGGGCAACGCATCGGCGGGCAATGGTGGCGCGGCCGATTCCGTCGCCGGCGGCGCGTTCGTGGGAAACGAGCTTGCGGACAGGACTGGTTCCACCGCTGGCGCCGTTGACCCCGGGGATTGGGCAGCCGGCGGCGCGATCACGGCGCTCAGTGGCTCGGCTCGATCCGGACCCGTCTCGTCGACCGAACGGATCAGCACCCCGGCCAGCGCCCCGGCCAGTCCCACCGCGCCGGCCAACAGCGCCCACCGTCGCTGGAACCGTGACCACGGGAAGCTGGCGCGGCGGGAACGCCGGTCCGGTGGTCCGGCGGACGACGACACGCTCCGGCGGGGTGGCAGGGTTGACGCGGCCGCTGGATCGACGCGCGCCGCCCCCAGCGCCGCGCGGATTTCCCTAGCTTCGGCTGGTCGGTCAGCCGGATCGCGCGCCAGCAACCGGTCGATCAATTCGACCAGCAGCGCGGCCGCGCCGCCGCCCTGCTCCGGCCGGGCCGGCACGGTCCAGAATTCGATGGAGAGCCGCAGCAGCTCCCGTTCCTCGTCGTTCAACCCGCCCAGTTGCGCGCCCCGTTGCCCCGCGCCTTCCTGGCCGTACACCGCCAGCAGTTGGCCCAACCGACGCTGGGCGGCGGTGGTCGGCTGGTCGGTGAGCAGAGCGAACAACAACAACCCCAGCGCGTAGTAGTCGGCGCGGTAGTCCACCGCATATTCATAACCCTCCACTCCCTGGCGGGCCGGCAACACCTGCTCCGGGGCCATGGTGGCGGGGGTGCCGATGCACGAGCGGGTATTATCGCCGTCCTCGCGCTTGAGCGAGCCGAAATCGGCCAGCTTGAGCCGCGCGCCATCGTCGCCGACCAGGAGATTGCTGAGTTTCAGGTCGCGGTAGACAAAACCGGCCCGGTGAACCACCTCCAGACCATCGAGAATTTGCCCGGCCCAGTCGAGGATTTGCGCCAGGTCCGGCGGCGGCGCGCCTTCGCGCCGCCGGTACGCCAGCCACTGGCCGAGGTTGGCCTGTAGCCGTTCCAGCACCAGCGCGGGCTGTCCGTCCACCGCGCCGTAGTCAACCAGGGCGACCACGTGACGGGACCGATCGGCGTCCAGGTCGCGCAGGAAATTGATTTCCCGCTCCAGGTGCCGACGCCAGTGGTCGTGCAGGGCCGGGTCGGCCTGGGTCATCGCCTCGGCGTTGATCAGCTTGATGGCGACGGCGCGTCCGGCGGGGTCGGTGGCCGCCCAGACCTGACCGTAGCTGCCCGCGCCGTTCGACAGCACTCCGTCGAGCCGATAACTCCGGCCCTTGATCACAATCCGCTCACCGTTGCGCGGCATATCTGTTCTCCCAGCCGAGGATCCCCGGCGAAGCCCTGGAATTCAGTAAACTAGTCCGCGATGGCCAGGTCAAGATTTTTCCACTTTATTGCATTGTTCCGCATGATCTCCATACCGCCGCTGAACGGCGCCGCCCGCCGGACGTTGACGCCCCTGCTGTTCGTGCTGGGCATCCTGTCGAGCGTTGGTCTGTTGCACGGACGGCTGGCGACCCTGTACGCGCAACCAGCGGCTGTCCCAGCCGAACCGTCACGCCTGCCGACGGGGTTTCCAGACCCGGAACTGACCGTTCCCGCCGGCGACGGCTTCCGGCTTCTTGTCCCGAGTCAGGGTCTGCTGCTGATCCAGGGACCACGCCGGATCCTCGGCCAGCAAGAGGTTTCGCTGTGCGACCAGCGCGCCGCCAGGTCCGCCGCCGCCCCGCTGTTGCCGCTCTACATCGGCTGGGACTGGACGCAGGCCCGGGAGGCGGCCATCGCCAATCGGTCCGCCCAGCCGCCGCGGCCGGCGCATTACGGCTTGAAGAATCCCCTGCTGGACGACGGTCCCGCTGGCGTGGACATCCCCGCGTTCGCGGTGACGGTGGAATCGACCGGCGCGCCGCTGCTGCCCTATGCCGACGACGACCCGTTGCGGGTCACCGTGCGCGACCGCCGTCCGGTGCTGTTGCTGGCGGACACGGCGACCAGCGGCTCCGGCCCCGCTCTGGCGTTTCGACGCGACCTCTGGTTGTTGTGGAACGCGGGCGAACCGGCGGATGCCGGACGCTGGGATCATGCGATTCGGGTGCGTCGGCTGGCGGAACGGGATTGCCCGTTCGGCCGGCTGCGGGTGAGCGTGTACGGCGCGGGCGCGGAAGCGGAGGCCGGGTTCGAGACCGCGCCGCGCATCGTGCTCTGGTATCCGGGGAATGGGGGGGCGACGTGGGAATCCAGACTGGCGCCCGGCCACCACGCCGCTCCGGCCGCGCCGCCGCCGCGCCGCGAGGACGGCGAGCTGTTCGAGCGGGCGTTGGCCGCCGGCCTGCTGCGACCGGATGCGGATGGCCGAATCGCGGTCGCTCCGGCCGATTTGCCGCTGCGTCGGCTTTACGCCAAGACGCACCCCGACCTGCTGACGCCGCGCGACGGGGAACCCGACTGGCTGAATGGGGTCTGGGACGAATCCGTCCGGGCGCTGCACCGGGCGCTGCATTTTGGCGCGGCTGGCCGCTACGTACGCCAGCAGATCGAGGTGTTCAACAGCCGGCAATTGCTGGCGGCGGTGCGCTGGCGGCCGGAATCCACGACCACGGGCGACTGGCGGGCCGAATGGGGCGACGCGCCGCTGGCGTTGGCCGCCGCCATGCCGCCGCTGGCCGGGCGGCTGTTCGCCGAAATGCCGCGCGACTGGGAACCGTGGCGACGAGTGGCGCGCTGGCCGGCGCTGGCCGGGCGACCGCCGGTCCGGTTCCGCTTGACCCTGGATCGACCGACCCGGCGCGGCACGCGCCTGGAAGTGCTGGCCGTGGGAACGACCCCAACGGTCATCGGCGCGACGGTGCTGGCCCGCGAACCGCGCTGTCTGGAAACGCGACCCCGCGGCGAGCGCGAAGCGGTGGCTCACTGGTTCCGCCTGGAACTGGGCGAGGGCGCAACCGGCCTGACGCTGGACTTGCAACCGTTGCCAGCCACCGCCTTTCCCGATGCCTATCGCCATGATTTTGCTCATATCCAGCGCGTTGACCAGCGGCTGGTCTGGCGCGATCCACCAGCGACCGTCAGCGCCGCGCCGCGTCGATCGGCGCCAGCGGAGGTTACGCTGCGCGACCGCGCCGGCGCCGTCCTGCTGGAACGCGGCCAGCCCACCGAGGCCGCCTGGGCATTGGGACTGACGGCACTGGCCGGGCTGGACCCGGCCCACGAGGGCGCGGTCGGCCACACGTTGGCGCGGCTGGGCGACCACGGCGTCACGATGGTGGACGCGCGGCTGACCGTGGACGCCAGAGTGCAAACGGCCGCGCGGCGGGCATTGCTGGGACGGTTGCCGGCAGTCGGCGCGGGGTTTGGCGCCGCCGATCCCTATCGCGTGGCGCGAGTGGCCGGCCTGATCGTGCTGGACGCCGACCGGGGCGACATTCTGGCGGTGGCCAGCAGTCCGGAGCCGCCGCAAGGCGCCGCCTGGACCGATCTGTACAGCTTCGCTCTCGGCCAGCCACGTCGCGGCCCGCTGCGAATCCATGCCTGGCAACACGACGGCGGCGGACTGTATCCGGCCGGCTCGGCGTTCAAGCTGGTGGATGCGCTGCTGCTGGAACGGGAGGCGACGCGGCGGCCCGAACTGGCGGCGCTGCTGGCCGGACTGAGCGGCCCGGAATGGGCGCAATCGCCGCTGGCCCAAGCCTACGATTTCGCCGCGGACGCCGCCTGCTATCCGGCCCATGCCGCGGGCTGCGCGCCGTGGGCGCGGCGACCGGGAGAACGCTACGACCGCCCCGCGCGACCAGCGGTGCACAATTTCCGGGGCGCGGCCGGAATGCAAACCCTGCTGGAGCGGATGCAGCGGCAGGGCGACGACCGCTACGGCCTGGCGCAGGCGCTGCGCGATTCGCTCAATACCTGGTTCGCCTGGCTGGTGGAGACCACCGACGCGACCTTGCTGGACGATCCCGCCGCGCCGGGACTCGCGGGGGCCCGGGCGCTGACCCCGAACGCCCTGCGCAAAGCGCGACCACTGCTGGCGATGGCCGCCGGGTTGGGCTTCGGCGCGACCCAGGATTTGGACGGCGGCCTGTTGCCGGCGGGCGTGATCGCATCCGGCGACGTGTTGCGGACCACCGCTTCGGCCCTGGACCCGATCACCAGCCGCGCCGAGGTCCGGCTGGCGGCGCTGGGCTTTCGGATGCAGGTCACGCCGTTGCAACTGGCCGAGGTGGCGACGGCCATCGCCACCGGCCGCCAGACGGCGCCCCGCTTGCTGGCGGAGTTGAACGGCCGGCCGGCCGACGAACCGGAAGGCGCGGCGCTGGGTATCGTCACCGACCGCATCCGCCAGGGTATGCAACTGGTGGTCAGCGCCGGCACCGCGCGCGCGGCGTTCGCCGACCCCCGCTTCGACACCATTCGGCCCCACCTGTACGCCAAGACCGGCACCGCCGATCTGGACGAAACCGGCGCGGTGCAAAACGCCTGGCTGGTGGGCTGGCTGGAGCCGGGCGCGCTGCCGGGTGAATCGCGCCGGCTGGCGTTCGCCTGCCTGATCAGCCACGCCGCCGGCACCGGCGGCGCGGAGTGCGGACCGGTGGTGGCGGACTGGCTGGCGGCCCTGGCCGCCGCGAAGGGTGAACCATGACGCCCCGGCATCGCTTTTGGCTGCTGCTGGTCTGGCTGCTACCGGCGCTGATGGTGGGTTGGACGGTGTACCGGGCGCCGGCCTGGCAGGAACCGCGCGCCCTGACGGTGACGCTGGAACCCGGTCGAAGCCTGGTGTTGGGCCGCGAGGCGCTGCGGGCGCCGCAGGCCGACGGCGAGCATGTGCTCCTGCGCCGCGAGGCGGACGGCGGCTGGCGGCTGGCCAACATCGCTCCCGGCAAACAGGTGCTTTGGCGACCCACCTGGGGTCACGACGACCGCCCGACCCGGGAATGGCCGCTGGCGGCGGGCGCGGCGTTCGCGGTCGGCGACCCATCCTTCACGGTGTTGGCCGCTGGCGACGACTGGCTGACGCTCCAGGCGGGCAACCAGCGCTGGGATTATGACGGCCTGCGGTTGCGCCGAAACGGCCAACCCTTGCCCGAATGCGTCGCCAATGGGCGGGCGTGGTTGCGTGAACGGCTGACGACCTGGGGTCTCGGTGGACTGATGCGGCGACCGCTGCGGCTGGGTGGCGGGGTCTATTGCGCCGACCGGCTGGGATTGCCGGGCGTGCCGGTGGACACCGCGCTCATCGCGCCGAATCGACCGGGTTTCGCGCTGCGGCCGGGTAACGCCGGACGATTGGACGGTTCGCCGGTGACGGTGGCGGTTGGCACACCAGCGGCCGAGTCGCTGTGGCGACGCGCCGTGCCGCTGGCGGCGGGCGACCGTCTGATCGTCGGCCGCACCCACTATCGGGTCACCCGAACCGAGCCGGTGCTGGAACTGGCGGTGCTGACCCGCGCGCAACGCTGGCCGGCCGGTTCGGTTCCGCCGGACGCCGCGCCGGCGGCGCGAACCCGCTGGAGCCCGACGGCCTGGCTACGCCCGACCGCGCCGAGTGATTTATCCTGGCCGCTGCTGTTGGGTCTGCCGCCGCTGGCGCTGGCCCTGGTCTGGCCGGGGCGACGGCGGCGCTGGCCGGAACGACCGGTTCGGGGGCGGATCGCGCTGGGACTGGGGCTGGCCGGGGCCGGCCTGGGCCTGCATTTGAGCATTCTGAGCACGCCGACGCTGTGGCCGTATCTGCTGGCCTGGCCGGCGTTGCTGGTTTGGCTGTGGACGGTGCGCTCGCCATGGAGCGCGGGCTTGCTGGCGACGCTCACTCTGTTGCTGGGCGGCGGGCTGGCGACCCTGCTCCAACTCGGCGTGGGCGCCAGCGAATCCGGCTGGCTGCGTCATGGCGGCAGCGGCGCGGCGCTGGCGGGCGCGTTTGGCTGGGCGGCCTGGGCCGGCTGGACGTTCTGGCGCTGGCGACAACCCGATCCCTGGCTGAACGCGCGACGGGCGCGCTGGGGTCTGCGGCTGTTGGGCGGCGCGGGTCTGGCGCTGCTGGTCATGCAAGCCGTGTTCGGCGACGAGGGCGGCTGGGGCGGGTTCCAACCGTTCGAGCTGACCAAGCTGGCCCTGGTCACGGCGGCGGCCCACGCCCTGATGCTGCGGGCGCGGCTGTGGGGGCGGGACTGGAGTTTCGCCAAGCCCTCGCTCTGGTTACGCTATCTGGGGCCGGTGACGCTGTTGCTGGCGGCCAGCGGCTTCGCCCTGGCGTTCCTGCGCGATTTTTCGCCGCTGGTGCTGTTGCTGCTCGGGACGCTGGCCCTGGCCTGGGCCTATTTTCGAGTCCACCCTGAACCGGTCTGGCGTCGGAGCGGCCTGGGGATACTCCTGATCCTGATCGCGCTCCTTGCCTTGGGCGTGGCCTGGCTGCATGATCGGCCGGAGGATTTTCCGCTGGGTTTTCAAACCGATCGCATTCAGGTCTGGGCCGAGCCGGAACGGCATCCCCATTCCGGCTATCAGTTGCGGCGGGCGCTGGAAGCGATCCGCGCCGGCGGCTGGTGGGGCGAGGCCCGGGACGGGGGCGTCAACGGCCGGGCCATGGCGATTCCGGTGGTGGAGAACGATTTTACCCCGGCGTTCTTCCTCAACCGTCAGGGCGGTGCGGCGGGGCTGGGGCTGGTGAGCTTGCAGGCGATGTTCATTCTCCTGTTGCTGACGATCGCCGACCGCGCCCTGAACTGGAGCGGACGCGGCGATTACCGGCTGACGGCGCTGGGCTGGTTCGCCTATTTTACCCTGCATGGCGGTGCGGCCCTGCTCGGCGCGCACCTGCTGGTGTCCTGGGGCGCCAATCTGGGTTTTTTGCCGGTCATGGGCCAGCCGATGCCGCTGTTGTCGGCCGCCGGCAGTCATCTGACCTTGTTCGTGTTGCCGATCGTGGCGCTGGCCGTCGCGGTCGAGGAAAAAAGCCATGCCAACCCAACCTGATACGCTGCTCGCCTCCGATTACGTGGTCTGCGCCACCTTGCGCAAGATTTCGGATGTGTTCAACGTCGAGTTGTTGTGGGAACGGATCCGGGGCGGCCAGGAGGGTCTGTCGCTGATGGAAGCGCTCAAACGCCACCCGCGCGCCCCCCGCGGACGTCAGCGCAAGGAGACCCGCTACAGCCACATCGTCGTCCGGATTCCGGAGCGGGACTACGTGCGCGACGAACGGCTGGAGGACGGTCTCGGCCGCCGGACGCTGCTGCGGGAACTGCATCGCCTGCATGAACAGGAACTGGCCCGCTACCTGGCCGAGCACGCCACGATTCGCTATCAGGTGGAGGCGGATACGACGCTGCGGGCGGGCGAGGCGCAGTTCCTGTTCGGCCGGGCGATCTATCTGCCGGGCGAACAGGAAACGCCGATATTCCGGATTCAGGCCGCCGCCGAGGGCGCGGGCGACTGGCGGGACGTCGGCCCCGTTTATCCCGGCCAGCGACTGACCCTGCTCAACGGCGACCGGCGGGCCAGCAGTTTCGCGGTGACGGCCTGGCCGTTTCCCGGCGGCGAATCGGTGTTGCTGATGCTCCAGCCGGGAGCGCCGGCCCTGGTGGACATGGTGGCGGAGCCACCGGGCGGTCTGGTTCTGGTCGAGGACGACGCGGGAAGCCTCACGGCGCGCGATCGGCGCGGGCGCGGCCTGCGGTTGCGGGTGATCGTCGCCGGCGCCGACGCGGGGATCGACGGGAAACCGGCCCCGATGCGCCCCCCGCCACAACCCCGGCCCGCGCCGGGCGCGCGCGCCGACGAACCGGCGCTGACGCCGGAACCGCCGCTGGACACGGCGGACCCGACCTGTCCGCTGATCGACCCTTGGGGTCGGCGTCAGCCGAAGCTGGGGCTGCCCACCGAGGTCGCCGAAACTCCCAAGCCCAAGCCACCGACCTCGGCGTCGCTTGACCCCACGCCGGAGCGCGCGGCCCAAGCATCGACGTCCGCGTCCGTTTCGCCGCCGCCCGCGCCGCCCGCGCTGGACCAACACACCTGGATTCCCCAGCGGCCCGCCGTCCAGGTGCGAGTGCTGGGCATCGCCCTGCAACGGCTTTCGACCTACGCGGCGGCGGGCATCAGCGACTGGCGGATCGGTTTCAACCGCGCCGGCGGCCTGACCCCCAGCAGTCATCCGGACGCCGTCGCCTGGTTGCGGGTGGACAGCGCCGACCGTCTGTTCGGCGAGGTGGTGGGGCTGGAAACGCCGCTGGAGTTGCCGGGAGCCTGGCGACCGTTTCCGGAGCTGCGCCTGGACCTGCACGCCGCGCCGCAATCGATGACGGCGCATTATCTGGGCTGGGTTCGCTTGCCGACGCCGTTGAGCATGCCGGTGCCGCGCGAGCGGGCGGTCAGCTTCGGACGCGGCTCGGAAGCGGACATCGCGCCGCGACTGCTGGCCGACCCGCGTTCGCTGCGCTGGGACGGCAACCCCGCCAAGACCTCCGGGGTCAACGCCGAATACCTGGGGCTGTCACGCCGCCATCTACGTTTGCAGGCCCGCCGCGACGACTGGTGGGTGCAACTGGAAAGCCAGAACCTTTCGGTCTACCACCTGGCTCCCTCGGGCGAACTGCTGGATGTGCTCAGTCCGGGCGTCAACACCGCCGCCGCCGCCAAGCCGGGCGAATTGCTGGTGGCGGGCGGCTACGTGCTGGCGCTGGGAGCGGTGGGGTAGCCGCATTGCGGCCGGACGCCAAGACTCCTAAGATGGTTGGAGTATTCAACCAGTTGGCAACCCATCCGGAGGTATCGTGACCAGTTCCAGCCCCTACCAGCCGCCGCGCGGCGCCATCGCCCCGACAGCGCCGACGCGATACGGCGAAATTCATCCCTTTTCCCATCGGGGTCGCCTGGGGCGGGTGCGCTATATCGGCTACTCGGTTGGGCTGGGCCTGCTGATCAACCTGCTGGCGATCGGCTGGGGCGCGCTGATGGCGGTGTCCGACGACCAGGAGAAGATGGGACCGTTCGCGGTGGGCGGCTTGATCCTCCTCGCGGCGCTGGCCGTGGCGCTCTCGGTCCTGCTGGCCATCCAGCGCCTGCACGACTTCGACGCCAGCGGCTGGTGGTCGGCGTTCGCGCTGGCGCCGCTGGCGAATCTGGTGTTGTACCTGACGCTGCTGATCATGCCGGGAACCCAGGGAGCCAATCGGTTCGGCGATCCGCCGCCGCCCAACACCACCGGCGTCATCCTCCTGGCGCTGGTGGTGCCCCTGATCTTCGTCATCGGCATCGTCGCCGCCATCGCCATTCCGGCCTATCAGAACTATGCCGAAACCGCCCGCGCTGCTTCGCAAAGGATATCGGCGCAACCCCGCTAAGGCTGCCAGAGCGGGGCGGGCGGTCTGGCCAGCACTTCCGAAACCGCGAACCCCTGGAGACTGGGCAATGACCGTCAGTATCGATCTAGGCCAGGCGATTCACGCCCTGTCGGACGCGCTTGACCTGGTGGGCGTGGATCAGGTGCTGCATGGCAAGCGGGTGGGCTTCATGGCCCTGCTCTGCGGCGAGGCGCTGGGCCTCGATTCCCGGCAACGGGATGATCTATTCCATGTCGGCCTGTTGCACGACTGTGGGGTCTCGTCCACCCAGACGCATCGCCTTCTGATCCAGGAACTGGACTGGAAGGGGGTGGAATTCCATTGCGTCCAGGGCAGCGAACTGCTCGGCCGGTTTCCGCCCCTGGCGCATCTGGCGCCCATCGTTCGCTATCATCACACCCATTGGGACGTATTGAACGCACTGAACATTCCCCAACCCATCGCCCGCTGGGCCAATCTGATCTATCTGGTGGACCGGGTGGACGCGTTGGCGACATCGGATGGCAACCGCGACATTCTGCTGACTCGACATGACATTCGGGATACCATCCAGCGCCTGAAGGGGTCGTTTTTCGCGCCCGACTGGGTGGCGTTGTTTCTGGATTTGTCCGACAACGAAGCGTTCTGGCTGCGCCTGGAAGCCCGCCACCTCATCCGCTTCATTTATGAGCGCGAACGGGAGACTGGGGTTGTTCCCATCGCTTTCGCCGAACTGAAGCAGTTGGCGCTGATCTTCGCCCGCGTGGTGGATGCCAAGAGTCCGTACACCCTGGAGCATTCCCTGGGAACCGCGCGGGTGGGGCGATTCCTGGCCGAACAGGTGGGATTGCCGCCCGAGACCCGCGACAAGATCGAGGTGGCGGCCCTGCTGCACGACCTGGGCAAGCTGCGGGTACCGGACGAGATTTTGGAGAAGCCGGGTCCGCTGACCCAAATGGAACGGGCGACGATCCAGCATCACAGCTTCGAAACCTATCAGATTCTGCGCGGTATCACCGGGCTGGAGGACATCACCCTGTGGGCCGCCTATCACCACGAAAAGCTCGATGGCCGGGGCTATCCATTTCACCGGAGCGGCGGGGATCTGACCATCGAGGCGCGCATCATCGCGGTGGTCGATGTGTTTCAAGCGCTGGCCCAGCACCGACCCTACCGGCAACGACTGACCCCCGCGAGACTTCTGGACATGCTGCGCGCTTTCGCCCAGGACCGGCATCTGGACGGCGATCTGGTGGAGATCATCGGGCAGCATTTGGAAACCTGCTGGCGGCTGGCCATGGATCTGCCCGCAGCGGGACCGTTGCCCGGGACCGACGCGAACGCATGAGCACCGCGGTCGTCGCCGAAAAACCCTCGGTCGCCCGCGACCTCGCCAGGGTGCTGGGCGCCCGCCAGCGGGGCGAGGGCTGCCTGCACGGCAACGGTTACGTGGTGACCTGGGCCATCGGCCATCTGACCCGGCTGGCCGAGCCGCACGAAATCGATCCCGCCTGGAAGCGCTGGCGGCGCGAGTTGTTGCCGATGCTGCCCGAACGCTGGCCGCTGGTCGTCAGCGACCCGACCCGCGAGCAGTTCGAGGCGGTCCGCCGCATTCTCACCGACGATGCCATCGAACGGGTCGTTTGCGCCACCGACGCCGGCCGCGAGGGCGAGCTGATCTTCCGTTACCTGTACGAGGCGACCGGCTGTCGCAAGCCGTTCAGTCGGCTATGGATTTCCTCGCTGACCCCGGACGCCATCCGCCAGGGTTTCGCGCAGTTGCGCGACGGCCGCGAATTCGATCCGCTGGCGGCGGCGGCGCAAGGCCGCAGCCAGGCCGACTGGCTGGTGGGGATGAACCTGTCGCGGGCCTATACCCTGGCCTGTGGCACGGCGGGCGACGACGCGCTGTCGGTCGGACGGGTGCAAACCCCGACCCTGGCGCTGGTGGCGGAGCGGGAACTGGCGATCCGCGCCTTCGTGCCCGAGGATTACCGCGAAATCGTGGCGACGTTCGCGCCACTCCCCTCCCCTACCCCGCTGGCGGGAGAGGGGTCAGGGGTGAGGGTCGCGGATCAGACTCGCGCAAGCGTTCACCCCCTCCCCCCAACCCCCTCCCACGCAGGGGAGGGGGAGTCAAACAAGCCATTGTTCCGCAATGCTCCCTCCCCCCCTGTGGGGGAGGGCTGGGATGGGGGGGGTGAACGGTTACAGACTCGTTATGCCGGCGTCTGGTTTCGCGGCGAGCGCCCCACCGACCCCAAGGCCCGGCGTCTGCCGGCCGATGGCGCGGAAGCCGAGCGCATCGTCGCCCGCGCCCGGCGGGGAACCGCCACCCTCGAATCCCTCGGCGCGGAAACCCGTCGCGCCGCGCCGCCGCTGTTGTACGACCTGACCGAGTTGCAGCGCCACGCCAACCGGCTGTACGGCTTCAGCGCCCAGACCACCCTCAACCTCGCCCAGACCCTGTACGAGCAGCACAAGCTGATCAGCTATCCGCGCACCGACAGCCGGCATCTGTCCGCGTCGGTGGCGGCGACCCTGGGCGCGGTGGCGGCGGCGATCCAGTCGCCTTATCAGAATCGGCTGGCGCCGGGCACGGGCCAGCGGCCGCTCGGCGGGCGCTTCGTCGACGACGCCAAGGTCAGCGACCACCACGCCATCATTCCGACCCCGACGCCAGCCCGCGCCCTGGCCGCCGACGAAAAGAAGATTTACGACCTGATTTGCCGCCGCCTGCTGATGGCCTGGCACGAGGACCATGTCTGGGCAGTCACGACGCTCATCACGGTGATCCATGCACTGGAGCCGGAGGGCGCGACCGTCGTCGACCGCTACCACAGTACCGGGACGGCGGTGGAACAGGTCGGCTGGAAAATCCTGGAGGTGGGCGCGGAGCAACCCGCCGGCAAACCCGCCGGCAAGCGCAAGACCAAGACCGCCGCCGAACCCCCGGCCCAGGAGGAGACGGAACAAAGCCTGCCGCCGGGGCTGGCGGTCGGTCAGCCGCAACAGGTTTTCGACGCCCGCGCCGTCGCCAAGCAGACTCGCCCGCCGCCGCGTCTGACCGAGGCCAGCCTGCTGACCGCGATGGAAACCGCCGGCCGCCATCTGGAAGACAAGGAACTGTCGGCGGCAATGAAGGAGCGCGGTCTGGGTACGCCGGCCACCCGCGCCGACATCATCGAAACCCTGCTCAAGCGTCAATATCTGACCCGCGACGGCAAGAGCCTGATCCCCACCGAGCGCGGCCTGCGCCTGATTCGGATCGTGCAACCGCCGATCAAGAGCCCGGCCATGACTGGCGAGTGGGAAGCGCGGCTCAAGCGCATCCAGCGCGGCGAGGCGGATCTGGAGGGGTTCATGGCCGACATCGCCGATTACGTCCGCGCCGCCGTGACCGGGGTTTTCGCGGCGGCGGAAGCCATGCCACCCGCCCTCCCCTTCCCGTCCACCAGCCTCCCGGCCCCGGCGGGCGCCGCGCCGCGCCGCGAACCGACGCCGGTGGACCGCCTGCTGGAGCTGTTGCGAACCGTGTTTCGCCTGCCTTCGTTTCGGCCTTATCAGGAAGCGGTGTGTCGCACCGTGACCGAGGGGCGGGATGTGTTGCTGGTCATGCCGACCGGGGCGGGCAAGTCCTTGTGCTTTCAGTTGCCCGGACTTGCCCGGGCGGGAACGACCCTGGTGGTGTCGCCGCTGATCGCGCTGATGGAGGATCAGGTCGCCAAGCTGTGCGAGCTGGGCCTGCGCGCCGAGCGCATCCACTCGGGTCGCGACCGGCTGACCTCGCGCCAGGTCTGCGTGGATTATCTGCAAGGGAGTCTGGATTATCTGTTCATCGCCCCGGAACGGCTCGGCGTGTCGGGCTTTCCCGAGATGCTGGCCAAGCGCAAACCCGCGCTGATCGCGGTGGACGAGGCGCATTGCATTTCCCAGTGGGGCCACGATTTCCGGCCCGATTATCGGATGCTGGGGCGTTATCTGCCGCTGCTGCGGCCCGCGCCGATCATCGCCCTGACCGCGACCGCGACCGTGCTGGTGCAGGACGACATCGTCCGGCAACTCGATCTCGTGGATGCCATCCGTTCCATCCACGGCTTCCGCCGCGCCAATCTGGCGGTGGAGACGGTGGAGACGCGAATCCCGGATCGTCATGAAGCCGTGCGGCGGATTCTGGCCGATCCGGCGCGGCGACCGGCCATCGTCTACGCCCCGACCCGCAAGGAAACCGAGGCGCTGGCGCTGGAACTGGGCGCGGACTATCCGACCGCCGCCTATCACGCCGGAATGACCCCGCAGGAACGCGAGCGGACGCAGAACCGGTTCGGCGCCGGGGAACTGGCGGTGATCGTCGCCACCATCGCCTTTGGGATGGGCATCGACAAAGCCGATATTCGCACCGTGGTTCACACCGCCCTGCCGGGCAGCATCGAGGGCTACTACCAGGAAATCGGCCGGGCCGGGCGCGACGGTCAGCCAGCCCGCGCCATCCTGCTGTATTCCTACGCCGATCTGCGCACCCACGAGTTTTTTCACCGGCGCGACTATCCCGAACCCGATCAGTTGCAACGGATTTTCATGACGCTGGGCGCCGACCCGCGGCCCAGGGCGCTGTTACGCGAGTGGCTGGTGCTGGAGCCGGAGTTGTTCGACGCGGCGGTGGAAAAGTTGCTGGTGCATGGCGGCGCCTGGCGCGACGCCGAGGGCAGCCTGGGACGCGGCGCGGCCGACTGGCTGCCGTCCTACGAGCGGCAATGCGCCCACAAGCTGGCGGAACTGCGGCAGATTCTGGACTTCGCCGACAAGGCGACCGCCTGCCGGATGGTGCGGCTGGTGCGGCATTTCGGCGACCACGAAGACAGCCAGCCCTGCGGAGTCTGCGATGTGTGCGCCCCCCAGGCCGCGACCGCGCGGCGATCACGGCGGTTGACCACCGCCGAATCGCGGCTGGCCCTGCAAGTGCTGGAGGCGTTGCGCTGGCGCGAGGGGCAAACCGTGCGCCAGTTGCACGAACGATTGGAGGGTCCGGGCGAGCGGCGCGCGTTCGAACGGCTGCTGGAGGGTCTCGCCGGGGCCGGGCTGGTCACGATTTGCGAGGATGCGTTCAGCCGTGACGGCAAGGTGATTCCGTTCTGGCGGGTGTATCTCACCGACGCCGGGCGAGCCGGTGGGATCGGCGCGGTGGGCGCGGTGCGCTTGACCGAGACGGCGACCGTCCGTTCGACCGAGCGCAAGCGGGCCAACAACAGCCGGCGTGCGCGGCGTTCCTGACAGATAGTAAAGTGTGGTGCGAATGTATTACGGCGAACGTTTTAACAGCATCAGTCATCTGGTCGGCGCGGTGGCCGCGCTGGCCGGTCTGGTGATCGTGGTGGTGGTGGCCGCGCAACAGGGCGACCCGTGGAAAATCGTGAGCTTCAGCATCTACGGCGCCACGCTGTTCTTTCTATATACCGTGTCCACGCTCTACCACAGCCTGCGCGGTCGGGCGAAGCGGATTTTTCGCAAGCTGGATCACTATTCGATTTATTTCCTGATCGCCGGCACCTACACCCCGTTTACCCTGGTGACGCTGCGTGGCGGCTGGGGCTGGACCATTTTCGGCGTGATCTGGGGACTGGTCGTGGTCGGGATCGTGGTGGAATCCCTGCCCCAGACCGGCAACCGCCTTTGGTCGCTGGGGATTTATATCCTGATGGGCTGGCTGGTGCTGCTGGCGCTCGAACCCCTGCTTGAGGCCCTGCCCTGGGCGGGATTCGTCTGGTTGCTGCTGGGCGGGATTTTTTATACCGGCGGCGTGGCGTTCTATCTGTTCGACGAGAAGATTCGCCATTTCCACGGCGTCTGGCATCTGTTCGTGCTGGCCGGCAGCGTCAGCCATTACGTGACCATCCTGTTCTACGTGGCCTGATGCGGCTGGATGCGCCACCCCCGCGCCCACGGCTCAGCCGATCAATCGCACGTTATCGCCGTATTGGCTCAGTCCTTCGTCGTTGGTGAGGAGAATCATGGGTTCGGTCCGGCTTTGGGCGACTAGCAACCGGTCGAAGGGATCCTTGTGCAGCGGTGGCAACCGAACCACGGCGGCGGCGTGGCGGGCGGTGATGGGTAATCAACCCCGCCCCTCGAAAGCGGCGAGAACAACGTCCGGCAATGGGGCATTGAAATCGTCGGGAACCTGGATCTGGCCATCCAGCGGACCCAGCCGGCGCGGCGGGTTCCCCCGGCCAATGGGCGCCAACCGGGCCATCGGTTTGCCGGCCTTGGCAATGATGAATTCCTGGCCGGACTGGGTCAGTTCCACCAGCCGGGACAGTTGGGTTTTGGCTTGGTGGATATTGATTTGCTGGATCATCGGCGTGGATTCCCGTTTTTCATTAAGTCATACCGTTTCCCGATAGGTTTTATCTTTATCAGATCAAAAACCACACTGTTCGTCATACCCGCGAAAGCGGGTATCCAGTTTTTCAGCGGCTGCCTGGATTCCCGCATTCGCGGGAATGACGAAAACCTATTCAGAATTGGTATCACGCCCAGTTTAGTCCAGTTGGTCCCTTTCTGACCAAGTGGGATGCGAATATTTGCCCCCCACCGGTCCAAACCTGACCAAGATGGTCACCTCATGCCGTGTTATGTCGCTTAAGAAAAGCGTTCATACCATAAATGTTTCTAATTTTTGGACTACGTCATCTCCAATTTCCTGATTTTCCAACATTTCCAAACAGTTAGACGCGCATCGCGCCACTCCTCAATGATTGGCACGCCATCTGCATCACTTAAGGCGCAAAGGGACCGCGGCTCGATCCCTCAGCCCCTAGCCCAACCAAGGGTTCTTTCGAAAGCAACGTTGTTTCTGAAAACTTGAGGAGTCACCCCATGAAGAAGTTCCAGCAAGGCTTCACCCTGATCGAACTCATGATCGTGGTCGCGATCATCGGCATCCTGGCCGCCATCGCCATCCCGGCCTATCAGGATTACACCATCCGCGCCCAGGTGTCCGAAGCCGCCAATCTGGCCGATGGCCTGAAGACGGCTGTGGCCGACATCTACAACGATAGCGGCGACATAACCGACGCTGACAGCGGCTCTTTTGGCATCGTCCAACCAACTTCGGTCGCGGGTAAGTATGTGGCGCAAGTCGCGGTGGCGGATGGCGTGATCACCGCTACCATGGGCAACGAGGCAAATGCGCTAGTGGCGGCTGCTGGCACCAACAACTTCGTGCTGAACCCCTCGACGCTCGCCGGTTCGATCGTGTGGAAATGCCGGGCTGCGGATGGCACCACCATCATTGATAAATACCTGCCCAAGGCGTGCCGGACCTAATCCTTGCCGTGCTCTAGACCCCTCGCGTTGGGGTCTGGAGCGACGGGAGCAGAAAAAGGCCCCATGGGGCCTTTTTTATGGGAGATCATCCAGATGCGTCCACTGTCCACAAACCGAACAGCCGGCTTTACCCTGATCGAACTGATGATCGTCGTGGCGATCATCGGCATCCTGGCGGC
>ERZ761602.3973-NODE-3973-length-19846-cov-10.979587_pt1 | contig 19846 bp, 13 predicted proteins | sample MGYA00512165_ERZ761602 | MGnify/ENA primary metagenome ERZ761602 (study PRJEB28899, sample SAMN02445085) | bioreactor sludge metagenome | biome: EBPR sludge; isolation source: Thorneside wastewater treatment plant | place: Australia: Brisbane, Thorneside... | reverse complement strand
TTAGCTATTAGCTATTAGCTATTAGCTATTAGCTATTAGCTATTAGCTATTAGCTTTTTGGCTATTAGCTTTTAGCTTTAGACGTCGGCTCATTCTTCCGTAGGGAGCTCTTGCTGTGGTGGGGGCACCGCGTGCCACGTCGCCCTGCTGCGCTAGCGGAGGGATTTGGGCCCGACACCGGGCCCATGCGCTTCTGGCAAACCGGCAGACGGGGTGTTTTTTGGATCCGGGCATTCTTAAGGTGTTTCCCACGTGTCCGTTACCATTCCGGCACGTCACAAAAATGCGGTTGACAGGCTCTTCTATGTCATGTAAACCGCTACACCGCTTGTCTATTCTGCCATTCAAATGGCAGGAATTTTGCTACTTTGTTTCCAGCGTATTATTCCCATCTCGATTTAGTCAATCCGACCGCTCGAATACAGACGTTTTGATGAAAAACCAACTACGCCATCTCCTGGTTCCACTCGTTCTTTTCGCGGCCATGGGTCTGGCCAGAGCGGATCTCTCCATCGATTTTCTCCAAAGTGAGGTCAGTCAGGGGAAAACGGCCATACGCTTCAGCGGATCGCTTACCGCGTCGGGTGGCCGAGAAAGTGGGTGGGCGTTGCAAGATACCTCTTCTATCAGATTCAGTGAGTACACAAAGGGACCTACAAATGGCACGCTGAGTGTGTCGTCCAACTCGGATTTCTCCGGGTATTTAAATACCCATGAACTAAGAATGGGACTCCTTAGCGGATCTTTACTGGATATCTATAATGGGCCGATAGACTTTTCGAGTAACACTCAACTTAATGAGACATACTCGAATGGTGGAATTGGGTTCCAAATGTCGCTATTTAATAACGACGCTAGTTACCAAGAAGGTGTATTTTGGATTCACTCTGCGAGCCAGAGCGAAACGGTCAGCTTCAGCGATGTGATCGTTGAGATCGATTTCGACTTCGCCAACCTCAACCAAGGCGCCGAAGTCATTTGGGAGGAATCCCCCAGTATTGTCCAGACCTCTCAAAATTCAGTTGCCCCACAGGAAACAAATAGTGCCCCGCAGAAGATCACCGTTTCGGTCATGGCGTCCAAGGGCAACCCCAACCAGGAGGCTCTCGACTCGGCCAATACCACCGGGGTGTTCATGGGCAATGCCAATGCCTCAGCAACCAATAGCCTCATTAACACGATCACCGGCGGCCTTCACAACGGACGCATCGTCCGGGCCCGTTCGCACCTGATCAACCCCCGCCTCATCGACACCCAGTCCTGGGTCACGGCGGATCACGCCCTCCCCAACTACCTCAATTTCGCCGCCAATCAGGGCATCACGATGCGCCAGGCTCTCGGTCTGGAGGACGTTCCGGTCTCCTCCTCCGTCGCGGGTGGCAGCGCCCCCCTCATGATGGGAATCTCCATCGGCCACTCCAAGGAGCCTATCGATCCCAAGGCTCCCCTCGAATCACCCGAGCGCTGGGAAGTCTATGCCGTCGGCGACATCGGTGATGTCGATCAGGATGCTCTTGATGTCGTCAACCGCGGCTACCGCAACCGCACCTACGCAGGTTCAATCGGCGCGGAATACCTCGTCTCCGATCGCCTCAATGTCGGCACCGCCTTTTCGTATGCCGACAGTGACACCGACTTCGCCGAAAATCTCGGCAGTGCCGATATCGAGGGCCAACTCGGCTCTGTCTATGCCACCTACTTCAAAGACGGTGCTTATGTCGACGCCCTCTACAGCTACGGTGCCTTCGATCACGAACTCATCCGCAACACCGGCGGTGGCAATGCCTTCGGCAATACCGATTCGGATGCCCACACCTTCAGTGTCAATGCAGGCAAGAACTTTGTCTACAACGGCCTCGTGACCGGTCCCACCGTCGGAATCGATCACACCACCGGAACGGTCGATGCCTACACCGAGACGGGCGCGCTTCCTCTTGCCTTTGCCGATCGCGATTTCGAATCCACCATCAGCAGCCTCGGCTGGCAGGCCTCGAAGACCAGGAAGGTCAATAGCGGTCTGTTCACCGTGCAGGGCTCTGCTTCCTGGGATCATGAGTATCAACCCGAAGATGGCGTGACCCGCGGCACTCTTGTCGCCGATCCAAACGTCCCCTTCAACGGAGTCGGCGCCGGTCCCGGAACCGACTGGCTCAATCTCGGGCTTGGTCTGCGCCTGCTGACCAACAGTGGTATTGATCTCGAACTCGACTACCAGACCCAGCTCTTCCGCGAAGATGTGACGGCACACTGCGGCGGCTTGAAGGTCTCGACCAAGTTTTGAGGGGAGCTGTTTAGCTGGTAGCGTTTTAGCTGTTTAGCGCTAGTTCATTTTTCCGTGGAGGGCGACCATCAGGTCGCCCTTTTACGTAAAGCGGACAGGCTTCGACGAAGCGCGATGTAGACGAGTCGACTCCATCCTGCTACAATTCTCGCCCGATGGATCCGCGCATCACCCTGATTACCCTCGGCGTATCGGACCTTCCCCGATCCGTCCGCTTTTATCGCGATGGGCTCGGGTGGCCGACGACTTATGCTGAAGGGGATCCAGTTGCCTTTTTCAACACCTCGGGAACCCGGCTTTCCCTTTTCCCGATCGAGCACCTTGCGGCCGATATCTCCTCAGACATCAAACCACAACGGGAAGGATTTGGCGGCATCACTCTGGCCCACAATGTTCGTGTGAGGGACGAAGTTGCGGAAGTGCTGGCTCTTGCGGAGAACTCCGGAGGCAAGGTCGTAAAGCCTGCTCAGGACGCTTTCTGGGGCGGGCACAGTGGCTACTTTACTGACCCGGACGGCTACTACTGGGAGGTCGCCTGGAATCCGGGCCTGCCGCTTGATGAGGACGGGTTCATGAACCTGACACCATAATGGGTTTCGCCCTCAAATCTTCCCGCTCTTCACAAACTCCTCTCTTGAGAGCACCCCGTCCTTGTTTGCGTCGAACTGGGGAAATCGCTTCGGGGCTTCCTCGGGATCAGGTTGGTTTAGGAGGAACTCTTCCCGACTCAGCGAGCCGTTGGCATCCTTGTCCCGCTTTTCAAACATGGCCCCGCGATCTTTAGATGCGGCCGCTGGTTTGGAGGCCGGCTTTGCTTCTTCTCCGTTGGCCGGATCGACTTTGATCTGGGGTTTTGCCTCCGGGTGGGAGGCGAGGAGGACCTGCAATTGCTTGACGACCTCGGGTCGCCCGGCGGCAAGGTTCTTCGTTTCGCCGGGATCCTCCTCGTAATCGTACAGTTCGAATTCGGCGGTCGCGGAATCGCTGCCGAAGGACTTCCACTCGACAAGGCGGTAACGATCCGTCCGGATCGCCCGGCCAAGGAGCTTGTTCCGGGGGTAGACGTGAATGGCATGGTCCCGATGAGCCGTAACAGGATTACTCAAAAGCGATTCAAAACTTCGTCCATCGAGACCCGCCGGTGCCGGCAGTCCGGCGAGGGCAGCGAGGGTCGGATAGATGTCCACGGTTTCGACGAGAGCGGACGAGACAGTACCCGCGCCGCCAGGCTTGGCGATTAGGAGAGGAATACGTGCGGCCTGTTCGTAGTTCGTGTGTTTGCACCACATTCCGTGATCACCCAGATGCCACCCGTGGTCGCCCCAGAAAACAACAATGGTATTCTTCGCGAGACCGGTTTCATCCAGGGCATCGAGCACCTTGCCTAACTGCGCGTCCATGTAGCTCGTCGCGGCATAATAGCCATGGATGAGGTGACGGGTAGTCGCCTCGTCGAGCGGAGTGTTCCCACCCGGGATATTCTTGTAGCTGCGAAGCTCGCCTCCGAACTGGGGGGCATAGTCGGGCGCTCCCTTGGGCGGAGTGAGTCTTTCCGGCTGCGGGAGATTCGCCGGATCATGCATGTCCCAGTACTTCTTCGGAGCGACAAAGGGGAGATGGGGCTTGAGAAAGCCCACCGCCATAAAAAACGGTTTACCCGACTTCCCTGCTGTCTTGAGCCGCTTCACGGCCTCGATCGCAATCTGCCCATCGCCGTAGGAATCGTCCGGAACATCAGCCGACTCTGTCGCCGCTCCTTTGGGATCCTTGGAAGGGTTTTTCGGATCGCGTTTGGCACCGGCGGGGGGATTGTTCTCCTTCACCGCATACTGGGGCACCTTCGGCTTGAAATGGGGAACATCCCACGACCTTTCGTCTTCACCGTTCCCGTGACCGACATGCATGATTTTTCCCATCGCCTCGGTCCGATACCCGTGCTGTTGGAAATACTGGGCGACCGTGACCGCATCAGGGCGGGAATGGCGGAAGTTCGTGGGAAGATCGTAAATACCGAGCGTCTGCGGACGCAGTCCGGTCATGAGTGCATTGCGCGAGGGCGAACAAACGGCCTGGTTGCAGTAGGCGCGATCCAGACGCAGAGATCGGGCCGCAAGGCGGTCAACGTTCGGAGTTTTTGCATGGGCATCCCCGTAGCAGCCGAGAGTCGGTTTCAGATCGTCGACACAGATGAGGAGCACATTCGGCCTCGCGGCGGGTGCCTCGTCAGCGGAAAATAGTACTGACGAGGTCAGGAAAAGGAAGAGAGAGAGAAAGAAACGGTTCATGGATGGTTTGTATTTTTTTCACTCCGGAATGGGATCGGTGCGTTTGACGGTGGTTCCCTCCCAAATGGCTTCGTCGGTCACCGGATCATAGGTGAGGACCCGACTGGCACTATTGGGAGCCGGATCGCTGTCGATTTTGGGAATCCATTTTTTGTGTTCCTTTATCACCTCGGCAAAGGCGGGATCAGCGGCAAGATTGGTCCACTCGTTGGGATCTTTCTTCATATCATAGAGTTCCTCGCTGCCGTCGGCGTAGCGGATGTAGCGCCAATTCTCCGAGCGTATCCCGTGATTCCCCTTGTTGTGACTCGTGACGGCGGGGCGCTCGCGCGGAGTCGCGGAATCGATGAGCTGCGGGCGCAGGCTCAGCCCCTCGAGATCATCCCGGACCGGCAGGCTGGCGAGATCGATGAGCGTCGGATAAATGTCGAGCAACTCGGCCGGCTGCGTGCTGCGGCCTCCGGCGCTGACACCGGGTCCGGCGAAGATTAGGGGCACGCGGGTGCCATCATCCCAGAGCGTATTTTTACCGGTGATCGCCTTTTCACCGAGGTGCCAGCCATGATCGCCCCAGACGACGACGATGGTGTTGTCGGCGAGCCCCTTTTTCTCAACCGCTTCGAGGACACGACCGATCTGCGCATCGACGAAGCTGGTGCAGGCGAGGTAGCTGCGAACCAGGTTCCGCCACTGCCCGTTTTCTTCGACCCACTTCAACCTCGGCTCGGGCAGGCTCCAGTGTGGATACCAGGAAAAACGCGGCGTGTCGTCGCGGTCTCCTCGCTTGATCACGGGGAGAACGCTGTCGTCGTCGGGGTAGAGGTCGAACCACTTTTGTGTCGCGTAGCAGGGCACATGCGGGAGGAAAAATCCGGCGGCGAGGAAAAAGGGCTCCTCCTTTTTCGAGGCCTCGATCTGCTCGATAGCCCAGCTCGCGACCTGATAATCGCCTTTACCGGTGTCATCATTGTCCAAGGGCCAGACGCCCCAGTCCATCGCGGGATGATCTCCCATCGGAGCGGGAGGAATAAGTTTTTTTGGAGGCTTCGGTCCAACACCCGGACTGGGACCGCGCACGTCAAACTCCACGGGCGGGGCGGGCTCCTGAGAAGGAGCGGCTTTGGCTTTGTCTTTCCCCTTCCCTTTTCCCCCGCCAGCACCACTCCCGGTGCCTCCGTGGTAGATCTTCCCGGCGGCGAGGGTCTTGTAACCGTTCGCGGCGAAGTGCTGCGGCAGACTGACACGATCTTCGAAACCGGGTACGGTACGGAACCATGGGGAGAGTCCGTAGATTCCCGTCGTGGTCGGGCGCAGTCCGATGAGCAGACTGGTGCGCGAGGGATTGCAGAGCGGAGCGTTGCAATGGGCGTTCAGAAAGGTGGTGCCGCGCGCCGCGAGAGCATCGAGGTGCGGAGTCTTCGCCATGGGATGCCCGCCGACGTGCCCGATCCAGTCGTTCTGATCATCGATCGCGATGAAGAGGATGTTGGGCTTTTCGGCTTTCACCGGAAGGCAGGCGGCAAGGAACGCGATGAGGAAGAGCGGGATGAGGCGGGCAGGTCGATGGACAAAACTCTCACGAGTTTCGCTACAGGTGCGGGAAGAGAGTTTCATGGTTGCTTAGAAGGAGTTTGAGGGATTGGCTCGGGTTCGAAGTCGGATTCATCTGCCCAACCCGCGGACTTGCGGTCGAGTTGGCCGTTCATGAAACGTTCGTAAAAATTCCGCGTGGCGTCGGTGTGAATCTTATACTCGTCAAAGAGGTATCCTTTTCCAAACATGCGCGGGTCGCCCTGTTCTTCGAGACGCGCGGTCATCTCGGACTCGAGCCGGGCCATATGAGCGGCTTGATCTTCTCCGGCGGCGAGATTCACCGCACAATCGGGATCGGCCTTGAGATCGTAGAGCTCCGAAGCGGGACGCATCCCGAAATTCAGTTGCCAGTGGCGGTCATTGCGATCGCGACGCCCGGCCTCGAGAATGGCCGTCTTCGTTGCGCCGGCGTCGGTGTCGAGGTAGCCGGTTTCGGGATTGCCAGCGGGCCAGCGGTCGGGCTCGTAGTTCCGCAGGTAGAGAAAGTCGTCACGGATGATCCCGCGGATGGGATACCCCCAGTCATAGGGGCGACCGATGTCGGTGCGCTCTTTGCCGACGAGGACATGGTCGCGCCACTCTTCGATCCGACCGGAGCGATCACTCTCGAGGATCTCCCGCCAGCTCCGACCCGTGATCGCCGCCATGCCGCTTTTTTCCTGAGGGATCCCGGCGAGGTCGAGAATGGTCGGGGCGATCTCGGTGAAGTTGACGAAGTCATCGATGATCCGACCGGGCGTGCCGATCCCGCCGGGCCAGCGAATCGCGAGGGGGATGTGATTCGAGTCATGGTAGGCGTAACCTTTCACCCGGGGAAAGGGCATGCCGTGATCGGCAGTGACGATGATAACAGTGTTGTCGAGTTCGCCGCGACGCTCGAGTTCCGCGATCATGCGCACGAGGTGGTTGTCGGTGTGCTCGACCTCGAGGGCGTAGTCGAGGATGTCGTGCCGGACAGTGTCGTTGTCGGGCCAGTAGTCAGGCACGCGATCAACGTCGGTGAGCTTCTTTCCGCCTTTGTTGACGCCGGACTGATGTTCATATCCGCGATGCGGTTCGGTCGATCCGTACCAAAAACACCAGGGCGCATCAGCCGGAGCTTCTTCGAGAAAATCGACGAAATTCGCCGCGTAGTCGTTTTTCGAAATCTCCGCCGTGAGAGGCTCGAGTTTGTGTTTGTTAAACTGCTTGCCCGTGATCAGACGCTGTTTTCCGTCGGCGTCATTGGCGATGCCGGGACCCCAGCCTTTGCCGGTGATGCCGACATGCCAGCCCCGCTGCATCAGGGTCTCGGGCCAGCTCTGGAACTTCGGGGGAAAAACAGCCATGTGATTTCCCGCCTCTTCGAGTTGCCAGGCATGACGTCCGGTGAGGACGATGGCGCGCGAGGGGGCGCACTTCGCGACCGGAGTGTAGGCGCGGGTGAAGAGGACACCTTCCTTTGCGATTCGGTCAAAGCCCGGCGTCTTCACCCAGGGGGTACCATAGGCTCCGGCATGGGCGCCCCAGTCATCGGCAATGGCGAAGAGGATATTGGGCGGGCGTTTTGTGTCCTGAGCGTGGACACAAAGCGGGCTCAGGCAGAACGTGAGGACGAACTGCGCCGCCAATCGAATCGTTTGTGAATCCAGTTTCATAATCTTCCTACCCCACCCGATTCTCCCCGCGGTTCTCCGTCTGATGGATCGTGAGAGGCCATCCGGGAAATTGATTGTCCGCTTTCCCGTCGGTGGCGTCGACGAGGAACTTGAAGGCCTCGCAGTGGTAGGTCTTCGCAACGAGGTCGATCGTGACGAGCCCGAAGCCGCTCCCTTTCTGATGGGCTTTGTCGTATCGATGCGGGGCTTTGCCGACCTCGGGATTACCCACGGCATAGACGTAGTTTTTGTTTCCGAGGCCGTCGAGATACTCGCCGGTTTCAGGAAGACCATGGCGGGGACGATTTTCGTGCGGCATGCCGACCTCGTCGGGCCTCCACCAGCGCGGGTAGCCGACCGCGATTGCCGGAGTGCAGAAGGACCAGTTGCTGTCACGCTTCTTGTCGACGCCATACTGGACCATCGTCGCGAGATGCTGATCGCCGTTAAGGTGCAGGGCCATGGACTTGCGCAGGATGGAAACGGCCCGGTTGCGCGGAGTCTGCGGCCACCCGCCGGAATCGAGGTCGGCCTTGAGATAGCCGTCGTAATCCCCGTGATGAGTCGCGGCATTGGCAAAAAGGGTCTGGCTCAGGAGCACCTTCATGGTATGGCCGCGCCAGTCGTCGCCCCAGGCTTCGAGGAATTTTTCCTGACGTTCCCCCAAAAGGATCAGGCCGGGCTTGTCGAGCGAAGCCGTGTCGAAGTCCTTCCCGACGACATGATCGGCGCGCGGACCATCGACGGTGACGTGCTCGGGTCCGCTCTTGAACTGCCGATCGCCGAGGATGGCGAAGCCGACCCCGCCGTAGACCATGTCGCCGTAGTAAACGCTCATGTCCTGCTCGATCGTCGTCGAATCGTAGATGTCGGGATGGTGCGAGGTGTTTGTTTTGTGGACGACGTTGACCATCTTCACCGGCTGAATGTAACCGCCCTTGGATGAAGCGCCGCGGTCCTCTTCGGATCGGACCATGGCCTTGCCGCCCTCGCCCCAGTAATTGCCGTGGAAGACGTCGTGATCGTCAGGAATGCAGATCGTCGGGGCGTTGCGCATCGCGTCGCGAAAGGCCCAGCCGTGCTGGTAGAACTTGCGCAGGTAGTTCAGGATCGCCGGATCGGCGGGTGAACGAATGATGCCGAATCCGCCGTGATTTTCGTAAAGCTGGTCGCCCGAGAAATAGAGCAGATCGGGGTCGAGCTTGACGAGGTTCTTCGCAACGGGTTCGTAGGGAAAGGCATAGTCGTTCTGGCAGGTCAGCGCGCCGATGCGGAGGGGGCGTCCTGCCGGGTTGGCCTTGATCCTTCCGCTCCACTCATCGACCACTTCGCTGCCGTCTTTCAGCTTTTCCCGGTAGACCACCTTGTAGGCGGCCTCGCTCTTTTCGTCCCAGTTCGGAAGGCGGAAGGTCGCGACCCAGGCATCGGTGTCGAGCGCGGCTTCGCCGATGGTTTGCCACGCGCCGCCCTTCTCCACGAGAAGTTCGACTTTTTCCCCGCCAGCCACTGCAAGCGGTCCGGTCAGAGCGGTGAGCTTCATCACAAAACCCTCGTCACCGCGCGAATCGCTCAGCGAATACATCGTCCAGAGGATGGGTCCGAAGCGCTGTTCCTTTTTTACTGTGAGCGCATCGCCCGAAGCCCGCCATTCGGTGAAGCGCCACGAGGCGGACTCCTCACGGCCTTTGGGCGGAGCGTGGAACTGGCTCACGAGCGCGATGTTGCCGGTAACGAATTGCTTTTGCGCTGAGAATTTCAGTGAACCGAGCACGGTTCCGTCGGGCGACTGCGCGCTAAGATCGAGATCGTAGCGGGGCCCCTCACCGGGAGCACCCTTTAGGACGAGGAGGCATTCCCCCGAGGGAAATGGCACCGTGAGCGGACCCGACTCGCGTCCGAGGACGAGCTGCCCCGCGGTGATGCCGGCGACGAGACCGCCGGAGGCGAAGCAGTTGCTCTTCACTTCGTTGAGATCGCTTCGCACGCCGATTTTAAAACCGGCACCGGCTTCGTCAGGGAGTCCGGCCGGTCTCACGAGACGCACCGAGAGCGTAAATGAACCCTCCGCGTTTCCAATCTGGTGCGTGAGTGAATGAATACTGCGATTACCCGAGCGGACGAGGCACTCGGCCCAGCCGTCTTTGATGCGCCAGTCCTCCATCGGATTTGCCCAGAAATCTCCACCGAGAAAAACGCGATCACCGGTGCGATCCCACCGGTCAAGCCGGTCGGAAGAATCCTGAGCCTCGACGTCCCGCCGCGGAATGATCCCGAAGACGGCGAGAGAGGAAAGGAACTTAAAGCTAAGGCGGCGGGAGATTTTACGGAGCATGGGGTGAAAAAGGAAAGCGGATGAGGAAAGGATTGGCAATAGGAAACCCCGGCCGTAGCGATTCGATCTCACGGGAATGCGTATTTCGTCAAAACGAGACGCCCCGAAAAACTCACGTTTTTCGCTACCCCGTTCGCGATCATTGACGCCGGTAGCGAAGAACGTGAGTTCTTCGGAGAGTCGCCCGATTTTGCTCACGCCTTCTCCAGCAAGTCCCGCATCCCCGCGCTAAGGCCATCATCCATGCTCGGAGCGCTGTTCGCCACGCTCACTTCATACCCGCCCTGTGGAAAAGCCTCCTTCGTCGGGACATACCAGGTGCCGCCGTCACCATAAGCCGCCGTCGCGACAAAACGTCCCGGAGCGAGGGACTGGGCGCGGAGTTGATACTCAACAAAACTCTCCGCCGGCAGGTGCAGTAAGGTAATCCCGTCGAGATGCAAAGCACTCAGGATGATGGGCTGTTTTGCCGCGACCCGCCGAATCCAACTCACCCGCATCGCCGGACGGATGCGGTCTGAGGCGGAACTCGCGCCGTGGCGCACCTTGGCGAGTTCGCCCTCTTCGGTGAAGATGGGATTCACCTCGGGCAGGAGGTCGTGGGTAGCCCAAGCGACCTTCGTCAGCGGCACGGGAGCCAGCTTCGCCGAGGCCGCGACCATGGCGGCGTGGAGGCGGTCGGTCAGTTCGATGCGGGCCTCCGGTGAGCCGTCGTTGTATTTGCCCGCCCCGATGTTACCCGCGCAACCGGTAAAATAGACATGGGTGCACCCCGGTTCGGCAGCCTGGAGCCGTTTCCGCGCAAACCCCGGATAATCGCTGCTGACCGCGCCTTTTCCATAGTGGCTCATGGGATGGCAGGCGTAATAATGACACGACGCGACCTTTTCCTCACCGCTGTAAAAAGCCACCGTCTTCAATTGAGGATCAATGAGTCCCTCCGTTAGGGCGATGAGTTCGGGAATGCGGCACGCGCTTCCCCGCATCCTTACGATCTTGCCATCGGGCCCGATCTCGACGCGGCGATTCCCGGCGATTCGATCGACCTTCGCCTCCGCTGCGGCGACGTGGGTGAGCGGCCGGGCTTGGGTCAGTGCCTCCTTCACCGCCGCCCTGCCCCGCTCGAGGCAGTCGCGGAAAAAGGCGAGATCGACGATCTGCATCCCGGCGTTCTGTTCGGCGATGAGCTTTTCACTTTCGAGACAGACAAAGGGCGCGTCGTGTTGGTGCACACATTGCACCGCGACCCGGTCGGGGGTAGTCCCGGCGGCTTCAGCGAGGGCGCTGCGCCATTGCACGTGGGCGTCGTTGAGCAGGCCCGTCCAATCGACTGCGCAGATCACGATTGGATCCCCCGCCCCGAGGAGGACAAAACCAATCGCCTCGAGCGGGTCAACGACCGACTTCACCGGGGTGATCCACCCACCGCAAAGCGGATGACCCGTCGGCGGGGTGACGTCATATCGAAACGGTGCGATCCGCAGGCCGCGTTCCTCTGCAGCGGCGGAACCCGCGAAACTTAGGGGCAGGATTCCCGATCCTGCGGCAATACTGGAAGTGAGAAACTCGCGCCGTTTATACGACGTCAGAGTGCCGGAAGAATATGCATCAGTCATAGCCTGTCAGGATCGAACCTCACCAGGCTATCGATTTTTAAGAACTCACGTCACCCGCCTAATCGCGCCTAATCGCGCCTACTCTTGAGCCGGTTCAGCTGTATTCAGCAGTCCCTCCAGATTCGCGAGATTCCGCTTCATTTCGGCGAGCCAGTCTCCCTCTCCCGGAATATTGGCACAGGGAGAAAAAACAACGCTCTTCAGCCCGAGAGCGGAGATCGCCGCAATATTCGCAGCGGTTGGCTGATCCTCCCAGATCATCCATTCGGCCTTGTGTTTGCCGAGAATTTTCTTCAGGTCGGCGAGATCCTTGTCGGTGATTTCCATCTCGGGCTCCCACTCGATCGCTTCGATCTTGAGGTCATAGGCCCGGGCAAAATATTGGTAGATGGGATGAGAGGCAACGAGCGGTTTTCCACCCCATTTCCCGCCAAACGCCTTCATTGCGGAATCGAGCGCGTCGAGATCCGATTTCAGCGCGGTCAGGTTTTCATCGATTTTCAAGGCGTCGGCCGGCTGCAGCGCCTTAAACCGGGCCGCAATCGCCTCGGCCTGGCGGCCCGCCTGGGAAAAGTCAATCCAGGTCGTGAATGCGGTGCCCGCATGAGAGTGCACAGTGCCATTGCCGTGACGGTGTTCCGATCCCGCCGTCTTGATATACGTGGAGGAGAACTCCTTTGAGGTGTCGACCATCTTTGCTGAGGCCAGAGATACCGTCTTCATCCACTTTTCGTAATCAGCGCCATTCTTTATGATGAGGTCAGCCTTCTGAAACGCCATCAGCGATTTATCGTCGGGTTTCCAAAAGGCCGGATCAACCTCGGGATCGACGAGGTAATTCACCTCAAATGAATCGGTCGCCAGTCGGGTTGCAAAATAATACAGCGGGTAATTGACCGACTGGACCACGGTCTTCTCTTCGGCTGCAGCTGGAGAGCTGCTCATGAGGCTGATGAGGCTGATGAGGGAGGAAAGCACGAGGATGATGCGGAGGTTCATTCGTTTTACGTTAATGTTAGTATTTTTCAGCGACCCTGATTGCGCATAAAGTTGGCAACCTGGGCAAAAAAAGCAGCAAGATGAGAGCGGGCATCTCCCTGAAGATCCAGTTCATCCATGGCGGAGTTCATCAGTTCCAGCCAGCGATCCCTCTCCGCCTCCCCGATCGCAAAGGGCATATGGCGCTGTCTCAGGCGTGGGTGTCCGCGCTCGATCAAGTAGCGGTCAGAACCTCCAAAGCGAAAAATCAGGAAGTCACTCAACCGCTTTTCCGAGCCTTCCCAATCTTCTTGCGGATACATCGGTCCGATCAGGTCATCCTCCCTGACCCGGCGATAGAACGCTGCGGTGAGTGAAGCGAATCCCGCCTCACCCAGCGCCTGCATGACAATGACCTCCATGGTTTGTTCCTCTCCACTCATACAAAATCCTGAAGTTGCTCTCTCCTGATAACGGAGGCAACCACACAATACCCATGAACCCCGTTTACCATGATCACCTACCCTATTGAGACTTGATTTCCCCTTCCTGACCGCAATAGCTTATCCAAGAATTTATAAAAACTCCCCTGAATATGAATCGACCCGTCCTCCTTTGCTTGCTCAGTTCGTGTCTTCTTGCCTCACCGTCCGCATTTGCCGACGCACTCAAGAGTGACCTCTACAAGGACCTCGTCGTCCCCGTCCTCTCGGCCAAGTGCGCCGGATGCCACGGTGAGGAGAAGCCCAAAGGCAAACTTCGCGTCGATTCTCTTGAGGCGATTTTGAAGGGCGGCAATGAGGGGGCGGCGGTCGTCGCTGGCAAACTCGACGAGAGTCCATTGCTCCAGCGAGTCTATCTGCCACTCGATGACGATGAGCATATGCCCCCGGAGGATAAGACCCAGCTCACCGCGGAAGAAACCGCCGTACTGGCCTTCTGGGTAAGCAGTGGCGCCAAAGGCACCGGCACCGTGGGGGAACTCAAGCCCGACGAGAAAACTCTCGCCGCCGTCACCCATGTCCTGGGCAACCTGCCCAAGGCATCGGAAAAAGTTGCCAAAGCCGACACGCCAAAGGTGGATCCCGCAATGGCGAAACTTGTTGCCGATACCATAGGCCAGGTTGAAAAAACCGGTGCCTCGCTCATGGCCATCGCTCAGGATACCCCTGAATTGCGCTTCAGCGCCTTGAACGTCAGCAAGGAATTCTCCGACGAGCAACTCGCCGGCCTAAAACCGGTGTCCGCTCAGATCAAGTGGGTCGACCTCGCCCGCACCAAAGTCACCGACAAGGGCCTCGCGCACCTGTCCGGCATGACCAACCTGACCCGCCTGCATCTCGAAAACACAGGAATCACGGACGCAGGACTCGATGCCCTAAAGGGATTGGGGAATCTGGAGTATCTCAACCTCTACGGAACCCAGGTCACTGATGCCGGCCTGACCAAACTCGCCGGGCTCAAAAACTTGAAAAAGCTTTTCATCTGGCAGACCAAGGCAACCGACGCCGGTGCAGCCAAGCTCGCCGCCACGATTCCCGGGGTCGACATCAATACCGGGTGGAAGGCACCGCAAGCAGAGCCAGTCGCCCTGGCCGCAGCCGCTCCTGCGACTCCACCCGCTCCGGTTCCAGCCAAGCCTGCCACTCCACCCGCTCCCGCCCCTGCGAAACCGGCGACGCCTCCCGCACCGACAGCAAAGCCAGCGACCCCCGCACCGGCTCCGGCGGCAGCGCCGACAGCTGATCCCATGTTTGCCAAGGCCATCGCTGAGGTCCAAGCGGCCGCAACGGAAGCATCGAAGCGCGCGACACAGGCGAAGGCGGATTTTGATGCAGCGATCAAGGCCGTTGACGAGGCCACGAAGCGGGCTGAGGCACTTAAAGCCGCTTCTGAGAAAGCAGCGGTCCTTGCGACCGAAACGACTGCCGCACTCAACCAGCTGAAAAAGGCGGTCGAAGCGAGCAAGAAATAGGCGCTTTAGACTTAGCGGTTCGCCACCGCCTGACGCATCCTGTCCACGCTACCGGCGAGTGCCTCAAGGTGCTCGCGGGTAAGGCGGATGGTCTGGTTCAGTTCGTTGATCGCCTCACGGGCATTCGAAGCATGCAGATGATGGAGATGGGTCAGGTCCGCGGAGAATTCAAGGACGTTGCCCGCTTCCTCGATGTAATCAGCTTCGCTATCCTCACCGGGAGAAGATGACTGGAAAAACTTCATCGCGTTTTCGAGGCGGCTGTGAATACGCATCACCCGTTCCGACACCTGCACCTTGAGTTCCTCAGCGTGGGTGACGAGTTTTAGCTCAAGGGTGGCGAGCCTCGCCTCGATCATCTGAACCCGCTCCTCTTCCGAGGCGGGTGTCCCATCCTGACGGAGAATCGAGGGGGAACGTTCGGGGACGAATCTGGCTTCCGGCGTTGAGTTTGAGAATGGAATGCGAATCATCAGATAAAACAGATTTAATCAATATTACCAAAAGCTTCATAAATATCAATAATTAAAAGACCTTTAGTAAATTTCATTCAGATTCCACCTGCCTTGACTTCCAGGTGATCCATCGGATCATGACGCCCAAGGAAACCCCCTTAATAAAGCTGCGAACTAATTGATGAGAATTGCCTTTTTGACCGCCGGCGGGATTGCCCCCTGCCTTTCTGCCTCGATTGGAGGCCTGATCGAACAATATAACAAACTTGCCCCGGACGCCGATCTGATGGGTTACCTGAACGGATACCAGGGTCTCCTCCTCGGCAATTCGTACCACTTTCCCAGGCAGGTCAGGGACAATGCCGCCATTTTCTACAACTTCGGCGGCAGTCCGATCGGCAATAGCCGGGTAAAGCTCACCAATGTCGATGACTGCACCAAGCGTGGTCTCGTCAAACCCGGCGAGGACCCGCTCAAAGTGGCGGCGGAAAGATTGCAGGCGGACAAGGTCGATATTCTTCACACCATCGGCGGAGACGACACCAACACGACCGCAGCCGATCTCGCAAGATACCTTCACGAACACGGCTATGACCTCACTGTCGTCGGTCTGCCCAAGACGATCGACAACGACGTCTACCCCATCAAACAAACTCTTGGTGCCTGGACCGCGGCCCACCAGAGCGCCCGCTTTTTCCGCAATGTGGCAAACGAAAACACCACCAGTGCACGCCAGTTGATCATTCACGAAGTGATGGGTCGCCACTGCGGCTGGCTCACCGCCCGCGCCGCCTACGATTACCATGAGAGCCTTCACCAGTATGACTGGCTCCCCGAGGCCCTCCTCCATCAGTTGCGATGGGACGTGGATGCCGTCTGGGTTCCCGAGATGGAGATCAACATGGAAGAGGAAATCGACCGCCTCAATGCCAAGATGGACGAGCACGACAGCGTGAACATTTTCCTCAGCGAAGGCGCCGGTCTCGACAACATCATCGCCGAGATGAAATCCAAGGGACAGGAGCCCGCCAAGGATGCCTTCGGACACTACCGGCTTGACTCAGTTAACGTCGGTCAATGGTTCGCGAGCCAACTCAAGGACAAACTCGGCGCAGAGAAATTCCTCGTGCAGAAGAGTGGTTATTTCGCCCGCAGCGCCGCGCCGAACGCGGATGATCTTGAGCTCATCAAAGCCAGTTGTGCCCAGGCCGCGAAATCCGCCCTTGAGGGAATCAGCGGCGTCGCCGGACTTGACGAGGACAACGGTGATATCATGAGCACGATCGCGTTCCCCCGCATCAAAGGCGGTAAACCTTTCGATATCGACGAGAGCTGGTTCACCAATCTCCTCGTCGAGATCGGCCAGCCCAAGGGGAGACGTATCGAGGCGCATTGAGGAATTCCTCCACTTACAGCGAAGCGAATAATAGCGGTGGCCATCTTGCCTTCGACCGTGATCACGGTTGACACTCCTCTCTGCTCGCTTACATTTCCCGCCCTTGCCCGGGAGGCTGTCGTTACCCTTCCACCCCCGTGGGGACGCTCTCCCCTCCCGCTAAGGATCTCCTCTGAGCCCCCTTATCCTTTAACTAGACAAACCACCCGGATCCAAACCAATACCATGGCCAAAAAGCAAACCGCCAAGAAACCCGTCGCTAAAAAAGTCGCCGCCAAAAAGCCCGCCGCGAAGAAGACCGCTCCTGTAAGGAAGCCCGCCGCGAAGAAAGCAGCTTCCAAAACGGTCGCCGCCAAGCCGACCAAATATGTCTACACATGGGGCGACGGAAAAGCGAACGGCAACGGGTCAATGAAGGCCCTCCTCGGCGGCAAGGGGGCGAACCTCGCCGAGATGACCCGCATCGGTCTGCCCGTGCCTCCCGGATTCACCGTCACCACCGAGGTCTGCACCTATTTCTACGACAACAAGAGAACCTACCCTGCCGTGCTCCGCGCCCAGATGGAATCCGGGGTCCGCAACATGGAGAAGATCATGGGCTGCAAGTTCGGTGACGCCAAGGGCATGCCGCTCCTCGTCGCCGTGCGCTCCGGTGCCCGCGACTCGATGCCGGGCATGATGGACACGATCCTCAACCTCGGCCTCAATGACGACACCGTTCTTTCACTCGCTGCCGCGACGAAAAACGAGCGCTTCGCCTGGGATTGCTACCGCCGCTTCATCCAGATGTATGGCGACGTCGTTCTCGGTGTGCAGAAGCGCGAAGGCGAAGACCACGAGCCCTTCGAAGTGGTCATCGAAGAGTTCAAGCACGCGAAGTATCACCGCGACATCATCGATTCCGACTTGACCGCTGATGATCAGAAGGAGCTCGTGAAGCGTTTCAAGGCCCTCGTCAAGCAACGCACCGGCAAGGGTTTCCCGAACGATCCGTGGCAGCAGCTTCTCGGAGCCGCCGGAGCTGTTTTCGGCTCGTGGATGAACGACCGCGCCATCGTCTACCGCCGCAAATATAACATCCCCGCCGAGTGGGGCACCGCCGTCAACGTGCAGGCGATGGTCTACGGCAACACGGGCACCAGCTCCGGTTCCGGAGTTGCCTTCACTCGTAACCCCGCCAACGGAGTCAACGAGTTCTACGGTGAATTCCTCATCAACGCCCAGGGTGAAGACGTCGTCGCCGGTGTCCGCACTCCCGAGCCCGTCTCCCAGCTCAAGAAGCAGATGCCGAAGTCCTACGCCGACCTCATGAAGGTTCGTGCTATCCTTGAGAAACACTTCAAGGATGTGCAGGACGTCGAGTTCACGATCCAGGAAGGCAAGCTCTTCATGCTTCAGACCCGTAACGGCAAGCGTACCGCCGCCGCCGCGCTGAAGTTCGCCGCCGACATGGTTAAGGAGAAGCTCATCGACTGGGAGACCGCGATCCTTCGCAACCCCGCCGACCAGCTCGACCAGCTCCTCGCCCCGATTTTCGACGTCGCCGAAGTGAAGAAAGCCAAAGCCATCGCCTCCGGCCTTCCCGCCGGTCCCGGTGCCGCCTCAGGCAAAATTTACCTCAATGCCGACCGTGCCGTTATTGCCGAGGCCAAGGGTGAGAAAGTCCTCCTCGTCCGCAACGAGACCTCTCCGGAAGATCTTCGCGGCATGATCGCCGCCGAGGGCATCCTCACGGCGAAAGGCGGGGTTTCCAGCCACGCTGCCCTCGTCGCCCGCCAGATGGGCAAGGTCTGCGTCTGTGGTGCCGCCGCGCTCGACATCGATTACGACAAGAAGACTGTCACCGCCGCCGGACAGACCTTCAAGGAAGGCGACTACCTCAGCATCGACGGTACTGCCGGCACGGTTTACGCGGGTGAGCTGAAAACCGCTCCCAGCGAGATCATCACCGGAATCGTCAGCAACAACAAGGCCGCCCAGAAGACGGAGAAGTTCAAAAACTTCCTCCAACTCATGATCTGGTGTGAGAAAGCGACCCGCCTCGCCGTCCGCACCAACGCCGACACCCCTGAGCAGACCCGTATCGCCCTCGCCTTCGGTGCGAAGGGAATCGGCCTGACCCGGACCGAGCACATGTTCTTCGAAGGCGATCGCATTGACGCGATGCGCGAGATGATCCTTGCCACCACTCTCGAAGGCCGCCAGAAGGCCCTCGCGAAGCTCCTCCCCTACCAGCGGGAAGATTTCACCGGCATCTTCACCGAACTCAAGGGCCTTCCCGCGACGATCCGCCTCCTCGATCCCCCGCTCCACGAGTTCCTCCCTCACGACGCCAAGTCGCAGGCCGAACTCGCGGTGAAACTCGGCGTCAAGGCTGAAGACATCGCGAACCGGGTCGAGCAGCTCCATGAGTTCAACCCCATGCTCGGACACCGCGGCTGCCGCCTCGGCATCGCCTACCCTGAGATCACCGAGATGCAGGCACGCGCCATCTTCGAAGCCGCCGCCGACGTGGCGAAGAAGAAGATCAAGGTCAAGCCCGAGGTGATGATTCCCCTCGTCGGTTTCAAGAAGGAGTTCGACCTCCAGGCCGAGATCGTCCACGCCACCGCCAAGAAGGTGATGGCCGAGAAGAAGGTGAAATTCGACTACCAGGTCGGCACCATGATCGAGGTTCCCCGGGGCGCCCTCACCGCCGACGAAATCGCGGCGAACGCCGAGTTCTTCAGCTTTGGCACGAACGACCTCACCCAGACCGCTCTCGGCATCAGCCGCGACGACATGGGCGCGTTCCTGATGCCCTACACCGAGGCTGAAGTCTTCAAGAAGAACCCCTTCGCGACCCTCGACGCCACCGGCGTCGGTCAACTCGTCGAGATCGCCGTCCAGAAAGGCCGCGCCACCCGTCCGAACATCAAGCTCGGGATCTGTGGTGAGCACGGTGGCGATCCGGACTCGGTCAAGTTCTTCCACAAGGTCGGCCTCGCTTACGTGAGCTGCTCACCCTATCGTGTGCCTGTCGCCCGCCTCGCCGCCGCCCAGGCTGCGATCGAGGAGAAGCGTGCCGCCGCGAAGAAATAAGGCATCCGCGATTCAATGAATTCCGAAAAGGCGGTTCCGCAAGGGACCGCCTTTTTTCGTTCTTTTCCAGAGAAGCGAGATCCGAAGAGCTCACACAAAGCCACGAAGCCACGAGGGAATCTCCTCTCTCCTGCATGGTTCCGTCCCGACCTCTTCTTTGTGTCTTTGTGTCTTTGTGTCTTTGTGTCTTTGTGTCTTTGTGTCTTTGTGTCTTTGT
>ERZ761602.3972-NODE-3972-length-19847-cov-8.791734_pt1 | contig 19847 bp, 9 predicted proteins | sample MGYA00512165_ERZ761602 | MGnify/ENA primary metagenome ERZ761602 (study PRJEB28899, sample SAMN02445085) | bioreactor sludge metagenome | biome: EBPR sludge; isolation source: Thorneside wastewater treatment plant | place: Australia: Brisbane, Thorneside... | reverse complement strand
GCCGGTATTCGTCCTCCAGGTCGCGCAGGCGGCCGCGCAGCTCGGTGGCCAGCGGGGCCAGCTCGGGCGCGGGCGCGAAGGGCGTCAGCAGGCCTTCGCCGCGCATCAGCGCGCGCGCGCCCTGGACCCAGCCGCGCCAGCTGAACTGCGCCACCGCCACTGTGATGAGCGCGATGGCCAGCCCCAGCGCGGCGATGAGGCCGATCAGGTAGCGGCGCGTGTCCTGGCTGCGGCGGTCGATGAAGCTCAGGTCGTGCAGCAGCACCAGGCGGCCGACGAGTTCAGGCGTGGCGACGGCGGCCGACGCCGCCGATGCCGCCGCCCGCACCGCCAGCGACTCGAGCAGCGGCGGCACCTCGCCCGGCGCCCAGTTGCCGTCGTCGGGCCCGGCGGGCGCGGGTGGCGGAGCCGCCGGCATCGTGCCCATCACGTCGTGCACGCCCACGTGCACGGTGCCGCCGGCCAGCGCCAGCTGCTGGTCGTCCTGTGCCGCGTCGGCCGCGCGGCGGCAGGTCAGTTCGGGGGGGAAGCGGTCGGTGCGCTGCAGCAGGTCGCCGGCGGGGCTGCACAGGCCGATGGCAAACAGCCGCTCGTCCTGCGCGGCGCGCTCGAACAGCGGCTGCAGCCGCGGCACGCGGCGCTCCACCAGGGCCTCGGCCACGGAATCGGACAGCGTATTGGCCACCAGCAGGCCGCGGCTGTTGAGGTCGCGGCTGAACCAGCGCAGCGTCACCTGGTCGAGCAGCGGCACGGCCAGCGTCGCGGCCAGCACCAGCGTGGCCGTCAGCGGCAGCAGGAAACGCAGCTGCAGGCGCAGCGAGCTCAAGGCCATTGGCTGTGGGGACTCTGCATTTGCATGGGGACAAATGTATATCATGCCCGACGACCTGCACCGGGAGGCCCCGTGACGAACCAGCCCATGCCGGCCCCGTCGGCAACAACCACCCGCGCGCCCCGGCCCACGACAGCGCCCAAGCCGCCGCGTGGCGGGACGCGGTGCGGACCGTGAGCGCACCCGGCCAGGCGCCTGCGGGCGGGCTGGGCGAGCAGGACCTGCACCTGTTCCGCGAGGGCACGCACGGCCGGCTGTATCGCAAGCTCGGCTGCCAGTGGGGCGTGGATGCGGCGCGGTTCGTGGTCTGGGCGCCGAATGCCCGGGCGGTGGACGTGATCGGCGATTTCAACGGCTGGCGCACCGGCGTGCACGTGGCGCGGCCCCGCAGCGACGGCAGCGGCCTGTGGGAGGCCGAGGTGCCCGGCGTCGAGCATGGCCATCGCTACCGGTTCGCCATCCGCACCGCGGCGGGCGACCTGGTCGAGAAGGCCGATCCCTTTGCGCGCCATGCCGAACTGCCGCCGGGCACCGCCTCGGTGGCCTGGCGCGACGCGGGCTACGCCTGGGGCGATGCCGGCTGGATGCAGGCACGCGCGGCCGCCAACGGCCTGGCGTCGCCGATGACGGTCTACGAGGTCCACCTGGGCTCGTGGCGCCGGGGTGAAGGCGGCGCGCTGCTCGACTACCGCCGCATCGCGCCCCTGCTGGCCGAGTATGTCGTGCGCATGGGCTTCACCCACGTGGAGCTGATGCCGGTCACCGAACACCCGTTCTATGGTTCGTGGGGCTACCAGACCACGGGCTACTTCGCGCCCACCGCGCGCTACGGCACCCCCGAGGACTTCAAGTTTCTCGTCGACACGCTGCACCAGGCGGGCATCGGCGTCATCCTGGACTGGGTGCCGTCGCACTTCCCGTCCGACGCCCATGGGCTGGCGCGCTTCGACGGCAGCTTCCTCTACGAGCATGCCGACCCTCGGCAGGGCTTCCACCCGGAGTGGAACTCGTCGATCTTCAACTACGGCCGCCACGAGGTGCGGGCCTTCCTGCTGTCGAGCGCGATGTGCTGGCTGGACGAATTCCACGTCGACGCGCTGCGCGTCGATGCGGTGGCCTCGATGCTGTACCTGGACTATGCGCGCCAGGACGGCGAGTGGATCCCCAACGCCTTCGGCGGGCGCGAGAACCTGGAGGCCATCGGCTTCATGCGGCTGCTCAACGAATCGGCCTATCGCGACCACCCCGGCGTGCAGGTGATCGCCGAGGAGTCCACCGCCTGGCCGATGGTGTCGCGCCCGACCTGTGTCGGCGGACTGGGCTTCGGCATGAAGTGGAACATGGGCTGGATGCACGACATGCTGGCCTACATGCGCCAGGACCCCATCCACCGGCGCTGGCACCACCAGCAGCTGACCTTCTCGCTGGTCTACGCCTTCAACGAGAACTTCATGCTGCCCCTGTCGCACGACGAGGTCGTGCACGGCAAGGGCTCGCTGATCGACAAGATGCCCGGCGACAGCTGGCAGCAGTTTGCCAACCTGCGCCTGCTGCTCGGCCACATGTGGGCGCACCCGGGCAAGAAGCTGCTGTTCATGGGCGGCGAATTCGGCCAGCGCCGCGAATGGAACCACGACCAGGCGCTGGACTGGGGCGCGCTGGCCGATGCTCGCCACGCCGGGCTGCAGCGCTGGGTGGAGGACCTCAACCGCTGCTGCCGCGGCGAGCCGGCGCTGCACGAACGGGACTTCGACGCCGCCGGCTTCGAGTGGATCGACGCCCATGACGCCGAGGCCAGTGTGCTCAGCTACCTGCGCAAGGCCAGCGACGGCTCGATGGTGCTGGTGGTGGCCAACTTCACGCCGGTGCCGCGCCACGACTACCTCGTCGGCGTGCCTCGCGCCGGCCGCTGGGCCGAGCGGCTGAACAGCGACGCCACGCTGTACGGCGGCAGCGGCGTCGGCAACGCGGGCGCCGTGCACAGCGTGCCGGTTTCGGCGCACGGCCGCTACCAGGCCTTGAACCTGACGCTGCCGCCGCTGGGCCTGCTCGTCTTCAAGCCGGAAGGCGGTGCCGCATGACGGCCGGTGGATCGGTGATGCCCATCGGCGTGGCGGACGGCCGCACGCGCGTGGTCATCGAGCGTGTCACGCCCGCCGTCGACGACGGGCGCTTCCCCGTCAAGCGGGTGCTCGGCGATCTCGTCCGTGTCGAGGCCGACTGCCTGGCCGACGGCCACGACGTGGTGGCCTGCGCGCTGCTCTGGCGCCGTGCCGGCGCCGGTGCATGGTCGCGCACGCCGATGCAGTCGATGGGCAACGACCGCTGGCACGCCGGCTTCACGGTCGACGCGCTGGGCGCCTGGGAATACACGGTCGGTGCCTGGGTCGACCCCTTCCTGTCGTGGCGCGGCGATTTCCGGCGGCGCATCGATCCCGACGACGTGCGCGTGGCCGCGCTGGGCGGCGCGCAGCTCATCCGCGAAGCGGCGGCGCGGGCCGGTGGCGGCGCCGAAGCCGCCCTGCTCGAGGCCTGGGCGGACGACCTGGCGGCCGCGGCCGCCGCAGGGGCCGACTTGGCCGAGCTGCAGCGCATCGGGCTGGACGAGGCGCGCGGGCGCATCGCGCAGAACCACCCCGACCTGCGGCACGAGCTGGTCCACCGCCCGGGGGCGGCCGAGGCCTTCCCGCTGACGGTCGAACGCGTGCTCGCGCGCTGCTCGGCCTGGTACGAATTCTTCCCCCGCTCGGCCGCCGGCGTGCCCGGCCGTCACGGCCGCTTCGCCGACTGCGAGGCCTGGCTGCCCTACGTGCAGCGCATGGGCTTCGACGTCGTCTACTTCCCGCCCATCCACCCCATCGGGCGCGCGCGGCGCAAGGGCCGCAACAACACGCTCGACGCCGTCCCCGGCGACGTCGGCAGCCCCTGGGCCGTGGGCGCGGCCGAGGGCGGCCACGACGCCATCCTGAACGAGCTGGGCACGCTGGCCGACTTCCGGCAGCTGCTGAAGCGCGCCGCCGGACATGGCCTGGAGATCGCGCTCGACATCGCCTTCCAGTGCTCGCCCGACCACCCCTGGGTGCACGAGCACCCGGCGTGGTTCCGCCAGCGCGCCGACGGCAGCATCCAGTACGCCGAGAACCCGCCCAAGAAATACCAGGACATCTACCCCTTCGACTTCGAGACGCCGCAGTGGCGCGAGCTGTGGGAGGCGCTGGCCGGCGTCTTCGAATACTGGGTCGGGCAGGGCGTGCGCATCTTCCGCGTCGACAACCCGCACACCAAGGCCTTCCCCTTCTGGGAATGGGTGATCGCCCGCATCCGCAGCAGCCACCCCGACGTCATCTTCCTGTCCGAGGCCTTCACGCGGCCCAAGGTCATGCACCGGCTGGCCAAGGTCGGCTTCAGCCAGAGCTACACCTACTTCACCTGGCGCAACACCAAGCGCGAGCTGACCGAGTACTTCGTCGAGTTGTCGCAGGGCCCGGGACGCGACTATTTCCGGCCCAACGCCTGGCCGAACACGCCCGACATCCTGCCCGAGGCGCTGCAGTACGGGGGGCGCGCGGTGTTCATGTCGCGCGTGGTCCTGGCCGCCACGCTGGCGGCCAACTACGGCCTCTACGGGCCGGCCTACGAACTGCTGGAACACCGCGCGCTGCGTGCCGGCGGCGAGGAATACCTGGACTCGGAGAAATTCGAGCTGCGCGTCTGGGACCGCGGCCGTGCCGATTCGCTGGCCGACTTCATCGGCGTGCTCAACCGCGCGCGGCGCGACAACCCGGCGCTGCAGGCCGATGCCGGGCTGCGCTTCCTGCCCATCGACAACGAGCAGCTGATCGCCTACGCCAAGGTGTCCGAGGACCGGTCCAACGTCATCGTCTGCATCGTCAACCTCGACCCCCACCACACGCAGAGCGGCTGGCTGGAGGTCGACCCAGCGGCCTTCGGGCTCGAGCCCGGCCAGGCCTACCAGATGCACGACCTCCTCAGCGGCGCCCATTTCCTCTGGAGCGGTGCGCGCAACTACGTCAGCCTGGATCCGGCGCGCTGCCCGGCGCACGTGATGCAGCTGCGCGCGCGCATGCGGCGCGAGAATGACTTCGACTATTTCCTCTGACGGGGCGGCCGTGAACACCGTGACCGAGCACACCCTTGCACAGGCCGAGCCCGCCGCCGGCAGCGACCCGCTCTGGTACAAGGACGCGGTCATCTACGAGCTGCACATCAAGGCCTACGCCGACGCCAACGGCGACGGCATCGGCGACTTCCAGGGCCTGACCCGGCACCTGGACCACGTGCAGTCGCTGGGCGTCAACACCATCTGGCTGCTGCCCTTCTACCCCTCGCCGCTGCGCGACGACGGCTACGACGTGGCCGACTACGAGGGCGTCCACCCGTCGTACGGCACGCTGGACGACTTCAAGGCCTTCGTCGACGAGGCGCATCGCCGCGGCCTGCGCGTCATCACCGAGCTGGTGGTCAACCACACCTCCGACCAGCATCCCTGGTTCCAGGCTGCGCGCCGCGCGCCCAAGGGCTCGCCCGAGCGCGACTTCTACGTCTGGACCGACGACCCCAAGCTGTACAGCGGCACGCGCATCATCTTCACCGACACCGAGAAGTCGAACTGGACCTTCGACGAGGTGGCCGGCCAGTATTTCTGGCACCGCTTCTTCAGCCACCAGCCCGACCTCAACTTCGACAACCCGGCCGTCGTCGAGGCCGTGCTGCGGACCCTGGAGTTCTGGCTCGGGCTGGGTGTCGACGGCTTCCGGCTCGACGCCATCCCCTACCTGGTCGAGCGCGACGGCACCCCCAACGAGAACCTGCGCGAGACGCACGAGGTCATCAAGAAGATCCGCGCCCGCGTCGACCAGAAATACCCCGGCCGGCTGCTGCTGGCCGAGGCCAACATGTGGCCGGAGGACGTGCGCGAATATTTCGGCGACGGCGACGAGTGCCACATGGCCTACCACTTCCCGCTGATGCCGCGCATGTACATGGCCATCGCCCAGGAGGACCGCCACCCGGTGGTGGAGATCCTGGCGCAGACGCCCGACATCCCGGCCGGTTGCCAGTGGGCCGTGTTCCTGCGCAACCACGACGAGCTCACGCTCGAGATGGTGACGAGCAAGGAGCGCGACTACATGTACAACATGTATGCGGCGGACACGCGGGCGCGCATCAACCTGGGCATCCGCCGGCGCCTGGCGCCGCTGCTCGAGAACGACCTCGACCGCATCAAGCTGATGAACAGCCTGCTGCTGTCGATGCCGGGCACGCCGGTGCTGTACTACGGCGACGAGATCGGCATGGGGGACAACATCTTCCTGGGCGACCGCGACGGCGTGCGCACGCCCATGCAGTGGACCAGCGACCGCAACGGCGGCTTCAGCCGCGCCGACCCGCAGCGCCTGTACCTGCCGCCCATTCAGGACCCGGTCTACGGCTACGAGGCCGTCAATGTCGAGGCGCAGTCGCGCGAGCCGTCGTCGCTGCTGTCGTGGACGCGCCGGCTGCTGGCGGTGCGTGCCGGCTCGCGCGCCTTCGGCCGCGGCCAGTTCGTCATGCTGCATCCCGGCAACCGCAAGGTGCTGGCCTACGTGCGCGAGCACGACGACGAGGTCATCCTGTGCGTGGCCAACCTCAGCCGCGTGGCGCAGCCGGTCGAGCTCGAGCTCGGCCCCTGGAAGGGCCGCGTGCCGGTCGAGATGATGGGACGCAACGCCTTTCCGCCGGTGGGCGAGCTGCCCTACCTGCTGACGCTGCCGGGCTGCGGCTTCTACTGGTTCCGGCTGTCCGCCGATGCGCGCCCGCCGCGCTGGCACATCGAGCGGCTGCCGCCCGAGGACCTGGCGGTGCTGGTGCTGTTCGACGGCTGGAACAGCTTCTTCCGCGGCCGCGTGGTGCCCTGGCGCATGGGCCTGGCCGAAAAGACCGGCGCCCAGCTCGAGCGCGAGCTGATGCCGCGCTTCCTGTGCCGCCAGCGCTGGTTCGCGGGCAAGGCCGAGCCGGTCGCGCGCGCGGCACTGGCCGACCATGCCGTGCTGGCCGCCGGCGGGCACGAGTGGCTGCTGAGCCTGGTCGACGCGCAGGGTGCCGGCGGCACGGCGCGCTATTTCGTGCCGCTGGCGCTGGCCTTCGACGACGACGACGAGGAGCGCGCGCGCGCCCTGGCGGCGCTGGCGGTGAGCAAGGTGCGGCAGCAGGCGCGCATGGGCGTGCTGGCCGACGCCATGGCCGACGAGCCCTTCTGCCGCGCGCTGGTCGAGGCCATCGGCGCGGGCCGCACGCTCAAGGCCGAGGGCGGCAGCGTGCGCTTCACGCCGGGCCGGGCCTATGCCGCCGTCGTCGGCGACGCGCTGCACACGGCAGCACCGCTGCGCCGCCTGACGCTGAGCAGCAACTCGGTCAGCCTGATCGGCGACAAGCTGTTCCTGAAGGCCTACCGCCGGCTGCAGCCCGGGGTCAGCCCGGAGCTGGAGATGGGCCGCCACCTCACCGACGTCGTCGCCTTCCCCCATTGCGTGCCGGTGGCCGGCAGCGTCGAGTTCCACGCCGCCGACGGCGTGGTGTGGACGCTGGCCGTGCTGCAGGGCCAGCTGCCCAACCAGGGGGACGCCTGGGTCTATACGGTGGACCAGCTGACCCGGCTGCTCGAGGGGCAGGCGGCGCCCGCGGCCGCCGCCGACGGCGCCGACGGCGCCTCGGGCGACGGCATCCCGGTCGAACGCGTGCAGGTGCTGGCACGGCGGGTGGCCGAGCTGCACCTGGCGCTGGCGCGGCGCACCGGCGTGCCGGCCTTCGAGCCCGAGCCCGTCGAGGCGGCCGACCTGCAGCGCTGGGCAGCCGCCGTGCGCGACGAATGCGCCCGCACGCGCGCGCTGCTGGAGGGCCAGCGCGGTGGCTGGCCGGCACCGCTGGCCGCGCTGGCGGACCAGGTGCTGCGCGCCTGGCCGTCGCTGCTGGCGCGCGTCGATCGCGTGGCGCAGGCGGCCCCGGCGGGCCTCAAGACGCGCGTGCACGGCGACCTGCACCTGGAGCAGGTGCTGATCTGCCGCGACGACTACTTCATCGTCGACTTCGAGGGCGAGCCGCAGCGCAGCTTCGCGGAGCGGCGCGCCAAGCAAAGCGCGCTGCGCGACGTGGCCGGCATGCTGAGGTCCTTCGACTATGCCCGCCACACGGCCCTGCACCAGGTGGCCCCGGCCGCCGCCGATGCCGAGCGGCTGGCGCCGGCTGCCGCCCGCTGGGGGCACCGGGTGCGCACCGCCTTCCTCGACACCTACCGCGAGGTGGTGACCGCCGGCGGCCTGTATGCCGCGCCCGGCGCCGGCTTCGAGGCCGCCCTGCCGCTGCTCGAGCTGTTCGAGCTGGAGAAGGCGCTGTACGAGCTGCGCTACGAGATCGGCAACCGGCCCGACTGGATCGCGGTCCCGCTGGCCGGCATTGCCGCGCTGGCCGGGGCCTGACCCGGCCTCTCACACAGGGACACACCATGCAGAACATCGATGTCATGCTCGAGCCGCTGCGCGCGCTGCTGCAGCAGGTGGGCGCCTTCATGCCGCGCCTGGCCCTGGCCGCCGGCGTGCTGCTGCTGGGCTGGCTGGTGGCCAAGGCCTTTCGCTTCAGTGTCGTGAAGGCGCTGCGCGCGCTCAATTTCCACGTGCTGACCGAGCGTGCCGGCATCGACGGCTTCCTGCAGCAGGGCGGCACCGAGAAGGACGCCACCGAGCTGTTCGGCTGGCTGGCCTATGCGCTGGTCATCCTGGCCTCGCTGATCGTCGCCTTCAACAGCCTCGGCCTGACCCAGGTGACCGACCTGCTGGGCCGCGTGCTGCTGTTCGTGCCGCGGCTGCTGGTGGCGCTGCTGGTGGTGGTCTTCGGCAGCTATTTCGCGCGCTTCGCCGGCCAGGCGGTCAGCAGCTACTGCCGCGGCGCCCGGATCAGCGACGGCGAGCTGCTCGGCCGCATCATGCAGTACGGCGTGATGGTCTTCGTGGTGCTGCTGGCGGTCGACCACCTGGACATCGGCGGCGGCCTCATCCAGCAGACCTTCCTGATCCTGCTCGCGGGCGTGGTGGCGGCGCTGGCGCTGGCCTTCGGCATCGGCGGCCGCGACCGCGCGGCGGCCCTCCTCGAGCGCTGGTTCCCGCGCGACGGCACCGGCCCGGGCGACCGGCCGCGCTGATGGCCGGCCGGATCGACGCCCTGTGGCCCGGGCGCCCCCATCCGCGGGGCGCCAGCTGGGACGGCATGGGCGTCAATTTCGCGCTCTTCTCCGAGCGCGCCGAGCGGGTCGAGCTGTGCCTGTTCGACCGCACGGGCCGCCACGAGGTGCAGCGCCTGGCCCTGCGCGAGCAGACCGACCAGGTCTGGCACGGCTACCTGCCGCAGGCGCGGCCCGGCCAGCTCTACGGCTGGCGCGTGCACGGGCCCTACCAGCCGCGCGACGGGCACCGCTTCAACCCGCACAAGCTGCTGCTCGACCCCTATGCCCGCTGCATCACCGGCAGCATGCGCTGGCACGACGCGCTGTTCGGCTACCGCATCGGCCATGCCGACGAGGACCTGTCGTTCGACCGCCGCGACAGCGCGCCCTACATGCCGCGCTGCAAGGTGGTGGAGACGGCCTTCAGCTGGGGCGACGACCGGCACCCGCGGGTGCCCTGGCACGAGACCGTGATCTACGAGGCCCATGTGCGCGGCCTGACCCTGCAGCACCCGGGCGTGCCGCCCGAGCTGCGCGGCACCTACGCGGGGCTGGCCTGCGCGCCGGTGATCGATCACCTCGTGCGCCTGGGCGTGACCACCGTGGAGCTGATGCCGGTGCACAGCTTCGTCGACGACCGCCACCTGGTCGAGGCCGGGCGGCGCAACTACTGGGGCTACAACTCGATCGGCTTCTTCGCGCCCGACGCGCGCTACAGCGCCTCGGGCAAGATCGCCGAATTCAAGTCCATGGTGCGCACGCTGCACGCGGCGGGGCTGGAGGTCGTGCTCGACGTGGTCTACAACCACACCGCGGAAGGCAGCCACCTCGGCCCCACGCTGGGCTTTCGCGGCATCGACAACGCCGCCTACTACCGGCTCGAGCCCGGCCAGCCGCGCTACTACCAGGACTTCACCGGCTGCGGCAATACGCTGAACATGCAGCACCCCCGCGTGCTGCAGCTGCTGATGGATTCGCTGCGCTACTGGGTCACCGAGATGCACGTCGACGGCTTCCGCTTCGACCTGGCGTCGGCGCTGGCGCGCGAGCTGCACGCGGTCGACCGGCTGAGCGCCTTCTTCGACGTGCTGCGCCAGGACCCGGTGCTGTCGCAGGTGAAGCTGATCGCCGAGCCCTGGGACCTGGGCGCCGGCGGCTACCAGGTCGGCAACTTCCCGGTCGGCTGGACCGAGTGGAACGACCGCTACCGCGACACCATGCGCAGCTACTGGAAGGGCGAGGGCGGCCTGATCGGCGAATTCGCGCAGCGCTTCACCGGCTCCAGCGACCTCTACAACCGCAGCAGCCGCCGGCCCTACGCCAGCATCAACTTCATCGCCGCGCACGACGGCTTCACGCTGGCCGACCTGGTGTCGTACGACCACAAGCACAACCAGGCCAACGGCGAGCACAACCGCGACGGCCACGACCACAACCTGTCGTGGAACTGCGGCGTCGAGGGCCCGACCGACGACCCGGCGGTGCTGGCCCTGCGCGCACGGCAGCAGCGCAACTTCATCGCCACGCTGCTGCTGTCGCAGGGCGTGCCCATGCTGCTGGCGGGCGACGAGATGGGGCGCAGCCAGGCCGGCAACAACAACGCCTACTGCCAGGACTCGCCGCTGAGCTGGGTCGACTGGGCGCTGGACGAGCACCGGCAGGTGCTGCTGGGCTTCACGCGGCGGCTGATGGCCCTGCGCGCGCGCCACCCGGTCTTCCGCCGACGCGACTTCTTCCAGGGCCGGCCGCTGTACGGCAGCAGCGTGCGCGACATCGCGTGGCTGCAGCCCGACGGCAGCGAGATGACGGCCGAGGCCTGGGGCCAGGGCCATGCGCGCGCGCTGGCGGTCTTCCTGTCCGGCGACGGCCTGGGCGACGTCGACGCCCAGGGGCGGCCGCTGCGCGACGACAGCTTCCTGCTGCTGTTCAACGCGCATTCGGGGCCGGTGTCCTTCGTGCTGCCGCACGGGCTGAGCGCCGGCCCGGGCGAGCTGCTGGTCGACACGCGCAGCGCGCACCCGCCGGCCGGCGTGTCCATCGAGCCGGGGCAGGCCTACGAGCTGGCCGGGCGGGCGCTGGCGCTGTTCCGCTTCGCCCGGCCCGACGACGAGGCTGCGCGATGAAGCGGCGGCACGACATGCCCTTCGGCGCCACGCTCGCCGCGACCGGCGGCGCGCGCTTCCGGCTGTGGGCACCCGGGGCGCGGCAGATCGAGCTGGTGCTGCCCGACGAAGGCCTGACCCTGCCGCTGGCGGCGCAGGCCGGCGGCTGGCATGGCGGCGAGCTGGCGCAGGCCGCGGCGGGCCTGCGGTATGCCTTCCGCATCGACGGCGGGCTGGTGGTGCCCGACCCGGCCTCGCGCCACAACCCCGACGACGTGCACGGCCCCTCGGTGCTGACCGATCCGCTGGCCTTCGACTGGCCCGACGCCCACTGGCGCGGGCGGCCCTGGCACGAGGCGGTGGTCTACGAGCTGCATGTCGGCTGCTTCACGCCCGCAGGCACGTTCACCGCCGCCATCGAGCGCCTGGACGACCTGGTGGCGCTGGGCGTCACGGCCATCGAGCTGATGCCGGTGGCCGACTTTCCGGGCCGTCGCGGCTGGGGCTACGACGGCGTGCTGCCCTTCGCGCCCGAAGCGAGCTACGGCACGCCCGACACGCTCAAGCAGCTGGTGGCGGCCGCCCATGCCCGCGGGCTGATGGTGCTGCTGGACGTGGTCTACAACCACTTCGGCCCCGACGGCAACTACCTGCACGCCTACGCCGGGGCCTTCTTCGACCGCGAGGTGGCCACGCCCTGGGGCGCGGCCATCGACTTCGACGGCGGTCACGGCCGCACGGTGCGCGACTTCTTCATCCACAACGCGCTGTACTGGCTGGAGGAGTTCCACTTCGACGGCCTGCGCATCGACGCCGTGCATGCGATGCACGACCGCTCGGCGCTGCACTTCGTCGACGAACTGGCGCAGGCCGTGCGGCGGGGGCCGGGGCGCACGCGGCACGTGCACCTGGTGCTGGAGAACCATGCCAACGACGCCGCGCGGCTGGCGCGCGATCCGCAGGGCCGGCCGCTGCTCGCCGATGCGCAGTGGAACGACGACCTGCACCACGCCCTGCATGTGCTGGCCACCGGCGAGACCGACGGCTACTACGCCGACTTCGCCGCGGCGCCGCTGGGGCTGCTGGGCCGGGCCCTGGCCGAGGGCTTCGTCTACCAGGGTCAGGCCTCGGCCTTTGCCGGCGGCATGCCGCGCGGCACACCCTCGGCGCAGCTGCCGCCGCTGGCCTTCGTCAATGCCCTGCAGACGCACGACCAGGTCGGCAACCGCGCCTTCGGCGAACGGCTGTCCGCGCTGGCCCGCGACGCCGGCCGCACGCCGGCCCTGCTGGCCCTGACCGCCTGCGTGCTGCTGGCCCCGTCGCCGCCGATGCTGTTCATGGGCGAGGAATTCGCCGCCGCCACGCCCTTCCTCTATTTCTGCGATTTCGACGGCGAGCTGGCCCGGGCGGTGACACGTGGGCGCCGCACCGAATTCGGCCGTTTTGCCCGCTTCGCCGACCCGGCGCTGCGCGAGCAGATCCCCGACCCCAACGACGAGCGCAGCTTCCGGCGCAGCCAGCTCGACTGGGGCGAGCGCATGCAGGCGCCGCACGCGCAGGTGCTGGCCCTGTACACCACGCTGCTGCACTGCCGCGCCCGCGAGCTGGTGCCCTGGCTGGACGGTGCCGCCAGCGGCCGCTGGTCGGAGCCGGCACCGGGCAGCCTGCACGTCGTCTGGCCGCTGGCCGGCGGACGCCGCTGGCACCTGCTGGCGCAGCTGGCCGACCATGCCGGGCCGGCGGCGCTGGTCCGGGCCCTGTCCGGACGCACCGTGCACCGCAGCCACGACGGCGGCCGCGCGCTGCCGCCCTGGTCGGTCCAGGTGGCGCTGGAGGGGCCGTGAAGCCGCGCGGCGCCGCCGCCGGCCCCGTGATCCCGCGGGCCACCTACCGCGTGCAGCTGCACCGCGGCTTCGGCTTTGCCGACGCGACGGCGCTGGTGCCCTACTGGGACGCCCTGGGCATCAGCCACCTGTATGTCTCGCCCATCCTCGGCGCGCGCCCCGGCAGCCCGCATGGCTACGACGTGGTCGACCATGGCCGGCTCAACCCCGACCTCGGTACGCGCGAGGACTTCGACCGCCTGGTGGCCGCCCTGCAGGCCCGCGGCATGGGCCTGGTGGTGGACATCGTGCCCAACCACATGGGCGTGCTCGGCGGCGACAACGCCTGGTGGCTGGACGTGCTGGAAAACGGCGCCTCGTCGGCCCATGCCGGCCATTTCGACATCGACTGGCAGGCCGCCGACCCGGTGCTGCACGGCAAGGTGCTGCTGCCCATCCTGGGCGACCAGTTCGGCGTGGTGCTCGAGCGCGGCGAGCTGCGCCTGGGCTTCGACGCCGGTCGCGGCTACTTCACCCTCGGCTACCACGAGCACCGGCTGCCGCTGGACCCGGCCACCTACGGCCGGCTGCTGCGTCCCGCTTTGCGCCGGCTGGAGGGCGGGACCGGCGGGCCGCGCAGCGAGCTGACCGCCGTCACCGAGGCGCTGGAGGCGCTGCCGCCGCACGACGTCGCCGGCCTGGGCCGAGCCGGCCGCGCGGCTGCGCCGGCAGGCCGGCAAGACGCGGCTGAAGGCGCGGCTGGCGCGCTGCCTGGGCGAGTCGGCGCCGCTCCTGGCCGCCGTGCAGGCGGTGCTGGCGCAGGTCAATGGCCGCGTCGGCGACCGCGCCAGCTTCGACGCGCTGGAGGCGCTGATCGAGCGCCAGCCCTACCGCCTGGCGCACTGGCGCGTGGCCGGCGACGAGATCAACTACCGCCGCTTCTTCGACATCAACGAGCTGGCGGCGGTGTGCATGGAGCGCCCCGAGGTGTTCGAGGCCACGCACCGGCTGGTGCTCGAGCTGACGGCCAGCGGCGCCATCGACGGGCTGCGGCTCGACCACCCCGACGGCCTGGCCGACCCGGCCGGCTACTTCGCGCGGCTGCAGCGCCGCCATGCCGAGCTGGCGGGGCTGCAGCCACCGGCCCCGGGGGTGGAGGGTCAGCCGGCCGACATGCGGCTGTACGTGGTGGCCGAGAAGATCGTCGCCCCGCACGAGCAGGTGCCGCGCGAATGGGCGCTGCACGGCACCACCGGCTACCGCTTCGCCAACGTCGTCCACGGCCTGCTGGTGGACCCCGCCGCCCGCGCGCGGCTCGACCGCTGCTGGCGCCTCTTCGCGCCCGACGAGGCCGAGGACTTCGACACCCTGTCCCGGCGCTGCCGCCACGTGGTGATGGACGGCAGCCTGGCCGGCGGCCTGACGGTGCTGGCCGGCGCGCTGCTGCGGCTGGCGCGCGAGGACCGGCGCACGCGCGACTTCACGCTGCACTCGCTGCGCCGGGCGCTGGCCGAGCTGGTGGCCGCCTTTCCCGTCTACCGCACCTACATCGTCGACCGGCCCAGCCGGCAGGACCGCCGGTACATCGACTGGGCGATCGGCCGTGCGCGGCGCCGCAGCGTGGCGGCCGACGCCAGCGTCTACGACTTCCTGCGCCGGGTGCTGCTCGGGCGGCCGCTGCCCGGCGCGCCGGAGGGCCTGGCCGCGCGCTGCCTGGCCTTCACCCGGCGGCTGCAGCAGTACACCGCGCCGGTGCTGGCCAAGGGCATCGAGGACACGGCGCTGTACCGGCACCAGCGCCTGGTCTCGCTCAACGACGTGGGCAGCGAGCCCGACGAATTCGGCCTGTCGGTGGCCGCCTTCCACGCCATCAGCCGCGAACGGGCGCTCAACCGGCCGGCGGCCCTGCTCAGCACCTCCACGCACGACGGCAAGCGGTCCGAGGACGTGCGCGCGCGCATCGACGTCATCAGCGAACTGCCGGCCGCCTGGCGGCTGGCCACGCGCCGCTGGAGCCGGCTGAACCGACGCCACCGCCGCACCGTCGACGGCCGGCCGGCGCCCACGCGCAACGACGAATACCTGCTGTACCAGCTGCTGGTCGGCAGCCTGCCCGCGGGCGTGCCCGACGACGCGGCGCTCGGCGCCCATGCCCTGCGCATCGAGCAGGCGATGCTGAAGTCGGCACGCGAGTCCAAGGCCGTCACGAGCTGGATGAACCCGCACCCGGCCTACGAGGCGGCGCTGGCGGGTTTCGTGCGGGCCGTGCTGCACCCGCGCGAAGGCCAGCTCTTCCTGGCCGACCTGCGGGCCAACGTCGAGGTCATCGCCTGGCACGGCGCGCTCAACGGGCTGACGCTGGCGCTGGTGAAGGCCTTCTCGCCGGGCGTGCCCGACTTCTACCAGGGCCACGAGCTGATCGAGCTGTCGCTGGTCGACCCCGACAACCGGCGTGCGGTCGACTTCGAGCACCGCCGCCGCTGTCTGGCCGAGGCGCAGGCGCTGCAGGCGCTGCCCGACGCGCCGGCGCGCCGGGCGGTGCTGCGCGGCTGGGCCGCGCAGGCCGCCGACGGGCGCGCCAAGTTCTGGGTCACCTGGCGCGCCCTGCAGCTGCGCCGGGCGCACGAGGCCATGCTGCGGCGGGCCGAGTACCTGCCGCTGGAGGTGCGCGGCAGTCGGGCGCAGCAGGTGCTGGCCTTCGCGCGGCGCGACGGCGCGCACTGGATCGTCGTCGTCGCGGGGCGGCTGCTGGCCGCCTTCGGGCGCCCGGCGGGCGTGATGCCGACCGGCGCCGACTGGGGCGACACCACCGTCGTGCTGCCCGCCACGGCAGCTGCGGCCGGACCGGCTGCGCCCTGGCTCGAGGACGCCCTCACCGGTGCCCGCCACGCGCCGGCCGGCGGCCTGCTGCCGCTGGCGCAGGTGCTGACGGACTTCCCGCTGGCGGCCCTGTCCGGTACCGTCGGCCCGAGCGATGAACCCGAGCGACACCCCCCCGACGACGGCCGCGGCGATCGACGCCTGCCGGCGTGAATCCCTGGCCCTGCTGGCGCGCAACCTCACCCGCCACGGCATCCTGGCGGCGAGCCGCAGCGAGGCCGCCGAGTCGCGGCGTTATACGCGCATCTTCGGCCGCGACGCCGCCATCTGCGTGCTGGCCATGTGCGGCAGCGGCGAGCCGGCGCTCGAGCAGGGCGCGGTCGACAGCCTGGACGCGCTGGCGCGCGAGCAGGCCGACAACGGCCAGATCCCCAAGTACGTCGACCCCGAGGGGCGCGACGCCGACTTCTGGTACCTGGGCTGCATCGATGCCACGCTGTGGTGGCTGATCGCGGTCGACCACGTGCGGCGCCAGGGCCGGGTCGCACCGGACCGCTGGCGCGACGGCGTGGCGCAGGCCCTGTCCTGGCTGCGGGCGCAGGAGCATCCGACCTTCAGGCTGCTGCAGCAGAACGAGGCCAGCGACTGGGCCGACATCATGCCGCGCTCGGGCTACGTGCTGTATACGAACGCCCTGTGGGTCGAGGTCAAGCGGCGCTACGGGCTGGCGCACCACGAGGCGACGCACCACCACTTCAACCACCTCTTCGACCCCTACCGCCAGGACCTGCCCGACTATCACCGCGCGCGGCTGCTGCGGCACTATGCCCGGCGCGGGCGGCGCGACCCGGGCCTGTACCTGAGCTTCGTCAACCTCGCCTTCGCCGGCAACGAGGGCGACGTGCTCGGCAACCTGCTGGCCGTCCTGTGCGGCGCCGCGGCCGAGTCCAAGGGCCACGCGATCGTGAAGACGATCGCCGCCGCCCACGCCGCCGAGCCCTGGCCGGTGCGTGTCGTGCTGCACCCCCTGGCGCGCTCGCACGAGCTGTGGCGGCCCTACATGGTGCGGCACCGGCAGAACCAGGTGCACCAGTACCACAACGGCGGCATCTGGCCCTTCGTCGGCGGCTTCTGGGTCTTGGCGCTGGCGCGGCTGGGCCTGCACGGGCAGGCCTGGCGCGCGCTCGGCGCGCTGGCGGCGGCCAATGCCGACGGCGGCTGGCGCTTCACCGAGTGGTTCCACGGCCGCACGCTGGCGCCGATGGGCATGGCCGGGCAGAGCTGGAATGCGGCCACCTTCCTGCTGGCGCTGCGCGAGCTGCAGGGCGGCGGGCCGGCATGGTGAGCGCCGACCGCGGCCCCGCGCACCCTCACTTGCGCCAGAACGAGGGCGTGAACAGCACCAGCACCGCCAGCAGCTCCAGCCGCCCGAGCAGCATCGCGAAGGTGCAGACCCAGGTCTGGAAGTCGCTCAGCGTGCCGTAGTTGACCGCCGGGCCCACCTCGCCCAGGCCGGGGCCGATGTTGTTGACGCAGGCGATCACGGCGGTGAAGGCGGTCACCACGTCCAGCCCGCTGAACAGCAGCAGCATGGTCAGCGTCACCAGCGAGGCGCCGTACATCATCATGTAGGCGATCACGCTGTGCATGACGCGCTCGCCGACCGCCATGCCGCCCAGCACCACCGGCGTCACGGCGTTGGGGTGCACGATGCGCACCAGCTCGCGCCGCGACTGCATCAGCAGCAGGATCATGCGGATCATCTTGATGCCGCCGCCGGTGCTGCCGGCGCAGGTGGCGAAGCAGCCGAGCAGGATCATCAGCAGCGGCGCGAACAGCGGCCACTGCGCATAGTCGTAGGCCGCATAGCCGGTGGTGGTGGCGATCGACACCACATGGAAGGCGGTGTGGCGCAGCGACTGCCAGAAGTCCGGGTAGGCGCCGTTGAACGTGAGGTAGACCGCGATCAGCGCGATGCTGCCGGCGAGCACGCCGACGAAGGCCTGCACCTCGATGTTGCGCAGCAGCGGCGCCGGCGAGCGGCCGCGCCAGGCGACGAAATACAGCACCAGGTTGACGCCCGCCAGCAGCATGAAGACGATGGCCACGGCCTCGATGGCCGGCGAGTCCCAGTGGCCGAAGCTGGCGTCGTAGCGCGAGAAGCCGCCCAGGCTGATGGTGGTGCACATGTGCAGGAAGGCGTCGACCCAGCTCATGCCGGCGGCGTGGTAGGCCAGCGTGCAGGCCAGGCCCAGCAGTGCGTAGCTGACCCAGATCACGCGCGCGGTGTCGGCGATGCGCGGCGTGAACTTCTGGTCCTTCATCGGGCCCGTGATCTCGGCCTTGAAGAGCTGGCTGCCGCCCACGCCCAGCATCGGCAGGATGGCCACCGCCAGCACGATGATGCCCAGGCCGCCGACCAGCATCATGAAGCAGCGCCAGACGTTGATGGACAGCGGCAGCGTGTCCAGCCCCGTCAGCGCGGTGGCCCCGGTGGCGGTGAAGGCCGAGGTGGCCTCGAAGATGGCGTCGGTGGCGCTCAGGCCCGGCACGCCCAGCCACAGCGGCAGCGCGCCGAACAGGGGCAGCACGGCCCAGGTCAGGCCCACCAGCAGGAAGCCGTCGCGCGGCTGCAGCTCGCGGCGGAAGCGCCGCGTGGCCAGGCTCATCGCCAGGCCGCAGGCCAGCGTGATGCCGCCGGCGGCCAGGAAGGCCTGCTCGGCGGGGTCGTGCTCGGCCAGCGCGAAGGCCAGCGGCACCAGCAGCAGCAGTGCGAACAGCACGACCATGCGGCCGACCAGGGCGACGACGGCCAGTGCGCCCATCAGAACATGAAGGTGGCGCTGACCTGGAACAGCTTCTCGACCTGCCGCACCATGCGCTTGCGCGGCACGAAGACGATGACATGGTCGTGCGGCTGCACCACGGTGTCGTGGTGGGCGATGATGACGCGCGGCTTGGCGAATTCGGGTTCGACCTCGCTGCCGTCGGCCAGGTGCAGGCCGCGCACGATGGCGCCGATGTGCGCGCCGTCGGGCAGGCCGATCTCGTCGATGCGGCGGCCGGCCATGCGGCAGGTCTTGGCGTCGCCGCGCACGATGCCTTCCAGCGCCTCGGCGGCACCGCGGCGCAGGCTGTGCACGGCCTCGACGTCGCCGCGCCGCACATGGGCCAGCAGCTCGCCGATGACGGCATGCGCCGGCGAGATGGCGATGTCGATCTGCGTGCCCTGCACCAGGTCGGCGTAGGCGCGGCGGTTGATGACCGCCAGCACGCGCCGTGCGCCCAGCCGCTTGGCCAGCAGGCAGGCCATGATGTTGTCCTCGTCGTCGCTGGTCAGCGCCAGGAAGAGGTCCATGTCCTGCACGTTCTCGTCGCCCAGCAGGTCCTCGTCGGTGCTGTCGCCGTGCAGCACCAGCACGTCGGCCGGCAGCTGCGTGGCCAGGTAGTCGCAGCGGGCGCGCTGCTGCTCGATGATCTTCACCTGGTAGCGGCCCTGCACCTCGCGCGCCAGGCGCAGCCCGATGCGGCCGCCGCCGGCGATCATCAGCCGCCTGACCGGGCGGTCCATCTTGCGCAGCGCGCCCAGCACGGTGCGCAGGTGCTCGGTGGCGGCCAGCACGAAGACCTCGTCGCCGGGCTCGATGCGCGTGTGGCCGTCGAGCTTGGGCAGCACCTTGTCCTGGCGGTAGATGGCCACGATGCGCATGTCCAGGTCGGGCGCCAGCTTCGGGATCTCGGCCAGCTCGTGCTTGACCAGCGGCCCGCCGGCCACCGCGCGCACGGCGATCAGGCTGACCAGGCCATGCCCGAATTCCAGCACCTGCAGCGCCTCGGGGTATTCGATCAGCTTGCGGATGTAGGCGGTGACGCTCTGCTCGGGGTGGATCACGTGGTCGACCGAGAAGCCGGCCTTGCCCAGCAGCTCGTTGCCCTCGTCGAACTCGGGGCTGCGCAGCCGCGCGATGGTCTGCGGCACGCCGAAGACGTCGTGCGCCACCTTGCACACCACCAGGTTGGTCTCGTCCTGCGGCGCGCAGGCGATCAGCATGTCG
>ERZ761602.3971-NODE-3971-length-19853-cov-19.204263_pt1 | contig 19853 bp, 15 predicted proteins | sample MGYA00512165_ERZ761602 | MGnify/ENA primary metagenome ERZ761602 (study PRJEB28899, sample SAMN02445085) | bioreactor sludge metagenome | biome: EBPR sludge; isolation source: Thorneside wastewater treatment plant | place: Australia: Brisbane, Thorneside... | reverse complement strand
CCGCCGGTCGAGCTGCACGAGCTCGGCGCCGGAGACACGATCGGGCGGTACCAGATCGTCGGCGTGCTCGGCGCCGGCGGCATGGGGCGTGTCTACCGGGCGCGCGACCCGGACCTGAACCGCGAGCTGGCGATCAAGGTGCTGCGGCGCGCGCCGGGGAGCGGCAGCGGCGGGCTCGAGCATCGCTTGCTGCGCGAGGCGCAGGCGATGGCGCGGCTCAAGCATGCCAACCTGGCGACGGTCTACGACGTCGGCTCGCTCCGCGGCGAGGTGTTCATCGCGTTCGAGTTCATCGACGGGCAAACGCTGGGCGCGTGGATGCGGACGCCGGGACGCAGGACCGACGAGAAGCTCGCCGCCCTCGTCGCCGCCGGTCGCGGGCTCGAGGCGGCGCACTCGGCCGGTGTCATCCACCGCGACTTCAAGCCCGACAACGTGCTGGTCGCGAAGAGCGGCGAGGTCAAGGTCGTCGACTTCGGCCTCGCGCGCGGGGTCGACAGCGGCGGGTCGGCGACCGGTCCTGCCGAGCAGCGGCGCCACGACGCGCTCGCGACCGAGCTGACGCTGACCGGTTCGCTCCTCGGCACGCCGGCATACATGGCGCCGGAGCAGCACGAAGGGCTCGCGTCGGACGCGCGCGCCGATCAGTTCGGCTTCGCCGTGTCGGCGTGGGAAGCGCTCTACGGTGCGCGGCCGTTCCAGGGCAAGACGATCGAGTCACTCGCGGCGGCGATCCTCGGCGGTGAGCTCCAGCCACCGCCCGCAGACACCGACGTGCCGCGAGACGTGGAGCAGGTCCTCCGCCGCGCGATGTCGGTCGCCCCCGACGCACGCTTCGCGAACATGGGCGAGCTGCTCGCCCGGCTCTCACCCGCACCGTCGCCCGCGCCCGCGCCGTCGCGACCGAAGCGAGGAAGGCTCGCGGCCGCGGCGGGGGGCGCGCTGATCGGCGCGGGCGTGCTCGTGTTCTTCCTCGGCCGGACCGACGGCACACGGCGCGCGCCGCCGCCGGATCCGAAGCAGCCGGTCTATTCCGTCGAGAGCGAGGCCGAGAAGGAGCGCATCGTCCAGACCATCCTCCGGCACCGCGCGCAGTGGAAGGAGTGCTATGCGAGCGTGGCCCTCGCCGATCCGTCCATCGGCGCAGGGACCGTCTCGATCGCGTTCGAGATCGGCCGCGCAGGCCGCGTCATCGGCACGCAGATCGTCGCCGACGACTTCGCCGGCCGAGGCGGCGTCGCGAGCTGCATCGGCGCCCGGAGCATGGAGTGGCAGTTCGCGGCGCTCACGAGCGCGGACACCGTGACGGTGACGTTCCCCTTCCAGTTCGATCTCCCGGAGACGGGCGAGCTCGACCGCGAGCGGATCCGGAGGACGATCCGCGACGACATCGATCGCGTCACCGGCTGCTACGAGGACGCACTCGCGGCCGACCCGACGACCCCGGACGGCAAGGTCTCGATCGAGTTCGAGATCGGCGGCGACGGTAACGTGCGCTCGACCCGCATCGTCGACGACGGCTTCCCGGGCAGGGGGCGGATCGCCAGTTGCGTCGCTGCCAAGAGCATGGAGTGGCGGTTCCCGCCGCCGGCCGGCGGCGGCATCGTCAAGGTCACCTATCCGTTCAGCTTCCGGCAGGCTCCCGGCGACGCTGCTGGCGCTTCGCCTTGAAGGCCTGACGCGCGGCGCGCTGCTCGTCGGGGGAGAGCCAGCCGTTCCGGTCGGCGTCGAACTGCCGGAGCTTCTGGATGCGGCGGTCCTGGCGGTACTGGCGCGCGAACTGCCTGGCGGCGCGCTTCTCGTCGCCGGTAAGCTGTCCGTCGCCGTCGCGATCGAACCGCTGCACGAGCCGCTGGTGGAGCTTGTGCTGGCGGTGGCGATGCTTCTTGCCGTGGAGCTGCTTGCCGCGGTGCTTCATCCGCTCCCCGGGCTGCTCCATGCCCGGCTGTGACGGGCCCGCGTGCGGACCGCGGTCGGCGAAGGCGGACGAGACGCCGCCGGCGAGGACGAGCCCGGAGGCGAGCGCGAGGGAGAGGACGATTCGCTTCATGCCCGCACTGACCCGCGGCCGGCGCGAAGGTTAGTTGCAGGGCGTCGCCAGCGACGCGGGCGCCGGGACCACCGGCGTCCCGGTGCGCACGTAGCTCTCGAGGAAGCAGCCGTACTGGTGCTTCACCTCGTCGAGCTGACGGTAGAGGTAGTGGGCGTCGGCGATGCCGTCGCTGGCGAACTGGACGACGACGCGGGTCTTGCCCTCGACGTTGGCGGTCACCGGGTACGTGTCGAGGCCGCCCAGGCCGTCGAGCGCCAGCGCCTCCTGGAGCTCGGGCCAGAGCGCGGCGCCGGCCTGGCGGTTGCCGTAGGCGAGCGCGGCCGCGTCGAAGATCTCGGTCGGGAAGTAGACGTCGTTCAGGCCGACCGGCTCGTAGACGTGGCGCGCCGGGAAGCCCGGCAGCGGGCGGCGCGCGAGGCGCGCCATCGACGCCATGGGCTCGGCGATCTCCCAGCCGACCGAGATGAGGGCGAGGCCCGGGTGCAAGAAGGTGAGCTGGGTCTCGTCGGTCGCGAACACGCCGCCCACGAAGCCGCGTGCGCCGGCGATGAGGTCGGTGTCGAGGATCATCTTGCTCCAGTAGCCGCCCGCGCCCGTCGGCACGAGCGCGCCCAGGCGCGGCTCGACGGCGCCGATCATGTTGGTGTACATGCCGCCCATCGACTGGCCGCCGGCGGTGATCCTGGTCGCGTCGAAGCGGTGCATGGCGACGCCTGAAGGCAAGGTCGGCCCGGCGCAGCCGGCGAGTGCGGCCGGCGGGATGCGCAGCTCGAGGAGCGCGTCGAGGAGCAGGCGCTGCTCGATCACGCCCTGCTGGAACGTGAACGGGAACGCGCCGAGGTTGAGCAGGTTGAGGTACTCGTAGTCGCTCGCGTTGGCGTAGCGCTCGGGGTTCAGCGGCAAGGCCGACGCGGCGGCGGCGATGCCGTGGCGCGCGACGACGTAGCCCGGCCCCTCGCCGACGACGGGCTGGCCGCCGACGGTCAAGGTCTTGCCCAGATCGACGAGGCCGCTCGAGAGGCCGCCCGAGCCGTGGAAGAACTGGTAGAGCGGCCACCCCGCCGCCGGCATCTCGCCCGCGGGGATCGTGATGACCAGCGGCGCGGTGAGGTCGCCCTGCTTCACGGGCACGCCGTCGCCGTCGAGGACGAAGGCGCCGTCGGTCGAGAACGGCGCCACGCCGGACTGGAACTGCGGGAAGGTGACGTCGGCGAGGAGCTCGCAGTAGCCCTGGTGCGCGGCGCCGTCGACCGGATCGAGGCGGATGTTGGTGATGACCGCGTCGTGGGCGGCACGCAGCGCCTCGCTGCGCGCGTGGAGGAGCGCGACCTCGTCGCCGGTGGTGAACACGGTCGCGGTGAGGACGTCGTCGCGCGCGACGCCGAGGTCGTCGAGCACCGGCCACAGCGGCGCGTAGACCGCGGCCAGCTCCGCGCCGCGCGGCCCCGCCGGCGTGCGCCCGGCCGCCAGGTCGGCGATCGCGCGCGGCGGCGCGACGCCCGGCGCCACCGCGCGGCGCACGACGACGGCGTACGTGGTCGACGGCGCGTTGACCCAGCCGGGGCGCGGGCCGACGCCGAGGAGGAACGCGGCGGCGGTGTCGTCGGGCTGGAGCGTCTGCGCGACGATGGGGACGAGCGAGCCGCGCGCGGGCGAGTCGGGATCGATGTCGACGTAGAGGATCGGCGCGTCGGGAGTCGCCGCGATCAGCTCCGACACGGTGCGGGCCGGCAACGCCTCGGCGAAGCGGAAGTACGCGCTCGCCATCACGGCGAAGCCGCGGCGCGCGTCGGCCAGCGCGGTCAGCTGCGTCACCAGGCGGTTGTTGCCCTTGTTGGGGAAGCCGGCGTACGCGGCGGTGCCGTCGGCGTCGAGCCGCAGGTCCGACGGGAACGGGAAGTCGAAGAACGTGTCGCCGGCGAGCTCGCCCTCGAGGTCGAACAGCGCGCCCGGCGCCTCGTCGTCACCGCCGCCGCAGGCCGCCAGCGCGCTCGCCAGCGTGCATGACAGGGAGCACAGGAAGCGGCGTGGCGACAGCATCCCCCGAGGAGACGCCGCCGCGCCGCCGCTGTCAACCAACGAGCGTGCGGCGCGCGCCCGTGATCCGGGGCGTGGCCGCGACCTCGCGCACCAGCCGTCCGACCATGTCGGGAACCCGGGTGCGCCCGCCGGCCACGCGCGTGCCGAACTGCGCCAGCATCGCCGCGTCGGCCTCGGAGACGTTGTCGCCGGTGACGACGATGAGCGCGCCCTTCATCTCGTCCAGGCCGCGCGCGTACATGACCAGCTCGAGCGCGTTCATGCCCCCGGCCATCTTGCCGAGGGTGGCGTCGATCAGCACCAGGTCGGGGCGGTCGCGCGTGAGCTTGGCGGCCGCCTCCTTCCCGTCGCGCGCAGCGTCGACCTGCGAGCGCGGGTGCGCGCGCCGCACCGCGCTCCACAGCTGGCGCACGCGATCGCCGTCGTCGTCGACGACGAGCACGCGCACGCTGCGCTTGCCGGCCTGCGCGCGCTCGTTGACGATCTCGAGCTGCTCGACGACGCTGGCCGCGTCGTACGGCCGCGCCGCCGGATCCTTGGCCAGGAGCTCGCCCACGAGATCGGCGAGCTCGACCGGCAGGTCGGTGCGAACTTCCGCGAGCGCCGGCGGGCGCTGGTGCACGTGGCCGAACATGGTCGCCTTGATGGTCTCGCCGCCGAACGGCGCCTGCCCGAGCGCCAGCTCGAGCGCGAGGCAGCCGAGCCCGTAGAGGTCGATCGACGCCACCGCGGCCGGATCGGCGGCGCTCTTCTGCCCGGTGATCACCTCGGGCGCGAAGCACACGCCGGCGGGTCCGATCGACGGGAGCTGGCCGAGCGAGAAGCGACCGAAGACGACGCGCTGATCCGCCGTGATGAGCACGGTCTCGGGCGCGAGGTCACCGACGGCGAAGCCGGCCTGGTGCACCGACGCGAGCGCGCGCGCCGCGGCGAGGACGAGCGACACCAGCTCGGTCGCGCTCGGCCGCGCGCCGGTGGCGGCGATGGCGCGCAGGTGATCGCGCGCCGTGACGCCGTCGATGTACTCGCCGGCCAGGTACTCGGCGCCGCGATGGTTGCTGACGCCGAACACGGCCGCCGCGGCGGTGCCGCGCGCTGCCACCGCCGCGCATCGCCGCGCCTCGGGGACGAGCGACGGCGTGCCCGGATCGCGCCACGCGACCTTGAGCACCGCGGCGCGCTCGACGAGCATGTCCCAGACCTCGAACACGCTGCCGGCGTCGGCGCGCGCGATCTCGCGCCGCACCGTGTACGTCGAGCTGATGACCTCGCCGATGCCGAGCGCGGGCTCCGGGCTGTCGCGGAACCCGGTCGGCGCCTGGAACGTGCGACCGCCGGTCGAGCCCGGGCTCGTACCGGGCTGCAGCGGAAACTTCTGTCCCTTCCAGCTCATGCCGTGCGAATCCATCTTACCGCGTCGGACGCTTCTCGCGGCGGTCCTCGACCACGCGCCACATGTACCAGGCGGCCAGCGAGCGCCAGGGCCGCCACGGCTCGGCGACCCGCGCGAGGCGCTGGCCCTCGGGCATCGCCCGCATGCGCAGGAAGTACTGGAGCCCCTGCCGCACGCCGAAGTCGCCGACCGGCCAGACGTCGGGGCGTCCCAGGCCGAACATCGCGAACATGTCCACCGACCACGGGCCGATGCCGCGGATGGGGAGCAACATCGCCGACAGCTCGGCGTCGCTGGCGGCGAGGAGCGCCTTCGGCTTCACCCGCCCGTCGGCGAAGTGCGTCGCGAGGTCGATCAGCGCGAGCGCCTTACCGCGCGACAGCCCGGCCGGGCGCAGGCTCTCCGGCGTGGCGGCCGCGAGCGCCGCCGGCCGCGGGAAACGCGCGCTGCCGAACCGGGCGCAGAAGCGCTTGTAGATCGTCGCCGCCGCGGCGCCGGCGAGCTGCTGGTAGATGATGGCGCGCCCGAGCGTCTGGAACGGATCCTTGGTCGGCGTCAGATCCGGAACGCCGTGGCGCTCGACGAGCGGGGCGAAGCGCGGCTCGACCCGCTGGAGATGCGCCGCGGCCGCGGCCACGTCATAGGTCATCCGCCGCTGTTGCTACCACACCTCGCGCGGTCCGGATCGTGTGGCGGTGGACGTCGAACGCGTCGGCGGCGCCCGGCTCGCTGCGCCGCCAGAACGCGTCCCACGCGGCGCGGGCGCGGTGGGCGAGCGGCGCCGGCGCCGGCGGGAACATCAGCTCGACGACCGCGTTCAGGCTCATCGCCGCGACGTTGCGCTCGCGATCGAACGGGATGCCGGCGGCAGCGTAGGCGACGCCCAGCCCGGCGAGCTGCTTCTTGCGCACGCTGTCGATGATCTGGCGCGGATCGACGCCGAGGGTGACGAAGTCATCGCGCACGAGCTGCAGCTCGGTGAGCGCCCAGTACATGAGGCGGATCTGGAAGGTCACGAGCCGCACCCCCTCGCGGCGCGACATCGCGGCGAGCAGCGTGGGCAGGAACTGCATGCCGAGGCCGACGTGGCGCGCCTCGTCGCGCTCGTAGTAGCGCAGGAGCTCGGTGAGCACGGGCTCGACCTTCGCCTCGCGCACCGCCTGGAAGAGGCCGAGCGCGATCGTCTCGATCATGAGCTGCATGCCCATGAGCTTCGCGGCGAGGTCGTCGGTGTCGAGGACGAGATCGAGCAGCGCCTGAGGCGCGCGGTCGAGGCGACCCGGCTTGAAGCCGAGCGCGACGAGATAGTCGTGCATCACGTAGAAGTGGCGGGCCTCGTCCATCGCCTGGCTGGTCGCCGCCATCTTGGCCTCGAGCGGGACGAGCCGATCGGCGAGCTGCGCCGAGATCTTCCACGCTGCGAGCTCGCCCCAGAGGATGATCGTGAAGACGCGCTCGAGCGCCTTGCGCTGCCGCTCGTCGACGTGGACGCCGCCGTGCTTCGCGAGGAGCTCGCCGAGGACGTCCTTGCCGTCCCACGCGAGCTCCTGCCCGCGGTGGTAGATGTTCTCGCACTTCGCCAGCCGCCGGGCCTCGTCGGCGGAGCGGGCGAGATCGAACATGTCGTAGCGCAGCTGCGACGTCCCGAATCCTGCGATCGCCATGCGCGGTCCTCCTGCTGGCCGAACGGCCGACTGACTGCCGTTCAATAATACCGTGAGATGCCACGAGATGCTCGATCGGCTCGTGCTACGACGAGCCGACGTGACCGCGTACGCGCTCGTGCTCGCCTCCGCGTTCCTCCACGCGGCGTGGAACGCGCTGGTCAAGAAGAGCGCCGATCCGACCGCGGCGGTGCACGCGGTCGTCGCCGCGGCGGGCGTGGTGGCCGCGGCCGTCGCGGTGGTCGAGCTGGCCGTGGTCCCGGGGACGACGCTGACCGCGCGCGCCGCCGTGCTCGGCGCGGTCGCCGGCGCGCTCGAGGCCGGCTACTTCCAGACGCTCGGACGCGCCCTCGCCGCGGGGCCCCTCGGGCCGGTCTACACGATCTCGCGCGGCACGGCGGCGATCGCCGTCTGGCCGATCTCGATCGTCGCGCTCGGCGAGAAGCTGACGCTCTTCTCCGGCGCGGGCAGCGCGCTCGTGCTCGCCGGGCTCGCCGCGTCGTCGCTCGAACGAGGGACCTCGCGGACCGCGGTCCTGTGGGCGCTGGCGACGGCCGCGTTCATCGCCGGCTATCACTTCGCCTACAAGGCGGCGCTCCTCACCGGCTCGTCGCCGGCGCTCATCTTCTGCGTCGCGATCGCCGTCGCCGCCGGCCTCGGCGCGATCCTCGAGGGCACGCGCTACCGGCGCGCGCTCGCCGGCGCGGTCGCGAACGCGCCGCTCGGCACGCTCGGCGGCGGCGTCATCTGCGCGGCCGCGTTCCTCCTCTTCATGTACGCGCTCCAGGACGGCGGCGCCGGCTACGTCTTCACGCTCCGCAACACCTCGGTGCTCTGGGCGACGGCCCTCGCGTTCACCATCGGCGACCGCCCCGGCCCGCGCCAGCTCGCCGGCGCGGCCCTCGTCTTCGCCGGCGCCGCGCTCATGGGCCTGGGCCGCTGACGCTCCTGCGGCCGCGTGAGGGGCGTGGGGCGGCGAGAACGCCCGATGCGTGAGGCGCTGGACCGTACTGTTCGCGCTGGGCGTCGTGTGCACGTGGCGCGCGGGTAGGTCGCCGCGCACGCGTGATAGCCACGATGCGCGAGTCGACGAAGGCTCTACGCCGGCAGGTGCGGGATCCTCGTGTACGGCTTCACGCCCGCCCGCGGCTCTGCCCGGTCGTCACGCCGCCCGCGATCAGGTGCGCGAGCCGCAGCGGCTCCGGCACGTTCCCGTGCAAGGTCGTCGCCTTCAACAAGGCCGCCGTCTCCGGCCGCGTCAGCCCGACGCGCTGCACCCACATCGGCCCGATCTGCTCGAGCGCCCCGGCCGCCTGGACGAGCTTCCACTTGCGCGCGCCGCCGCGCGTCCGCTCGCGCAGCGCCTCCTCGACGAGGTTCAGGCGCGGATGCCGGCGCACCGCGACCACCACCGGCACGTCGAGCTCGCGGCTCAGGCGGTGGATGTCGACGACGTTGAACCCCGCCAGCGCGATGCCCTGCAAGAGCACCGCCCGCACGTGCTGCTCGAACTTGCCGCCGCTCACCAGCCGCACCAGCTCGTCGGTCGCGTTCACGCCGTCGCGCCGGACCTTGCCCGACACGACGCCGTCGAGCCGCGTGCGCGAGCACACCGCGCCCACGACGCGCACGTCGCCGTAGTGCTCGTGCGCGAACGGCGCGTCGTCGAACCCGACGACGTTCGTGATCGGCTTGCCCACTACGGGGGACCGTAGCGCAGCGCGAGGCCGCCGACACCGACGATGAACACCTCGCCCGTCGGTGCAACCCAGACGTGGAACAGCGGGTTGGTCGTCGGGACCGCGACCTGCTCGAACGCGTTCACGCCGTCCGAGAAGTAGACGAGACCGTTGGTCCCGACCACCCAGATCCCCGACGGCGTGGCGAACACGTCGAAAAGGTTGCTGGTCGTCGGGCTGGCGAGCTGGGTCCAGCTCCCGCCGCTCCGCCGCAGGATCTTGCCGCCGGCGCCGACGGCGTACGCGACCCCGCCGGTCATCGCGTGGACACCGCGCAGATCCCCGATGACGGTGCTGTTCTCGGGCGACCAGGTGCTCCCCTGCCAGTGCAGGATGGCGCCGCCCTCGCCGACGGCATAGATGTCGTTCGCCGAGCTCCCATGGATCGCCGCCAGATCGGCGGTCCCGTGGATCGACGCCGACCAGCTGTTGCCGTCGTGGCGAAGGATGTAGCCGTCGAGGCCGACCGCGAAGACGTTGGTCGAGGAAGCGCCCCAGACCCCGTAATAGTAGATGCTGTTGCCAGTGGGCGCGGTCTCGGACGTCCAGCTGCCGGCGCCGTCCTTGCGCGTCAGGACGCCCCAGTCGCCGACGGCCCACGACCGGCTCCCGTTGGTCCAGACGCCGAACAGGTAGAGGAACGTCCCCGCGGGCTGGGTTTGCCAGGTGGAGCCGTTCCAGCGGATGATCGTCCCGTCCTGGCCGACCGCGTAGACGTCGTTGGCCGCGGTCCCGAAGACGTCCTCCAGCAGGACGGTGACGTTGGTCGTCGTCACCTGCCACGTCCACGGGGGCGGCGCATCGATCGGCGGCGCGTCGACCGTGGCATCGATCGGCGGCGCGTCGACCGAGGCGTCGATCGGCGGCGCGTCGACCGAGGCGTCGATCGTCGGCGCGTCGACCGTCGCATCGATCGGCGGCGCGTCGATGGCGGCGTCGACCTCCGCCGCGTCGATCGCCGCATCGACCGCCGCATCGGGCTCGGCGGCGTCGGCGCCTGCGGCGTCGATGGCGCTCGCGTCGAGCTCTCCCGGCTGCTTCTCCGGGAACGTGCACCCCGCCATCACCAGCGCGAGCGCCACGCCCGGCACGGCCGCTCCCCAGCGACGGAGGTCGCTCACATCGCCCCCGTCAGCGTGACGCCGACCCGGTCCTCCCCGACGAGCGGCACGACCCCGACACCGCTGCGATCGCGACGGTCGGGCGCCCCCACGATCCAGAGGGTCGCGCCCGTGGCGACGAACAGCCCGCCGGCCACGAAGAGGACAGTGGCCTTCGTGCCCGTCGAGCGCGCCTCGCGATTGAGTCGCAGCCCCTCGGCATCATTGCAGGTCGTGGTCGGACAGATGGCATCGGAGTCGGCCTGGTACCCGCCCGCCTTCAAGCCGAGCACGACGCCTCCGCCGAGCGCCAGCAGGCCCGCGCCGGCGACACCCAGCGACGCCTTGCGCAGCGACGTCAGCGAGCCGGCCGGCCGATCGACCGGCGGCTCGATCACCGGCGAGGACGCGGCGTGGACGGATGACGCCCCGCCGGCCGATGCCTCGGTCAGCCGCGGGATCTCGAGCTCCTCGCGATCGAGCTCGGTGGCCACCGCCACGCGCGCGCTCCACGCCACAGTCCCCGGCGCGCGCGCGACGATCTCGTACTCGCCGCCGTCGAGATACTGGGGGCTGCCCCACTGGGCCTCGTCGAGCAAGACCCCGTTGCGCATGATCTCCAGCCCGCTCACCCGGCTGCTGTCGGGTACGACGATCCGCAGCGAGGAGAGGCGCGGCTGGAGCGCATCGACGCGCAGCCGGGACGGCTCGACCAGCACCGGGTCGGTGCGCGACGCCAGCGTCAGTGCCTGTCGGAACGTCGACCACGCCGACGCGAGCCGACCATCCGCCTCCTGGCATGCGCCGAGGTTCATGAGGGTCACCGCGGACGGCGCGATGCGGTGGCTCGCCTCGAACTTCTTGCACGCCTCGTCGAGGCGGCGCCCGGCCATGAGCGCCTTGCCCTCGTCGAAGAGCTGCTGGGCCTCGATCTCGCGGTCCGCTCGCGCCGGCCACGCCGATGCGAGCAGACACGCGACCGCCGCTGCGATCGTCCGCTTCCCCACGCGACGATGGTACGCCAACGCCGCGCGGGATCCCAGCGAGACGCGCTCGCCTACTTCTTGGCGTCGGCCTTGGCCTTGGCGGCCTTGGCCAGGAGCTCCTCGCCGATGTTCGACGGGACCTCGGCGTACTTGGCGAACTCCATCGTGAACTCGGCCTTGCCCTGCGTCGCCGAGCGGAGCGGCGTCGAGAAGCCGAACATCTCGGCGAGCGGCACCTCGGAGTCGACGCGCGCGCCGCCCTCCTCCTCCTGCGAGCCGATGACGATGCCGCGGCGCTGCATGATGAGCGACAGCATGTTGCCCGAGAACTCGGCCGGGCCCTCGATCGACACCTTCATGATCGGCTCGAGGATGCGGGGCTTGGCGCGCGGGAAGAAGTCGCGGAACGCGCCGCGGGCCGCCTCCTGGAACGCGATGTCGCTCGAGTCGACCGCGTGCGACTGACCGTCGTTGATGGTCACGCGCACCCCGACGACCGGCACGCCCAGGCGCGGGCTCTTGGCGATCATCGACTTGAAGCCCTTCTCGCACGCCGGGATGAACTCGCGGGGGATGGAGCCACCGCGGATCTCGTCGACGAACTCGAACTCGCCGTCGAACGGCTCGGCGAAGCCGGCGACGCGGCCGTACTGGCCCGAGCCACCGGTCTGCTTCTTGTGCGTGTAGTTGAACTCGGTCCGGGCACCGATGGTCTCGCGGTACGCGACCTGCGGCGGGCTGGTGATGACCTCGGCCTTGTACTCGCGCTTCATGCGCTCGATGTACACGTCGAGGTGCAGCTCACCCATGCCGGCGATGATGGTCTCGTTCGACTCGGCGTCGACCCAGCACTGGAAGGTCGGGTCTTCCTTGGTGAAGCGGTTGAGCGCCTTCGACATGTTGATCTCGGCGCCCGAGTCCTTGGCCTTGATCGCGACCGAGATGACCGGCTTGGGCACGAACATCGACGTCATCGCGAGGTTCACGGTGCCGTCGGTGAAGGTGTCACCCGAGTTGCAGTCGATGCCGAACAGCGCGCAGATGTCGCCGGCGCCGGCGTCGGTGATGTCTTCCTTGTCGTCCGAGTGCATGCGCACGAGCCGGCCGACCTTCACCTTCTTGCCGTTGCGGGTGTTGACGATGAAGTCGTCCTTCTTCAGGTGACCCTGGTAGATGCGGACGTACGTGAGCTGCCCGTAGCGGCCGTCCTCGAGCTTGAACGCGAGGAGGACGAGCGGCTTCTTGGGATCGCTCTCGAGGACCTGCGGCGCCTCTTCCTTGTCCAGGTCGAGGGCGACGTTCTCGACCTCGCGCGGGTCGGGGAGGAAGTGGGCGACGCCGTCGAGGAGGATCTGGACGCCCTTGTTGCCGAGCGCCGAGCCCATCATGACCGGCGTGCACTTGAGCGCGATCGTCGAGTCGCGGAGGCACTTGCGGATGACGTCGGGCGTCACCTTGTCCTCCAGCATCGCCTCGGTCATCTCGTCGTTGACCATCGAGAGCTGGTCGAGCATCTGCTCGCGCAGCTTGTCGGCCTCGGCCTTGAGCTCGTCGGGGATCGCCGAGTGCTCGATCTGGTTGCCGTTGTCGCCGTAGAAGCGGATCGCCTGCATCTCGATCAGGTCGACCACTCCCTCGAGCTTGTCCTCGAGGCCGATCGGCATCTGGATCATGACCGGGTGCAGCTTGAGCTTGTCGCGGAGCTGGTCGCGCACGCGGTACGGGTTGGCGCCCGAGCGGTCGAGCTTGTTGACGAACGCGATGCGCGGCACCTTGTACCGGCGCATCTGGCGGTCGACGGTGTAGCTCTGGCTCTGCACGCCGGCGACGCCGCACAGCACCATGATGGCGCCGTCGAGGACGCGCAGCGCGCGCTCGACCTCGACCGTGAAGTCGACGTGTCCCGGGGTGTCGATGATGTTGATGTGGTGCGGCTTGAGGCCGACCTTGGGCGTGGAGCCGCCCCACTGGCACGACGTGGCCGCGCTCTGGATCGTGATGCCGCGCTCGCGCTCGAGCTCCATCGAGTCCATCTTGGCGCCGACGCCGTCCTTGCCCTTCACCTCGTGGATCGCGTGGATCCGCTTGGTGTAGAAGAGGATGCGCTCGGTCAGCGTGGTCTTGCCGCTGTCGATGTGGGCCGAGATTCCGATGTTGCGGACTTTCGAGAGGTCGGTCAGCACAGTAACTCCTGGGCGCGTAAAGGCGCGGGATGACTACCGTGCCTGGCGCCCCGGGTCAAGAGTCCGTATCAGCGCCGCACGTACCTGATTTCATTCGGTTCGTCGGCGAGCCGTCTGCTACCTTGAAGCTCGTGGCGTGCCTCGACGACAACACGGCGGTCGATTTCGCCGCCGGCACGCTCGCCCGGGCCACGACCACGAAGGTCGAGGCCCACCTCGCGACGTGCAAGGAATGCCGGACGCTGGTCGCCCTGCTGGCGCCGGTGCCCGGTGACCACGATTCGGACGTGGTCACCTCGCCCCATGCCGTCGCGCGCGGCAAGCGTCACCACGCGGCGGCGCTGTCGCCGACCGAGCCGCGCGGCAGCGAGCCGAGCCGCCCGCTCGAGCCGGTGGTGGCGGTGGGTGACACCGTCGATCGCTACGTCGTCCTCCGCCGCGTCGGGGCCGGCGGCATGGGCGTGGTCTACGCCGCCTACGACCCGCAGCTCGATCGCAAGGTCGCGCTCAAGCTCCTGCGCACCGGCATCGGCATCGCCGAGGGCGAGGCCAAGGCCCGGCTCGTGCGCGAGGCGCAGGCGATCGCCCAGCTCAGCCACCCCAACGTCGTCGCCGTCTACGACGTCGGCAACACCCGCGAGGGCGACGTCTACCTCGCCATGGAGTTCGTCGAGGGCGACACGCTCACGCAGTGGCTCCACCGCTGGGAGCGGCCGTGGCGCGACACGCTCGACGTCTTCCGCGAGGCGGGGCGCGGGCTCTCGGCCGCGCACAGCTCGGGCCTCCTCCACCGCGACTTCAAGCCCGACAACGTGCTGGTCGGCTCCGACGGGCGCGTGCGCGTCACCGACTTCGGCCTCGCGCGCTCGCTCGTGACCGGGCACACCGACGACAGCGTGCGCTTCGCGCTCACCGCCGCCGGCCCGCTGCGCGTGACGCTCACGGCGACCGGCGCGGTGATGGGCACGCCGCGCTACATGGCGCCCGAGCAGCTGCGCGGCGCCGACGTCTCGGCCGCCGCCGATCAGTTCAGCTTCTGCGTCGCGCTCTACGAGGCGCTCTACGGCGTGCACCCGATCGCCGGCGACACCGCGGTCAAGATGGTCGAGGAGAACGCGCGCGCCCAGCCGCCGCCCGAGGACTCCACCGCGCCGCCGTGGCTGTGGCCGGTGCTCGCGCGCGGCCTCGATCCGCAGCCGCACAAGCGCTTCCCGTCGATGGCCGCGCTGCTCGTCGAGCTGACGCCGCCGCAGCCGTCGCCGCGGCGGCGCACGTACATCGCCATGGCCGGCGCCGCGGCGCTCGTGCTCGGCGGGGCCGCCGCCGCCACCGTGCTCGCGCCCAAACCGGAGTTCGACAACACGAAGATCGCCGTCCTCGAGCAGCAGGTGATCGAGCTGCAGACCGCGCTCGCCGAGACCGAGCGCGAGCGCGGGATCCTCATCGCGCGCGTCGAGGACGCCCAGGGCGATCGCGAGAAGATCGAACGCCTCGTCAACGAGCTGGTGGTGAAGACCCAGCGGATCCAGGAGCTCGAGACCGAGCTGCAGAGCATCGCCAAGAAGCTGCCCCGGCCCCTGCCGCCGCCGCCCAAGCCCCGGTTCCGCGACGAGGGAGGCGTGTCCCAGAAGATCATCTCCGACGGCGTGAACCTCAAGCTCGAGCGCTTCGCCGGCTGCATGCGCGAGTGGGACGAGCGCTCGCCGGGGACCGCGGCGACCGTCACGATCGGCTTCGCCATCGATCCCGACGGCAAGGTGCGCGACGCGTCGACGACCGGCCTCGACGACCGCATCGTGCCGCAATGTCTGGCGACCGCGGTCGCGTCCATCAAGTTCCCGATCTCCCAGCACGTGACCCGCGTGAACATCGAGGTGAAGTACATCGAGGGCCAAACGCGCGTGGCCACGAGCCGTCTCGGCACCGAGGACCCCCCACCTCGGATCGACAACTGACTGCCACCCCCGGTCAGTGACGGATTCCATTCACCCCGCGAGCCGATCTGTAGTATTCGGCGGCCATGACTCGACTTGCGGTCGTCCTGCTGCTCGTGCTCGTCCCCAGCGTCGCCTCGGCGGAAGCGCCGTGGATCACGGACCCGGACAGGTTCGACGACCCCGCCGGCCTGCCGTCGGGCGGTGAGAAGGGTTACATCCGGGCGCCGTCGTCGGCGTTCCCGCACGGCGGGCTGGTCTCCGACATCATCTACGTCAACCGCTGCACCGGGTGCCCGGGAGACAACTGCGGCTGCGTGTTCACCAAGTCGTCGATCAACGACGCGACCTCGAACCAGACCTACATCGGTGGCGTGCAGGCCGGGCAGACGATGACGATCACCGAGTTCTCCCACCCGCAGGCGGTGTGGGACGAGCTCATGACCTGCCTGCGCAACGTCTACTCGCCGTACGACGTGATGATCACCGACGTCGATCCCGGGCTCACGCCGCACCACGAGGCGGTCGCCGCCGGCCGCGGCAGCGACATGATGCTGACCGGGGTGCTCGGCGTCGCGCCGATCGACTCGAACCAGTGCGAGCCCAAGAACAACGTCGTCTCGTTCTCGTTCGCCAACGCGCACGGGCCCGTCGCCGGCCTGTCGACCGCCGAGCACCTGTGCTGGACCGTCGCCCAGGAGAGCGCGCACGCGTTCGGCCTCGACCACGCGCTCGACTGCAGCGACCCCCTCACCTACCTCTTCACCACGTCGAGCGGCCAGGGCTGCGGCATCCGGTACTTCCGCAACAAGCTCATCGACTGCGGCGAGGACATCGCCCGCAACTGCGTGTGCGGCGGCACCAAGCAGAACTCGCACGCCAAGCTGCTCGCGGTGCACGGCACGGGCACGACCCCGCCGCCGCCCGCGGTCGACCTCACGACGCCGATGAACGGCGCGAGCGTGCAGGCTGGCTTCAGCGTGGTCGCGAACGTCGTCGACCCGCGCGGCGTCGGCCGCGTCGAGGTGCTCATCAACGGCTACAAGTGGGCCCAGGCCGAGGGCGTCACCAACCGCACCTCGTACCTCATCCCGACGCCGACCGAGGTCCCCGACGGCGTCCTCGACATCGAGGTGCGTGGCTGCAACGACCTGAACGCGTGCGCGAGCGACACCACCCGTGTCACCAAGGGCGCGCCGTGCACGTCGGCCGACAGCTGCGCCGCCGGTCAGCGCTGCGACGGCGAGGGCCGCTGCCTCTGGGATCCGCCGGTCGGCCAGCTCGGCGACGACTGCACCTTCGCGCAGTACTGCTTGTCGGGCGTGTGCGCCGACATCGGCGGCGGCACGATGGCGTGCACCGAGGACTGCTTCGGTGGCCCCAACGATCAGTGCCCCGACGGCTTCGCCTGCACCGGCGCCACCGGCCAGATGGGCGTCTGCGCCCCGCCGCCCGAGGAGACCGGCTGCTGCTCGGTCGGCGGCGAGTCGAACCGCATGGCGCTCGCCGTGAACCTCGGCCTCGGCGCCATCGTCGGCCTGATCGCGATCCGGCGCCGCCGCCGCCGGAGCCGCTGATGCGCGGTGCGCAGCTGGTCGCGGCCGGCGTGCTGGCGGCGCTCGTCGGCGGCGCGCAGCCTGCCGCCGCCGAGACCACCCCGGTCACGGCGATCCACCAGATGATGATCCTGGAGTCGGGCGACAAGAACTACCGCCTGTTCCACGGCGCGATCTGGCTCGATCACGACAAGGCGACCCAGAACTACCGCTGGGGCGGCGCGCAGTGCGCGGGCAAGGATCTGAGCGCGTCGAACGTGCAGATCCTGTTCGCGGCGTTCCGCAGCGAGTACGCGGTCTCGCTCGAGTACGCGGTCACCGAGCTCAAGGGCAAGCAGTTCCGCTGCATCACGGGCTTCACGATCTCCAAGACGTGATCGAGTCGATCATGACGCGCTCGAACGTCGTCGGCCTCGCCGCGCTCCTCCTCCTCCTCCTCCTCGCGCCCGGGCTCGCGTCGGCAGGCCCCGCCGGCCGCACCGGGTATGTCACGGCGCCGAGCTCGGCGTTCGTGCGCACGCCGGGCGGGCTGGTCTCCGACATCATCTACTTCAACCGCTGCACCGGCTGCCCGGGTCCGAGCTGCGGCTGCGTGTTCATCAAGGGGTCGATCAACGACGCCACGTCGAACCAGACCATCATCGGTGGCGTCCCGGCGGGGACACCGATGACGGTCACCGAGTTCTCGCACCCGCAGGCGGTGTGGGACGAGTTCATGGCGTGCATGCGCGACGTGTACCTGCCGTACGATGTCGTCATCACCGACGTCGATCCCGGCCTCACGCCGCACCACGAGGCGGTGGTCGCCGGGCGCGGCCGCGACATGATGCTCACCGGTGTGGGCGGCGTCGCGCCGCTCGACTCCAGCACCTGCGAGCCGCAGAACAACGTCGTCTCCTTCACCTTCGCCAACCAGTTCGGCGGCGGCGCCGGGCTGACGATCGCCCAGCAGCTCTGCTGGGTGGCGGCCCAGGAGTCGGCGCACGCCTTCGGCCTCGATCATGCGCTCGACTGCACCGATCCGCTGACGTACCTGTTCCTGTCGCCGAGCGGCGGCAGCTGCGGCACGCGCTACTTCCGCAACAAGCTGGTCGACTGCGGCGAGAACACGGCCCGCCCGTGCGTGTGCGGCGGCGACAAGCAGAACTCGCACGCCAAGCTGCTCGCCGTGCACGGCACGGGCGCGATCCCGCCGCCGCCGACCGTCCAGGTGACCATGCCAGCCGACGGTGCGACGGTGGGCGCGTCGTTCGCCGTCGTCGCCAGCGTGGTCGAGCCGCGCGGCGTGAACCGCGTCGAGGTGCTCGTCAACGGTTACGAGTGGGCGCAGGTCGAGGGCGAGGTCGGCCGCACCTCGTACCAGATCCCGGTCCCCGCCGAGGTGCCCGACGGCATCCTCGAGATCGACGTGCGCGGCTGCAACGACCTCGACGCGTGCGCGACCGATCGCACGACGGTCACCAAGGGCGCGCCCTGCGCGAGCGCCGACACCTGCGCGGCGGGCCAGCGCTGCGACGCCGGCCGCTGCCTGTGGGATCCGCCGACCGGCAACTTCGGCGACGCGTGCACCTATCCGCAGTTCTGCGTCTCGGGCGTCTGCGCCGACATCGGCGGCGGCGAGCTGGCGTGCACGGAGGACTGCTTCGGCGGCCCCAACGATCGATGCCCGGACGGGTACGCGTGCTCGGGCGCGACGGGCCAGATGGGCGTGTGCGCGCCGCCGCCGGTCGAGACCGGCTGCTGCCTGAGCGACGCCGGCCGCGCGGACGGCGGACGCTCGCTCGCCGTGAACCTCGGCCTGGGCGCGCTGGTCGGCGTGCTGGCGCTGCGTCGCCGCGGACGCCGGCGCCCGCACGACGCGCGCGTCTGACCCGGCGTATGCTGCCGCGCATGCATGCCCTGCATGACGTGCCGCTGCCCGACGATCTCGAGCCCTTCGTGCCCGCGGTGATCGAGATCCCGCGCGGCTCGAAGCTCAAGTACGAGATCGACAAGCAGACCGGCCTCCTCGTCCTCGATCGCGTCCTCTACTCGTCGGTGCACTACCCGGCGAACTACGGCTTCATCCCGCGCACGCTCGCCGACGACGGCGACGCGCTCGACATCCTCGTGCTCATGCAGGAGCCCGTCGAGCCGCTGACCATCGTGCGCGCCCGCGCGCTGGGCGGCCTCAAGATGCGCGACGACAAGGGCGAGGACGACAAGATCGTGGCCGTCTGCATCGACGACCCGGCGTTCGCGCACTACACCGACCTCGCGCACCTGCCGCCGCACCTCATGCTCGAGCTCGATCGCTTCTTTCGCGACTACAAGCTCCTCGAGGGCAAGGAGACCGTCGTCGACCACCCCTACGACCGCGCCACCGCCCTCGCGGTCATCCGCGCGTCGCGCGACGCCTACGGCGAGGGCGTCACTTCTTCTTGAGCAGATCGGGGAGCTGAGGCGCCCGTTACGCAAGGAAGGCGTCAGGCCTCGGGGCTGATGATTCAACACATCGTGGTTCGCCCGACCGGTGGAGCCGCGAGCGCCACTGCCAGCGTGAGCGCGAGCTGATCGAAGGTTCCTTCCGAGCACCGGAACGGGTGCACCGGCGTCAGGACGGCGAGGGCGGCGCGCACGCGCGCCTCCAGCGTGGCCGCCGGCGCCCCGGTGGTCGCGGCCATGGCGCGTCTCACCTCCGCCGCCGCGAAGCCCAGGCCGCGCAGCGCGAGGGTGACCTCGACGTCGAAGGGGCGGGCCCTGGTGGCGCCATCAGGCGTGTTGCCGGCGGTCTCCTCGGCGGTCGAATGCCCGGGCGGTGGCTCGGTCGGCCGTGTCTCAGTCGTGGACCGCGCCGTCCCGCCGCCCCGGCGCTCACGCGCCTGCTCGCGCTTCGCGCGCATGAAGTCGGCGCCCAGGAGACGCTCCGCCTCGTACTGGTTATGGGGCGCGCAGAGCCATCGCATCCCCTCGACGGTCGGCTGACCGCCGCGGCACACCATCGTCTTGTGATCGAGCTCGAGGAACCCTCGCTCTGTACAGCGCACGCCGTCATCACTCACGAAGGCGCACTGCTCGGCGTCGCGTTCGCTGACCACACGCCGGACCTCGCTGGGCACGTAACGCGCATCGGCGTCCTCGCCACGCGCCTTCGCCTTGCGCGGCCGCGACGTCTTGCCGAACTTCTGCTTCTCGAGCTTCTCGAGGAGCGCGTCGAGGGCGAGAT